>OLPO01001663.1_pt1 | contig 14702 bp, 6 predicted proteins | sample 1672831 | NCBI WGS metagenome assembly OLPO01 (sample SAMEA3136728, study PRJEB25190) | human gut metagenome
AATGCCCCACCGGCCCCGCGCTTAAGCGCGCGGTTGTGCCGCCGCGAACAAAACTATGCCGGATTACGGGGCTGGATAGCGAATCTCCGACCATACAGAAAATTACAAAAACAAAACCGCAGGTAGATAGCTTGTTGTTTTTCAGAAAATGGTGGTATGGATGAGGGCCCCGACTTTAGCCCCGTAATCCGGCATAGTTTTGAAATGGCGCCATATCCGTAACAGCCCTTGATCCCCCGTGGACAGAGGGAATCGGGTCATTTTGGCCTTGCGAGGGCGGCCACGTGACCCGTCTGCCACGAAATGGGCCCATCTGCTACGTTTAGGCCGCTGTCCCCAACCACGGCGAATTACGCAAAAACAAAACCGCAGGTAGAACGCCTGCGGTTTTCCATGAAACTCGGTTATGGTCGGGGGGTACCGGACTAAACGTAGTAGATGGGCCCATTCCGTGGCGAGCGCCAACGACTGCCCCCTTCGGGGATGGAGGAAAACGGGCCCTTTTGCCCCGCCCATCTTGAGTCGCACCTATTTTCCTGCGAAAACGCCGTGTCTCAACTTTGGTGAGACATTTGTCTCACGCCCAAAACAGAATCTGGAACATGTGTCACCTGCCCAAATTGTGTCTCATTTCGTAACTTTAGGCTGTTGCAAGGTCTGAGACCGCGAGAAGGGAGACGCGATGAGTAAGTACACGAGGGGTCTCTTGGCGGTGATACTGGCCGTGGTGCTGGTGTTGCCGGCTGCAGCATTTGCCATGCTGCCCGAGGCCAACGCCAGGTCCAGCACAGGAATGGACGGACCGGCCATGACCGGAAAAACGGTCGTCGACCCCGATACCAGCAACTACTGGAAGTTCTGGGCCGGCGGCTATGACGGCAAGGAAGTAACAACTCAAAACGTCGGCCGAATCTGGACCGACAAGACGGTCAAGGAAACCGCGGCAAACGAAGAGTCGGATTTCCTGACCACGCTGTCTGCTATCTCTTCGACATCCGATACGACGGTCTCCGGCAAACCGCTCGACATCGTGCTGGTGCTGGACGCTTCTGGTTCGATGAATGACCCTATGGGCGCTGGAGGTTCCCCCCAGCGTATCGTTGCGCTCAAGAATGCCGCCAACAGCTTCATCGGTACCATCGCCAAGCAAAACGAGAAGATCAAGGATGAAAACAAGCAGCATCAGGTTGCCATCGTTAAATTTGCAGGCAAGAAGAAGAGCGATGAGGTCGGTAATGATAAGTATCGCGAAGGCCTCAACACCTACAACTACTCGCAGACAATGCAAAAGTTGACGGGGTGCTCGGGTAATGGTGCAAAGAGCCTCAAGGAAACAATCAATTCCATTACGCCTGCCGGTGCCACGCACGCCGACTATGGCCTGCAGCTGGCCGAGGGCATTTCGTCTGAGCGTGCTGATGCCAAGAAGGTCGTTGTCTTCTTCACCGATGGCTCGCCCACGAGTTGGGACGGATTCGAGAACGAAGTTGCCAATGACGCTATCAACAGCGCCAAGAAGATCAAGGATAAAGGTGCCGACATTTATACGATCGGTATTTTTAGCGGCGTAAACCCCAGTGCCGTCCCCACGGCTGAGGGCACAAGCAACGAGAACAAGTTCATGCATGCCGTGTCGAGCAACTATCCGAGCGCCTCGTCAAGCATTACTAATGAGGGCTTCCGTAAAAAGTGGGTCATCGACTATGGTGCACGTGCAGAAAACTCCGATTACTACAAGTCGGCAACCAGCGCCTCTGAGCTCGAGAAAATCTTCGAAGAGATCTCGGGAAGCATTGTCCAAACTGGTTACCCGACCGAAGTTCACGGCGGTTATGGCGAGCATAAGTCTGGCTACATTACGTTTACTGACGAGCTGGGCGACTTTATGCAGGTCGACAACTTTACGTCTGTCGTGTACAACGGCGAAACGTTTGCCAAACCGGCAATAAAGACTGAGGGCAATGTCGACACCTATACATTTACTGGTGCCGCCGCGAACTTGGTTATTACCGTTCAGCATGCCGAAGAGGGCAAGCCTCAGACCGGCGATATCGTAACGGTTAAGATTCCTGCGTCGCTGATTCCGCTGCGCCACTTTAAGATCACCGACGGCGTGCTTACGGTCGACAATACTGAGCCCATTCAGGTGAACTACACCTCAAGCGTTAAGAAAGAAGCGCTCGATAACCTGTTTACGCCCAAGAACGTAAAGGGGCTCGAGGACTACATCAAGAGCAATACGACCACCGCGGAGAACGGTTCCAAGACCGTTAACTTCTACGCGAACAAGTGGAACGCTGGCGCGCTGGGCGACACGATCGCGAACTTTGAGCCTGCCGACACCAACCGCTATTACTATTTCCAGAAGCAGACTCCCATTTACACGGATAAGAACTGCACGACGCCCGCAACGGGTTCGCTGGCTGTCGGCAGCAAGTATTACTACAAGGATGAGTTTGAGGCGCTGGGCGCAGACGGAAAGGCCGAATCCCGTACTGCTGTTATTGAGTTTGCCGGTGAACACGCTGCGAACTTTGAGGGCGCCGTCGTGCGCGACGCGAGTGGAAACCTGTCGTTTAGCAAGGGAACCGCACGCCTGGCCTTTATTGATGAGCTCCACACCACCAAGGAGAGCGTGGGCGGTAACCTCACCGGCACCGTGACCGACGTGCTCAACCCCAAGTGGAACAACATGTCTGCAAAGGCGAACGCCACAGAGGTTGACGTCCATCTGGGCAACAACGGCAAGATTAGCTATAAGTACGACATGACGCCGACAACGGTGGATACCAAGGCCGGCTTTGGCCTGACCAAGGCGCTCGAGGGCCGCGGCTGGACGGATACGGACGAGTTTAAGTTTGAGCTCTCCGCGACGTCCGAGAATGACGCCCCGATGCCCGCATCCGCGACCGTAACTGTGACCAATGCCGATCTCGACAAGGGCAAGGCAGCCATTAACTTTGGCAAGATTACTTATGCCGAGCCGGGCGAGTACACCTATGAGGTCCGCGAGGTCAAGGGCGACGCCGGTGGCATTACCTACAGCAAGAACGTTGCCACGTTCAAGGTGACTGTGACGGTTAACGCCAAGGGCGAGCTTAAGGCCGACGTTGAAAAGACCTCGGGTGAGACTAAGTTCACGAACACCTATAGCGCCAAGACGGAAACCCCGCTGACTCTTGAGGCAACCAAGAAGCTCACGGGGCGCCCGATGGCCGATGACGAATTTAAGTTTGCGCTGAGCTATGCGGGGCACGACGAGGTTCTGCTGGATGCAACCAACAAGGGCGGCAAGGTTGAGTTCGGTCCGCTGACGTATACGACCGAGTCGCTTGCCAAGCTGGTCAAGGAAGACAAGGCGTCGGTTGACGCTAGCTCAGACAAGCCCACGTGGACCATTCGCTACATTGCTGCCGAGCAGACCGACAAGCTGCCTGCGGGCGTGAGCGCCACCGTGTCGGCAATTGACGCATATGTAACCGTTGTCGACAACGGCGATGGTACCCTGACGGCGACGGCTGTCTACGGCGATACCGGCAACGAGTTTGTGAACGCCTACACTGCCGAGTCTGCCGAGACATCGCTTGTGGGCAAGAAGAATCTGCTGGTTCCTGCTGGCCTGACCCCGGCTGACATTGCCGGCAAGTTCACCTTTACCGTGACCGGTGAAGAGGGCGCACCCTTGCCCGCGAACGCGAGCGTGACCAATGATGCCAAGGGCAAGGTCGACTTTGGCAAGATTACCTTTACGCTCGACGACCTTAACAAGGCTCTGGGCGAGAAGCCCGAGAAGCGCGAGCATACCTTTACCTACACCGTGACCGAATCCGGCGAGGTCGCTGGCGTGACCAACGACGCCAAGCCTCCGCGTACGGTTTCCTTCACCGTGACCGATGACAGCAAGGGCAATCTGAGGGTGTCCCGCAAGCCGGACGGCGATGTGGCATTTACGTTCACCAATACCTACAGCGTGACGCCTGTCAAGACGAGCGTCACCGACCAGATCGCCGCGACCAAGGTCCTGACCGGCCGCGACATGGCTGAGGGCGAGTTCTCCTTCGAGCTCGTCGAGGGCGAGGGCAAGGACGTCAAGGTCGTTGCCACCGGCAAGAACGCCGCCGATGGCAAGATCACGATGAGCCCCATCGAGTACACCAAGGCCGGAACGCACGCCTATACGCTGCGCGAGGTCAAGGGCGGAACCACCAGCAAGGGCATCACCTACAGTGACGCCAAGTACACCATCGAGACCACCATCACGGACAACGGCGACGGTACGCTCAGCGCCACGCATGTTCTGAAGGACGTCAAGGTTGCCGAGTTCAAGAACTCCTACAACGTGACCCCCAAGAGCTCCAGCGTCACCGACCTGATCACCGCGGACAAGGTCCTGGACGGGCGCGACCTCAAGGCTGGCGATTTCCGTTTCGAGCTCGTCGAGGGCAATAACGTGGTCGCCACCGGTACCAACAATGCCGACGGCAAGATCGTAATGGATCCCGTCACCTACACTGCGGCTGGCGAGCACACCTACATACTGCGCGAGACCAAGGCCGGCACCACCGAAAACGGCATTACTTACAGCACCGCTGAGTACACTATTGTGACCACCGTCAAGGATAACAACGATGGCACCCTCAGCGTGGAGCACAAGCTGCAGAATGTTGACAAGGCGACCTTCGAGAACGCCTACACCGTAACCCCCAAGAGCTTCAGTGTTACTGATCAGATCACGGCGACCAAGGTCCTGACCGGGCGCGATCTCAAGGAAGGCGAGTTCTCCTTCGAGCTCGTCGAGGGCAACGATGTTGTCGCCACCGGCAAGAATGACGACCGCGGCAAGATCAAGATGAGCCCCATCGAGTACACCGCTGCCGGCAAGCATACCTACACGCTGTGCGAGGTCCCGGGCGACGCCAACAACGGCATCACCTACGACGGCAAGACCTACACCATTGAGACGACCATCACCGACAAGGGCGACGGCACGCTCGAGGCGAAGCATGTCCTGAATGGAGCCGACGAGGCGAAGTTCAACAACAGCTACAAGCCGAATCCTGACGAGTTCAGCGTCACCGACCAGATCACCGCGAATAAGGTCCTGACCGGACGCGAGCTTGCTGCCGGCGAGTTCTCCTTCGAGCTCGTCGAGGGCGAGGGCAAGGACGCCAAGGTCGTCGCCACCGGCACCAACAATGCCGAAGGCAAGATCACGATGAACGCCGTGAAGTACGACAAGCCCGGCAAGCACACCTACACGCTGCGCGAGGCCAAGGGCAACGCCGGCGGTATCACCTACAGCGATGCCAAGTTCACCATCGAGACCACCATCACCGATAACGGCGACGGCACTCTCAAGGCCGAGCATGTCCTGAAGGGCACCGAGCCCGCCGAGTTCAAGAACACCTACAGCGTGACCCCGATCGACACAGAGCTCGACTTTGGCCTGAGCAAGGCCATTGACGGCCGAGAGTGGACTGAGGGGGACAAGTTCAGCTTTACCATCACCGCCCCCGAGGGCACCCCGCTGCCCGACCCCGCAACCGTGACCGTGAGCAAGAATGACGCGAAGGACGGCATCGCTGCCATCAAGTTCGGCAAGATCCACTACACGGCTGCCGGAACCTACAAGTACGAGATTCGCGAGAATGCAGGCAACGCGGCAGGCATGACGTATGACGGACATGTCGCGACCGCCGAAGTGACCGTGACTGATAACGGCAAGGGCGTCCTGACCGCCAACGTTACCAAGAAGGAAAACGGCCGCTTCACCAATACGTACCGCTCTGAGCTCGATTACGCCGCGGCCGGCGGTCTTAAACTCAGCAAGACTCTCTCCGGACGTCCCATGACCGAGGGCCAGTTTACCTTTACCGTGACGCCCGCCGACGCAGCTTCTGCCAACGCGCTCGGCCTGCACGAGGGCGCCAACGTGTACAAGTCCCCTGCGACGGCAGAGGCAACGGTCGGCCTGATTGACATCCTGGCGGGTCATGAGGTCAAGTTTACGCAGGCTGACGCAGGTAAGACCTTTACGTACACCGTGGCCGAGAAGAATGACGGCCAGCCCGGTTACACCTACGACGAGGCCGTACGCACCGTGACGATCGCTATCGCCGACGATGGCGCTGGTACGCTCACTGCCACCACGACCGTTACTGGCAACCCCGACAAGGGAACGCTGGTAACCGAGTACAAGACTGGTGCCGCTACGGTCGAGAGCGCCGTGGTTCCGTTCGTCAACAGCTACCGTGCATCGACCGATAACCCGGGCGGCGAGCTTGCGCAGATTGTCGCCACCAAGACCCTGACCGGTCGTCCGCTGGCCGACGGCGAGTTCTACTTTGGCATCGCCTATGCGGGCGAGAAGGAAGCCATCGAGGGTACGTGCGTTACCAACGTTAACGGCCAGGTGAGCTTTGGCGCTCTGCATTACACGACCGAGATGCTCGCCGATCTGGTAAACGCCAAGCGCGCCATCCGCACCGACACGGATGCCAAGCTTGCGTGGACCATCAACTACACGGCGTTTGAGTACACGTCCCCGCTCGCAGCAAAGGGTATTACTGCCGCGAAGTCGAGCTTTAGCTTTAAGGTCATCGTCGTCGACAACGGCGACGGTACCCTGACGGCAAAGCCTGACTACGGTGGCGTCGAGCCCGTGTTCGAGAACGTCTACGGCGCCGACGCCGTTGGCGCTGCGCTCGCCGGCACCAAGAAGCTCCAGGCTGCCGAGGGCCTGACCCCGGCCGACATCGCGGGCAAGTTCACCTTCACCGTGACTGCCGACGAGGCTGGTGCCCCGATGCCCGAGCGCACGACCGCAACCAACGACGCGGCCGGCAACGTGGACTTTGGCAAGATCCACTTTACGCTCGAGGACCTCAACCGCGCCCTGGGTGTGACGGACGATGCGACCGATAAGGCCGAGGCAGACGAAGCTGACGAGGCCGAGGCTAAAGAGGCAGAGGCTGAAGAGGCCGACGCCGACGCTGATGCCAACGCCGACGAGCCCAGCGACGAGTCCGAGCCCGCAGATCCCGCTGCCCCGCGCTCGCACACCTTTACCTACACGGTGGCCGAGTCCGGTAGCGCCCCTGGCGTGACCAACGACGCCAGCGCCACGCGCAAGGTTTCCTACACCGTGACTGACGACGGCGCCGGACACCTGAGGGTCGTGCGCAACGGCGACGACGGTGCGGCCTTCACATTCACCAACACCTACAGCGTGACGCCCACCGATTCTTCCGTGACCGATCAGGTCAAGACCGTCAAGCGTCTGACCGGCCGCGACCTTGCAGCTGGCGAGTTCACGTTTGATCTGCTCGAGGACGGCGTGGTTGTCGCTAGTGGCACCAACGACGCCAACGGCACCGTTGCGCTGAGCCCGATCCGCTACGAGGCACCCGGCACGCACACGTACACGCTGCGCGAGGCTTGCCCCAACGCGCTCGGCCTGTACAAGGGCGTCACCTATGACGGCACGACCTACACCGTCGTGACCACCGTCTCCGACAATGGTGACGGCACGCTGACCGCGACGCACAAGCTCGAGGGAACCACCGAGTCGGCTGGCTTTACCAACAAGTATCACGCCATGCCCACGCAGGTTTCCATCGGTGCCGTCAAGGTGCTCGAGGGACGCGAGCTCAAGAAGGACGAGTTTAGCTTTAAGCTCGTTGGCGAGGACATCGAGTCTACGGTTACCAACGATGCCGACGGCAAGATCAACTTCGACAAGTTCGAGTACGACGAGCCCGGTACGTACGTCTACACCATCAGCGAGGTCAAGGGCGACGAGGCCGGTATGACCTACGACAAGTCCGTCTTTACCGCGACCGTCAACGTGGTCGACGACGGCGAGGGCAACCTCAAGGCGAACGTTGCCTTTACCAAGGGCGACAAGAGCGTCGAGGGTATCGTGTTCAACAACACGTACAAGAAGCCCGAGACGCCCGTGCCGACGCCCGATCCCGGCACGCCCAAGACCGTGACGAACATCGTCAAGACGGTCAAGGGTTTCCTGCCCACCACGGGTGACCAGCAGGCCGCTGCACTGCTCATGGCATTCGTCATTGCCATGGCCGGCGGGGAGCCAGAACATAGCCCCCACCCCCACCCCCAGCCGCCACGGAGGTATCTCCCTCCTCCGTGGCGGCACTTTTGTGCGTAGGCGAGAAGGGCTTGCCACGAAATCGGCCCATCTACTACGTTTAACTGCCTATCCCCGACCATGCCGAAAAGCGCGGAAACAAAACCGCAGGTAGAACGCTTGCAGCTTTGTTCAAAACGAGGGCGTGGTCGGGGGTATCGAGCCAAACGTAGTAGATGGGCCGATTTCGTGGCGAGCGCTACCAATTGATCCCTCGGGAACGGGGAAACGGATCATTTTTGGCTCCGTGGGGCTCGCGGAGGCGCCCGCGCGGGACCGCTCGAACAAAACTATGCCGGTTTACGGGGTTGAGTCGCGAACCCCCAACCATGCTGACATTCGTGAAAATAAAACCGCAGGTAGACGAGTTGTCATTTTGCGGAAAACGAGAGCATGGACGGGGTTTCCGGGTTTAGCCCCGTAATCCAGCATAGTTTTGAAATAGCATTAAATCGGTGGCAGCAATTTTGCCATGCCGAAGTGGTTGGCCGTTGGTTGATTACCCTCGCAGGTAGGCGATGGCGATTTGGGTGCGGTTGCGCAGGCCCATTTTGGCCAGGATTGAGCTGATGTGGTTTCGCACGGTGCCTTCGCCCATGTAGGCGGTGGCCGCGATCTCCTTGTTGTCGAGTCCGCGGGCGATGAGCTCGGCGACTTCGAATTCGCGGTCGGTCAGGCCGGCAAAGGCCGCGGGCCGGTGGGGCGTGCCTGCTTTGTCACCCATTCCGTCAAAGTCAACATCCTCGATTGCCTTGCCCTCAAGCACGCGTTTGCCGTCCATGACCTGCGCCAGTGCTGGCGGAATGGCGGCGACATCGGTCTTGATCAGATAGCCACGGGCGCCCAGTTTGAGCGCCGACACAATGTACTCGTCATCCGAAAACGTGGTCAGGAACACCACGCGTGCTGTGGGGTCGCGCTCGAGGATTTCGCGTGCCGCCGAAAGGCCGTCGCGTCCAGGCATCTGGATATCGAGTAGCGCGATGTCGGGCGCGTGCTCGGTGTAGAGCGCGACCGCGTCGTTGCCGTCGGCGCCGGTGCCCACCACCTCGATCTGCGGCTGGGCGCCCAGGATTATCTTGAGCGAATCGATTACCAAGCGGTCGTCGTCGACAACAATGAGCCTCATCGGCCCTCATCTCCTTGCTGTTTGGGAACGGTGGCAAACACGCGCCAGCCGCCGGCGCCGGCACGCGGGCCGGCGGTGAAGGTGCCGCCAAGCGCCTCGATGCGCTCGCGCATGGAGGCGAGCCCCATGCCCTCCGCGGCGCTGCGGCTGCTTGCTTGGACCCCGCCCGTGCCATCGTCGGTAACGATGAGCTGGTAAAACGACGGATGCTCCATGCATCGTACGGTGACGGTCTGGGCGCAAGCGTGGCGCATGGTATTGGAGAGCGCCTCGCGCAGGACCGCCGCAAAGCAGTTGGCGACGTTGGCGGGTGCATGCTCGGTTAAAACCTCAAGCTCAATCTGCGGGCCGCCGTCCGAGCGCGCGCCCTCCACGATGCGCTCGAGCTGTACGGAGAGATTGGCCGCGTTGTCGTTGAGCGCGTGGACGCTCGAGCGCACGAGCTGAAGTGCTTCGTCCACGGTGCGCTTGACGTCAGCGAAGTCGGCGGCGACGCCGGGCTCGTTGGCGTGGACCACGCGTAGGGCCTCGGTTTGCAGCGAGGCGCGCGTGAGCTGGTGGCCCACGTTATCGTGGATCTCGCGCGCGATGCGGGCGCGCTCGGCGAGCGTTGCGAGCTCGACCTCGTAGTCCTGGCGGTCGGCAAGGTCGCGGTTGCGCGCCTCGAGTGCGAGGGCTCGTTCCTGCAGCTCGTCACGGGTGCGACGCATGCGTTCCTGCTCGCGCTCCAGCTGGGCGGTGCGCAGCGACAGTAAGGTGGCGGCGACTGAAAGGATGGCGGTCAACAGCAGCGCACGGGTGGGAAGCGCGCCGGCGTGGGCATATGCGACGAGCGCGCAGGCAAAGATGGCGCCGGCACCCAGTGCGCCCCAGACGTGCTCTCGGCACACGCGTCGCGCGATGTCGTAGAAGGCGAGAGGCGCAAGCGGCACAAACGGTGGTACGAAAACTGCCGCGATGATGTAAACGTAGCTCGCGGTCTCGCTCGCACGGCGGGCGCGGTTTCCCTGTGCGACCTCGGCCAGCGAGGTGGCAATAACGCCAAGGCAAAACGCCGCGACCAAGCGAGCGTCCACAGCAAGGCCCATGGCGGCCGCAATACAGCACGCCAGCACGATCGATTTGTCGAAAAGCCTGTTCATACGGGTATTGTACGCGAAGCCGCGCATGGTGGAGGGGCCGCCTGCGCAACCGTGACATTCCTCCCGCGCGGCAAAGCGGGGGCGTCGGCAGGCCGCACGACCAAGACCCCGCACTCGTGACAAAGCTCACTGGTGCGCGCCGGCGGTTCCTGCGATGATGCAATCGTACCGGGCCGCAATCAACAGAAGGGCCGCCTCATGACAGACATCGTCCACGTCGAAAATCTCGTCAAGCGCTACGACGATCTTATCGCGCTCGACCACTTTAATCTGAGCATCGCCCCCGGCGAGATCTTTGGCCTGCTGGGCCCCAACGGCTCGGGCAAGACCACGTCCATCAACTGCATTCTGCAGCTGCTCGCCTACGACAAAGGCACCATCGAGCTGTTCGGTGAACCCATGACGCCCACGCGCTACGACCTCAAGCGCCGCATCGGCGTGGTCCCACAGCAAGTTGCGGTGTTCGACGAGCTCACGGTGCGTGAGAACATCGACTATTTCTGTGGCCTGTACGTCAACGACCGCAAGCGCCGCCGTGCGCTGGTAGACGAGGCGATCGACTTTGTCGGGCTGGGCGACTTTGCTAAGTTCCGCCCTGGCAAGCTCTCGGGCGGCCTGGCGCGTCGCCTCAACATCGCCTGCGGCATCGCGCACAAGCCTGAGCTCATCTTCTTTGACGAGCCCACGGTGGCGGTCGACCCGCAGAGCCGCAACGCCATCCTGGAGGGCATCTGTCGCCTGCGCGATGAGGGTGCCACGGTGGTGTATACCAGCCATTACATGGAGGAAGTCGAGCAGATCTGCAGCCGCATCATGATCATGGACGGCGGCCGCGTGCTGGCGCAGGGCACCAACGACGAGCTCAAGCGTATGATTCAGATGGGCGAGCGCGTGACTGTCGAGGTCGGCGCCGTCGAGCCCGCCACGGTCGAGCGGCTGCGTGCCCTCGAGCATGTGCTTTCGGTTGAGCTTTCCGGCGGCGAGCTCGTCTGCACCTGCGAAGCGAGCCCGCACAATCTGGTCGACATCCTCGACACGCTGCGTGCCGCCGACGTGGCACTCGGCCGCGTGTGGAGCGAGCCGCCGACCCTCAACGACGTGTTCCTCGAGATCACCGGCCGCGAGCTGCGCGACTAGGGGGCAGCCATGTTCAACACCATTATCATTACGGTCAAGACGCTGCTGCGCCGGCCGAGCACGTGGGTCTGGGGCGCGATCTTTCCCGTCGCGCTTTCCACGATGTTCATGTTTATGTTTGCGAACCTCAGCTCCGACGGCACGGTCGACCCGGTGCCGGTGGCCGTCGTAGCGGATGAGGCCTGGGACGCCTCGACCTTTAAGGACGTGGTGACGTCGCTTGCCAAGGAAGGCGACGACCAGCTGCTCGAGATCCACGAGTGCGACGACGCAGCCGACGCGAACCGTGCGCTTAAGGCCGGCGAGGTTGCGGGCATCTATACGGTCGACGACGCGGGTACGCCCAAGCTCACACTGCTTTCGAGTTATGACAGCTCGCGCGCCTCGTCGGTGCTCACCGACCGCAGCATCCTTGAGACGGTGGCGAGCTCGTATACGCAAAATGCCGAGCTCATGTCCCAGATTGCCCAGGACAACCCGGCGGCGCTCGCCGACCCCGAGGCGGTTGCGCGCGCCCTGTCGCTCGAGGGCGGCACCCGCCGCGTAAGCCTGACGCGCACTACGCCCGATGGCACGGTCATCTACTATTACGCGCTTTTTGGCCTCGTCGCGATGATGTCTGCCGAGTTTGCCGCCTTGAGCGTCGTCGATCTGCAGCCCAATCTGTCGGGCCTTGGCGCACGCCGCTGCGTGGGCGGCCTTTCCAAGACGGCGTCGCTGGCCGGCATTTTTGTCGGCTCGTGGCTGGTCTCCTTCGCCTCGATGACGATCGCGATCGGCTACGTGCGCCTGGTCGTGGGCGTCGACTTTGGCGGGCGCGAGGGACTGTGTTTGGTGGGCGGCGCCGCTTCCGCGCTTGCCGCCACGGGCTTGGGGCTCTTTGTGGGCACGCTTCCCGTTAAGGGCGGCAAGGCGTCCAAGTCGGGCATCCTCACGGGCTTTGCTACCACGTGCGCCCTGTTCGCCGGCCTCTACGGCGAGCCGGCGATGGCGCTTGCCGACGACGTCGCCCGCGCCTGCCCGGCCGAGTGCTGGCTCAACCCCGTCAAGCTCATCTGCGACATGTTCAACCGCCTGTATTTCTTTGAGGACCGGGGGCCCTTCGCCGTCCGCGCCGGCGCGCTCGTCCTGATGGCCCTGGTGTTTGTCGCCGCCGCTACGCTGATCTTTGGAAGGAGCCGCTATGAGCACCTTTAAGACCGCGCTTCGCATGGCGCTCGCGCACCCGCTCTATCTGCTCATCTACACGGTGTTCATTTCGCTGATGGGCGTGTTCATTGCTGCCTCGGTGAGCTGGAACTCGTCGCAGCTCACCGAGTACAAGCCCTACGACGCCAACGTGATCGTGGTCGATCGCGACGACAGCGACCTTTCGCGTGCGCTTACCAAGCATCTGGGGTCGCGTTTTGAGCTGGTCACGGGCGTCGGCGACGATACGTACGATCTTGCGGACGCGCTCTCCAAGAGCAATAGCGCCAAGGGCAGCGCCGACTGCGTGTTCTTTATCCCGGAGGGGTTTGAGGGCGACCTTGTTGCAGCCGCCCGCGTGGGGGAGTCCCTGCCCAAGCTCGATGTGACCTACGGTGCCGGCACCATGGCGGCGGCGCTTTCGTCTGCCGAGGCCTCGCGCTGGATCTCGCTCGCGGGCGCTGCGGCGGCCCTAGAGCCTGCCGCCTCTAACGGCAGCGTCGCCAAGGCCGCCGAGCATGCCGCCGCAAAGCGCGCGGAGGTCGAGATTGAGCAGGTCAAGGTCGACTCGACTGCCGCCGCCACACTCGAGTCGTACTTCAACTTTGGCGCGTACGCGATCATCTCGTCGGTCATCGTGTCGGTAGGGCTGGTGTTCTCGGGCATGAACGAGCCCGAGCGCGTGCGTCGTATGGATGCCGGCCCAATCTCCGAGCGCCGGCGTTCGCTCGCCGTGTTTGCGGCCGCCGCCGTGCTTACCGTCTGCATCTGGTTTGTGTCGAGCATGATGGGCGTCGTGGGCTTTGCCGGCGCGGTCGCCGAGGTCGGCGTGGGTCGCGTGTGCCTGGCGTTGGCGGCGACGTTTGCCCTGGCGTGCACGCCTCTGGCCGTTGGCTTTGCGCTTTCGAGTCTGGGCGCGCGCGAGGAGCTGCTCAACGGTGTGGGCAACCTGCTTGGCATGCTCATGACGTTTTTGGGTGGCGCCTGGATGCCGCTGTCGCTCATGGGCTCGGCCGTGCAGACCGTGGCGCATTTTGTGCCGACGTTTTGGGTGAACGACGCGATCGGCAAGGCGCTCGCCGCGGACCTGACGTCCACCGTGCTGGGCGACATCGCCTGCGATCTGGGCGTCACGGTGCTCTTTGCCGCGGCCATCGCCGCCGTAGGCCTCGCACTCTCGCGCACCAAATCCCGCGCCTAGCCATTGGGGACGTTCTTAAACGGCTAGTCATCGGGGACAGTCTTTGCCGATTCATCGGCTCGCCAGCCGGGCTGGCAAGGACTGTCCCCAGCTACCGGCAGATAAGGAACGTCCCCAAGTGCCGGGTGGCGAAAGAGTGTCCCTAGCGGCTAGTCATTTAAGAACGTCCCCAATGACTAGTCTGAAATAAATTCCAGGCCCCGCTCCAAAAATAGTTCGCCAAGGTTTACTATTACGCTTATAAAGTAGTACGAGGCTAACAATGGGGGGATACCATGGCAACGCAGGAAGCCTATGTCCAGGTCAAAGGGCTCAAGAAACACTACGGCGACGGTGATGCGCGCCTGACGGTACTCGATGGCATCGACACGTCCATCAACCGCGGCGAGATCTGCGTCATGCTGGGGCCCTCGGGCTCGGGCAAGTCGACCTTTCTCAACCTGATCGGCGGCCTGGAGGATGCCGACGGCGGCTCCATCATGGTGGACGGCTGCGACCTCACGGTGCTCAAGGCCGGAGACCTGGGCGAATACCGACGCCGCGAACTGGGCTTCGTGTTCCAGTTCTATAATCTGGTGCCTGACCTCACCATCAAGGAAAACATCGAGGTCACGGCGCACCTGTCCACAAACCCGCTCAATGTCGACGACCTCTTGCGCTCGCTGGGCCTCTATGAACACCGCAACAAGTTCCCGCGTCAGGTCTCGGGCGGCCAACAGCAGCGTTGCGCCATCGGCCGTGCGCTCGTCAAAA
>OLPO01001673.1_pt1 | contig 14642 bp, 14 predicted proteins | sample 1672831 | NCBI WGS metagenome assembly OLPO01 (sample SAMEA3136728, study PRJEB25190) | human gut metagenome
GAACTGACAACGTATAATTTGATTATAATTTACAAGTAAATTATAATATTAGGAGTTCTTATGAAAAAAAATTTATTAACTTTAGATGTTGCATTATCAAAAGAAATCAAATACATGCTAAAGGAAGAACACTATCTTCCAGGTGACAAACTGCCTTCGGAACGAAAGCTGGCAGAGCTGTTTCATGTACAACGCTTAACTGTTCGTGGAGCCTTGGATCTGTTACTTCAAGATAAAACAATTATCTCAAAACCACGAAGTGGTTATTACGTAGCGCCTAAACGCATTTTACAATCCATTCGTAATTTTTCCTTACATTCAGAGGAAGATAGCGGACAATTAACTTACGAATTATATGATTTCAAAAAAATAGAAGCAGATAACTATCTTGCAAGCGAAATGTTACTTCCTGAAAAATCGAAAATATACAAAATTGTTTGGCTTTATTCAGACGATACTCAACTAATTTGTATCAATACAACTTATATTCCTGAATATATCTATCCAGATCTCACCCAACAAATTGCTGCTTCTGCTCCTGCAATTGATTTGATTACAAACAATTGTCAAATAACCTTGGCAAAATCGAATCAAAAAGTCACCTTACTTTACGCAGACACAAAGACTGCTCAAATTTTAAATATTCCTGTTGATAGCCCTTTAATGAAATACAAAGGGCTCATGTATGATAAACAAGGACATCTTGCAGTCTTTTTTGAAAATAATATGCTAATTGATCGTTTTGGTTTTATCAGGGAGGTAGTTTTATGAGCAATGATGATGTATTAGCCGCACAAATAAAATCTAGTATCATTACAAAAATTAAAACACAGGAATATCTTCCTGGGGAGTTGCTTCCTAGCGAACGGGATTTTGCAACAATGTATAGTGTAAGTCGGTATTTGATTCATGACATCTTTGACGAATTAATTAGCCAACATTACTTAATTCGCGTTCAAGGAAAGGGAACTTTTGTCCGCAAACCCGAACAAAATCGAGTTGCTTTAGGAGTACTAAATGAATCAAAAAATGCCAGCTTTACATCTTTAGTTCGTAACTTTGGTATTGAAATTTCCAATAAATGCTTAGGCACAGGTATAATCAAAAACAAAAAATACTTTGCAGATAAACTTGGACTTTCTGAAGAAGATGAAATATATGGTATTCATCGAATTCGTCTTGGAAACAAGGAACCTCTTGCAATTGAGTTTACCTATGTTCCTATTCATTTTTTTTCAGATATCGATAATTACAATTTTGAGCACATATCGCTTTATGATTATATGAAATCCAAAAATCATTTGCCTGTAAAATTTAATGAGACAATGATGATGGTAGAAGCTGGCGAAAAACTTCAAAAGCACCTTCATCTTCCAAGTGCCACCTCTATCGTCAACTATATTGAATTCATAGGATACGATGAAAATGGTAATTTAGTTGAATATACAGAAAGTTATTCACGCCCTGATAAACTTGAAGTGCGCTTTGTCACAAATGATATCTAAATTTGCTTTAATTTTACCGTTTAGTATGTGTATGCACCATAAACAAAACAAGATAGAATATACACAAAATAATACTTTTGTTAGGGGCGGGGAAAATTGACCACCTAAAGCCGCTTAGAATTAACCATTTTTAGTCGGATAGAAAAGTCATTGTATTTTTCTCTTCGTGTTCTAAAATGATGTACATATTCGTAGGTGTAATGAGTTTTATTTGGAAGTTCACTATGAGGGGACTTCGGAACAGGATGAGTCGATACAACGGGTACTTGCTGAACGTGGTAAAACCGTGTACGCAACCGCTGTGCGAGCTGGCGCAATTCTCGTGGATAATGGAAACCTTAAACTGCTCGGTGATGTCAAGGTGTTTGGCAGATAGAGCTACGGAGAAAAGATATGAATTTTGTAACGAAAGAACCAATAAACAAAGGCTGGTCGAGTGATAAAAAATACTGTGTTACCGACGAAAACGGCACACGGTATCTTTTGCGTGTTTCCGATATTGCACAGCACAACACAAAGCAGTCTGAGTTTAATATGATGAAACAGGTCGCTTCTTTTGGAGTGCCTATGTGCCAGCCCATTGAATTTGGCACTTGTGAGGATGGCGTTTATTCCATTCAAAGTTGGATTGACGGCGAAGATGCAAAACAGGTCATGTCGGGCTATTCTGATACCGAGCAATATGTATATGGCTTGGAAGCAGGACGTATTCTTCGCAAGATTCACTCCATTCCTGCTCCTGCAACGCAGGAGGATTGGGAAATCCGTTTTAACCGCAAAATGGATTATAAGATCAAAAAGTACGTTGAGTGCCCCATCAAGTATGAGAACGGACAGGCATTTATCGACTACATAAACGAGAACCGTCATTTGCTGAAAAACAGACCGCAGGTATATCAGCACGGCGATTACCACATCGGCAATATGATGATCGACAGAGGCGGTCAGCTCCACGTTATCGACTTTAACCGTAACGATTACGGTGATCCGTGGGAAGAATTTAACCGCATTGTTTGGTGCGCTCAGAAAGCTCCTCTCTTTGCTTCCGGTATGGTAAACGGATACTTTGATAATAACGTACCTATGGAGTTTTGGAGATTGCTTGCTCTTTACATTTCAAGCAATACTCTCTCATCTGTATATTGGGCGATTCCGTTCGGACAGGACGAAGTGAACACCATGCTGAACCAAGCCAAGGAGGTTCTGTCTTGGTACGATAATATGCGTAATCCTGTGCCGACATGGTATTTCAAAGGGTATTATCTGCAGTACATCGACGGGATTCCTTTCAAGCTGAAAAGTACTTTTGATTTCAGCTTTATGAAAGAGTATGGAACGGTGTTCAAGGTTTACGATGACCAGGATTCCGGAAACATCTGCTTTGGTACTGAAAAAGACGGTCAGCGTTATTTTGTAAAGTTTGCCGGTGCTCCTACCGAGCAGTACGGCGGCAATCCTGCAGATGCTATCTCCAGATTGAAAGCTACTCTCCCGATTTACAGCGATCTGAAGCACGAGAATCTGATTGAGCTTATTGAAGCCAAGGAAATTGGCGACGGGTTCGCTATGGTATTCAAGTGGGCTGATGGCGATTGTATGGGCAGAATGTACCCCGCGGCATATCGTCGCTTTATTCAGCTTCCCATCAATGACAGGCTCGCTGTGTTCAGCGACATATTGAGCTTCTTGGAATGTGTTGTCTCGCGCAATTATATAGCCATAGATTTTTATGACGGCAGCATTATGTATGATTTTGTGAACGGAAAGACTACAATCTGCGATATTGACCTTTTCCGCAAACAACCGTGTGTCAACGATATGGGACATATGTGGGGCAGCTCTCGCTTCCAATCCCCGGAAGAACATCAGCTCGGAGCCGATATTGATGAAATTACGAACGTCTATACTCTTGGTGCTACCGCTTTTGCGCTCTTTGGAGAGTATAACCGCACACGGGAAAAGTGGCAGCTCAGCGACAAGCTCTTTGAGATCTCAACGAGAGCAGTAAGTGATGATCGTGCCAACCGTCAGCAAACAATCAGACAATTCACAGCAGAATGGGAGGCAGCACAATAATGAAAGCTATTGCATTTTGTGGTCTTGCGTGTTGCGTTTGTTCCGAAAATAAAGGCTGTGTAGGTTGCCAAGACGGAGGCTGTGAAAGCCACGGCTGGTGCAAAAACTATAACTGTTGTAAAGAAAAAGGGCTGAACGGCTGTTGGGAATGTTCTGAATTTCCTTTCACCGGATGTATGCTCGACAAGCCCCGTATTCGTGCTTTTGCAGAGTTTGCAAGAAGATATCGTGTAGAGGAACTTGAAAAATGTCTCCTTAGAAACAAGGAAAAAGGCATTGTGTATCACTATGAAAGTCAGCTTGTTGGCAACTATGACAAATGCCAGACCAAGGAAGAAATCATTGAAATGATTAAGACTGGAAAGTGATTTGTTTTTCAGAAACAGAGGCGGTGAGTTATGCAAAACTATAGAAATGGTAAATGGGTAGATCAAATTCTTTCACAAAGGCGTGAAGATGGTCTATGGGGTAATTTTCACACACTTAGTTGCCCTGTTCCCAGCAGAAATTATACAACTGAACAGGCAATACGAAGGCTCTATTATCTTGGATATACAGCCGAAGATGAAGTTATATTTGTCCTTGCAAAGTTTCATCTATACCATACTGGAAAGTAAAGTCTATAACCATACCCGATGGTATGCGCATTGTACACCAGGACAATTTCAATAAAACAGAATATCAGCATTACATTGACGAGCCTTATTTTCGCTTAATACATAGCCTGCAAGACTTGTCTGTTCAAGTGCCTCCGCAGGGATATTTGCTTTGTAAAGCTACTTTGAAGGAGTTTGCAGAGCACATCAATCGCTGCTATAGCAAGATCGGTATAACAGAAGCCGACCTCCGAGACTACACAGCTCGTCCTGTACATGATTCCGCTTTATGGTTCTGTAGCAGTTTCAAGTTCTGAAATTCTCTGCTCTAAGTTACTTTGTTCAGTGTCATATTCTGTCATAAGGCGGTTAAACTGTCTCTCCGGCAATCGCCCCAGTGTGAAATTCTCATACAAACCTTTTATCAGATCCTCCAAATCCATCATGCGACGCTTTGCTTCTAACAGCTCTTTTTTATCATCTGTATTATCCTTTTCACACTGCAATTCATACTGTGCTTTCAACTGTTCTACAAACTCTTTTTCATCTTTAAGGACATACTGCGACACTCTCTTAGTTGAGGTCTTTTTCAGACAATGTAAGACCCGGCTGGCACTGGATACCTACCAGATACGTTCCTCAAAAGGGATCCAAAGATACTGGCTGCTGATGTCAATGGCACATTATATCTGTGTTATAGGCACTGGACGATATCAGTCTTTCCAGGAAGGACATCAACTGATTCGCAATACCATTCAACAGGAAAAGTACAATATCTGTTTCAATGTACAAAATCCAGTATTGATTTTGAAGCGTTTATGAAATTAGCAGGATAGTTTTGTGCATTTTTTCAAATTTGCTCATTTATAGTTTCATGTTTAATTCTCCTTTCATTTAAGAATCACGGTTGTTTTATTTGACTATAATTTACCATTTTCACAATTGTTTCGATAGTCATTTTTATTATAAAAATGTGTCAAAAAATTAGTTTCCTGTACATTTTAACCATACCTATTGAAGAACCTCTGCAAGGCATGCTAAAATGATGTTAGGGGCAAAAGCCTCCGACTATGGCATTATAGAAAGCGAGGTTGATATCTTATGAAAACTCTGAAAGAATTAACAATTCTTCACTCCAATGATATGCATGGAGATTTTCTGGCTGAACAGATTGATGAAAAGCTGGTAGGAGGGGTATCACTTCTTTCCGGCTATGTAAATATGGTGCGTCGTCAGGAAAAAAATGTACTTTATGCCATTGCCGGAGATATGTTTCGCGGTTCCGTTATTGATTCCGAATACAAAGGCGTATCAACCATCGGTATTATGAATCTTCTCGGACCGGATGTAGCCACGATCGGGAATCACGAAGTAGATTATGGACTGGCTCATCTTTTGTTTCTGGAAAAATGCGCAAATTTTCCCATCATCAATGCAAACTTCCATATTCGTTCTAATCATAAACGTTTGTTTCAGCCCCTTTATATTGCCGAGATAGACGGCATGAAAATTCTTTTCATCGGTATAATCACAGAGGATGTGTTGGCGCAGACCAAAGCAGAGGAGCTGATCGGCTCCTTCGTAGATATCGGAGAAGCAGCACAGGAAGTGGGCAATATATGCAATGCCTATAATGCCATTGATATTGATTTCACAGTACTCCTCACTCACATCGGCTTCGAGGAGGATAAAAAACTGGCCGCCCTGCTGGATCCGGCCTGGGGTGTGGACGTTATTATCGGCGGACATTCACATACATTTCTGGAAGAGCCTGTGCTTGTAAATGATATCTACATTGTACAGGCAGGCACAGGTACTGATCAGATCGGACGTTTCGATATTATGGTGGATACAGACCGTAATGCCATTGATAGTTTTACCTGGCAGCTTATCCCAATCAACAACAAAACCTGTCAGAAAGATGAAGAAATGGAACAGTTTATCACCCAGTACAAACAGGAGACAGACAAAAAATATGATCGTATTGTAACCCGTTTTACCAAATGTCTCACGCACCCTTTCCGAAATCAGGAAACCGCTCTTGGAAATCTGATCGCAGATATTCTGAAGGACAGTCTCGGAGTGGATCTGATGCTGTTTGGCTCCGGGGAAATACGAGGCTACACCTTAGGACCTGTGGTACATTATCACGATCTGGTGGAATGCCTTCCCTACGACGAACCTGTGTACATGCTGAAGGTAACAGGTGCTCAGCTGGAACGGATGCTTCGGTTTATTCTGCGTGAGGAAGCGCTTACCGGAGAACATACGGAATTTTACCAGTTTTCTCATGGCATGCGCATGGTATGGGACCGCAAAGAGCATAAATTTCACGAACTGGCACTTGATGGCAAGCCAATAGAAGAAAAACAGCTGTACTCCATCGCCGTATCCAAATATCATTTTATGAATTTACAGGAATTTCTGAATATTTCTGTTGAGGAAGCAAAAGAAAATGCACTCCCCCGTGTGCTGGCTACCTCCTGCAGGGATATCATCGAAGAGTATATGATGGTAACACAGCATCTTTCCCGGGACGTGGAAGGGCGCCTGGTTATTATAGAATACTATAAATGAGCAAGTTCGTGATTTTGCATAAAAAGAAAGACACCTTAAATCGTTCGTGCTGTATAATGAAAGTGACGAAACAAACATTGCAACATTTACGAAAGAAGGTGCCTCTCGCAAATACTATACATCATTCTACAGCTTAGCTCATCTGTGCGTTACCAGCGGGTGTCTGTTTTTCTATGTGAGGAGCCAGGGTTCGTCCGTTCCACTCACCCATTTACTCCCCCACAACCTTAATATTCCTGACCGCCCCAAAACTCTCCGGTGGCCTCCGGTCCGTGAGAATCACCCCACGTTCCAGCGAAGCAAACGTCACCGAACTCACATTCCCGAACTTCGAGTAGTCCGCCAGCACAAAAACCTGTCTGGCCTGTTCCACTGCCGTCTGCTTCACCAGCGCTTCACTGTAATCCGGCGTGCTGAACCCGGCCTTGAGCCCCACACCGTTTGTCCCCAGAAACGCCTTCGAAAAATGCAGCTTTTGCAGACTCAGAATCGCCTGATTCCCCACAACAGCCTCCGTCGTCCCTTTCAGCTCCCCGCCGATCAGATACACACGGTAGCCCTGCGCAGCCAGCCGCTGCGCGTGAGAAACCGCATTCGTCACAAAAGTAGCACTCTTCTCCTTAATGAAATCAATCATCTGCCCCGTCGTCGTCCCCGCATCGAGATACACAAAATCATCCCTCTCGATCAAAGACGCCGCATACCGGGCGATGGCTGTCTTTTCATCCTTGTTGATCTCCGCTTTCTGCGCCACCGACGGCTCCGCTGTGGTAAATCCACCGTCAGCCGCCACTGCACCGCCGAAAACCTTGATCAGTTTCCCTGCTTTATCAAGAGCTGCCAGATCTCTTCGTATCGTAGACTCCGAGATCCCCAGCAGTTCCTTTATTTCTGTTACCGTCACACTGTTCTTTTCATTTAAAAGATTCAAAATGACTTCATATCGTTTTTCCGTCAGCATACTCTCTCCTGATACTTTCGTAACTGTTCAGTACCCTCACAGTTACCTATTTTCTGTATCTGTCTCCAGAATGATCTTACGGATCGGAAGAATACTTCCCGGTGATACCGACAGCTCGTCCACGCCCATTTCCAGAAATTCTTTTGTCAGGCTGGTGTCCGCTCCCAGTTCACCGCAGATACCTGCCCAGATACCTGCTTTGTGTGCATTTTCCACCGTCATACGGATCATGGAAAGCACTGCCGGATGATGGGCATCGTAAAACTTATCCAGCTTTGGATTCTGCCGGTCGATTGCCAGCGTGTACTGGGTCAGATCATTGGTTCCGATACTGAAGAAATCCACCTCTTTTGCCAGTTCCCCGCTCATCATAACCGCTGCAGGAGTCTCGATCATGATACCCTGCTGCGGATTGCCGAATTCCAGCTGCTCTGCGGTCAGTTCTGCCTTCACTTCTTCCACGATCTCTTTGATCCTTTTCACTTCCCACAGGCTTGTGATCATCGGGTACATGATCGCCAGATTACCGTAGGCACTCGCACGAAACAGCGCGCGAAGCTGTGTCTTGAAGATTTCCGGGCGTGTCAGGCAGATCCGGATCGCACGATAACCAAGCGCCGGATTTTCCTCTTTATCCATTCCGAAATACTCACACTGCTTGTCTGCGCCGATATCCAGCGTACGGATGATCACCCGTTTTCCCGCCATCGTTTCCACCGCTGTCTTGTAGATGCTGAACTGCTCTTCCTCCGTCGGATAATTGTCCTTTTCCAGGTAAATAAATTCACTCCGGAACAGTCCGATTCCGCCGGCATCATTCTGTATTACAGTTGCAAGATCTTTAATATTTCCTATATTAGCATACAACATGATCTTCTTTCCGTCCAGCGTAACATTTTCTTTGCCCTTCAAAAGCTGTAACAGCTCTTTCTTCTCCTGCTCTGCCTGCTGGCGTTTCTGCATCTCTTCGAGTGTCTGTGCATCCGGCTCCACGTAGATCTTTCCGTTCAGTCCGTCTACCACCGCCAGTTTTCCGTCTACCGTATTGTCAAGCGGCAGTTCCTCCGTTCCGATCAGTGCCGGGATCGCCATGGTTCTTGCGAGGATCGCAGTATGGGAATTGACCGAACCGTGAACCGTGACAAAAGATAGCACCATATCTTTTTCCAGCTGTACTGTCTCTGACGGAGCCAGATCATCCGCCACGATGATCACCGGTTCATCCGTGACCACCTTTCCCTTCTGTCCGCCATTTAATATCGAAAGCACTCGTTCGGAGATATCTTTCACATCCGCCGCACGTTCTCTCATATAATCGTCATCCATCGCCCGGAACATCTGTGCAAAATTATCGCCGGTCACAGCTACTGCATACTCCGCGTTGACCTTCTGCGTCTCGATGATATTTTCCACAGATTCGTTATAATCCCCGTCATCCAGCATCATCTGGTGGATCTCAAAGATCGCCGCATTTGCTTCGCCCACTTCTTTTAACGCTTTCTGATACAGTTCCTGAAGCTGTTCTACCGCTGCTGCCTTGGCTGCCTCATAACGCGCCAGTTCTCCTTTGGTATCTTCTGTCCGAACCCGCTTTACCTGCTGCTCATTTTTCTTGTATACACTGATCTTTCCGATGGCGATGCCGCCAAATACACTCTTTCCACTATATACCTGCATCCTGTGCCCCCTCATACTTTTCTCTCTCTTACTTTCTGTATCGGTGACTAGTACATCGTTTTCAAAATAACTGTATTATTCACAAAACGATGTACTAGTGACTTCCTTTTTGTTACCGTACTTCTGAAGTTACCTGTCTGTACACATCTTCCACCTGTTCACGACCGGCCAGATATTCGGAAAATGCACTGGCGCTGCCGGTTGCAATTCCCATATGGAAAGCCTCACGGTAATCCTGACGTTTCAGCCATCCGGTCAGGAATCCGGCCACCATAGAATCTCCGGCTCCCACACCATTGACCAGTTTTCCTTTCGGTGCCGGTGCCAGGTAGACCTTTCCGTCAGCTGCAGCCAGAACCGCTCCTTCTCCTGCCATAGATACCAGAACGTTGGTGGCTCCCATCTCCTGCATCTTCTTCGCATAAGGAATCACAGATTCTCTGTCCTTTAATTCCACACCGAAGATTTCTCCCAGTTCGTGATTGTTCGGTTTTACCAGGAATGGATGATATTCCAGTACGTTCACCAGCAGATTCCCCGTGGCATCCACTGCGATCAGTATTCCTTTTCCATCCAGACGTTTCAGGATATTTCTGTAAATGTCATCCGGCATCGATGCCGGGATGCTTCCTGCCAGTACCAGAACATCGCCTTCCTGTAACTGATCCAGCATCTCAAATAACTGCTGTGTCTTTTCCTTGCTGATCGCCGGTCCCTGTCCGTTGATCTCTGTTCCTTCAATATTCTGCAGCTTCAGATTGATCCGTGAAATCCCCTCGTCCACCGGAATGAATCTTGCGTTCACTCCGATCTCTTCCACCTGTCTTTGAATCTCATCTCCGGTAAATCCTGCCACAAATCCCAGTGCGGTATTTTCCAGTCCCAGATTCTTCAATACGATAGAAACGTTGATTCCCTTTCCTCCCGGAAGCATCATTTCTGTGGCTGTCCGGTTGGTCATACCCAGCTGAAAGTTATTGACGGAAACGATGTAGTCCAGTGACGGATTAAACGTTACTGTATAAATCATGTTCTTCCCTCCTGCTTTTCTCAGTTCTTTTCTATGTATGTATTATATAATCATATTCATTCAAATCCAAACAAAAAAGATGCCCGCTGTGGATTCTCTTCCACAGTTAGCATCTTTTATTTTTCTTATCTTATACTCGCTTTTGCGATTTTATCACCTTCGTCTACCGAATTCCACGCATGGACAGACCGATCCGCTTTTTGTTCAGATCCACGCTGATGACTTTTACATCCACAACATCTCCTACGCTGACAGCTTCCAGCGGATGTTTGATATATTTGTCACTGATCTGGGAAATGTGTACCAGACCATCCTGGTGTACGCCGATATCTACAAATGCACCAAAATCGATCACGTTTCTTACAGTTCCTTTTAAGATCATACCTTCTTTCAGATCTTTCATATCCAGTACATCGGAGCGAAGGATCGGTTTTGGCATATCTTCACGGGGGTCACGTCCCGGACGACCGAGCTCTTTGATGATATCACGGAGCGTGATCTCACCGATTCCCAGTTCCTCTGCCAGTTTCTTGTAATCTTTGATATAGATGGCAGTCGGTCCGTCACCGAAGTACTGTTCTTTCGTAAATCCCTGTTTTGCAAAGAGTTTTTCCACAGCTTCGTAGCTCTCCGGATGTACACTGGTCGCATCCAGCGGATTCTTTCCACCCTGGATACGCATGAAACCGGCACACTGTTCAAAGGCTTTCGGTCCCAGTTTTGCTACTTTTAACAGTTCTCTTCTGTCTGTGAAACGGCCGTTTTCCTCGCGGTAAGCCACAATATTTTTTGCAATTGCTTTGCTGATACCGGAAATATACTCTAACAGAGACGCGGAAGCGGTATTCAGATCCACGCCGACTTTATTGACACAGTCTTCTACCACACCGTTCAGTGCTTCGCCCAGTTTCTTCTGGTTCATATCGTGCTGATACTGTCCGACACCGATGGCTTTCGGGTCGATCTTTACCAGTTCTGCCAGCGGATCCTGCAGACGTCTGGCGATGGAAGCGGCACTTCTCTGTCCCACATCGAAGTTCGGGAACTCTTCGGTTGCCAGTTTACTTGCAGAATACACGGAAGCTCCTGCCTCGTTGGTGATCACATACTGTACCTTTGTCGGTACTTCTTTTAACATATCCACGATCACCTGCTCGGATTCCCGGCATGCCGTACCATTTCCTACGGAGATCAGATCGATATGATATTTTGCGATCATTTTCTTGACGGTTTCCTTGGCTGCTTTGATCTTGGCTTCGGTGGTCGGTGCGGTCGGGTATACAACCGTTGTATCGAGCACTTTACCGGTCTCGTCAACAACTGCCAGCTTGCAGCCGGTACGGAATGCAGGGTCCCATCCCAGAACGACTTTTCCGACGATTGGCGGCTGCATCAGCAGCTGTTCCAGGTTCTTTCCGAATACTTTGATGGAACTGTCTTCGGCTTTCTCAGTCAGGTCACTTCGGATCTCACGCTCGATCGCCGGTGCAATCAGACGTTTGTAGCTGTCTTCCACAACGGCTTCCAGGATCGGAGTGGTGTTCGGATTGTCGTTACGGATCACCTGGCGTTTTAACCAAGACAGAATCTCTTCTTCCGGTGCGTTAATCTTAACGGTCAGGATCTTCTCTTTTTCTCCACGGTTCAGTGCCAGTACGCGGTGGCCTGCCAGTTTGGAAATCGTCTCTTCGAAATCATAGTACATCTCATATACAGAGCTTTCACTTTCTTTCTTTGCACTGGATACGATGGAGCCTGATTTTACGGTCATCTTACGGATACGGATGCGGTAGTCTGCCTCATCCGCCACAGATTCTGCCAGAATATCCGATGCACCTGCGATCGCTTCTTTTACATTTTTTACTTCTTTTTCCTCGGATACATAGCTTTCCGCCTCTTCTTCAATAGACTTGTCTGTCATCTGAAGCAGGATCAGATTCGCCAGCGGTTCCAGACCTTTTTCTTTGGCGATCGTTGCTCTGGTTCTTCTCTTCGGACGATACGGGCGGTACAGATCTTCTACGACTACCAGCGTCTGTGCTTCCAGAATCGATTTTTTCAGTTCTTCGGTCAGTTTGCCCTGTTCTTCAATGCTTGAGAGTACCTGTTTTTTCTTATCTTCGAGGTTTCTCAGATACAGCAGTCTCTCATGCAGGTTACGCAGTACCTCATCGTTCAGGGAACCGGTTGCTTCTTTTCTATATCGGGAAATAAACGGAATCGTATTTCCTTCATCTATCAGTTTGACAGCGGCTTCTACCTGCCACTTTTCCACCTGTAATTCCTGTGTTAATGCCTGAATAATATCCATGTATAGTCTCCTTTTGTAACTGTCCACTACTTCACAGTTACGTTTTTCTTTCATTGTGTCCTGTACTACCTTACCAAAAGGCGGGTTTCCTTGTCAATGCCGATTTTTCCTGTCCCCCTGTGATCACTGCCAGATTCCGTCAAATTCTGATTTTCCTGCTTTCGACCGCGTTACTTCTGTGGTATACTGAAAGATAACTGAAAAATTAAAACAAATCTGTTTTTCATAAATATTACCGATTTTTAAACAGGAGGTTATCATCATGTACAACGATCAACAGCCAAATCCCGGCTCATGGCAGGAGGAGGAACAGCGGATGACTCTGCCGCCGAAGCGTAGGAACGGATTCAGTACCGCATCCATGACCGCCGGAACGCTTTCCCTGTTCTTTCTGGTCAGCGGACTTTCTTTCCCGGTAGGAGCGCTCGGCATTTTATTCGCTCTGCTCTCCCGCAAAGGGGATAAGATGGATTCGCAGGCAAGACTGGGATGTATTCTTTCCAGCATCGGTCTTTGCCTTGGCATTGTTATTTTTATTTACGCCGCAGTCACCGTCTACCAGAATTTCCCGGAACTCCTTCAGCAGTATCAGCAGCTTTATGAGATGTACCAGGGCGGTATGTGATTGTTTATGGAGGGTATTTAACTTATGAATATTTCATCAAAGGAACTGAAAAAAATGACCCGAAACCAGCTTTCGGGAAAATACGGAACATTTATCGGGATCAATGTGCTCTATATCCTGATCACACTGGTCGCTTCTAATCTGATGGACCTGGTGCTTGGAACCTCATCCATCCTGAACCCGCTGACTGCTACTTCAGCCACCGTAGAAACTCTTGGCATCAGCCATACTGTGGTTTATTATCTGTCGACCTTTATTCTCTCGCTGATCCTGTCGGTATTGGATATCGGTCTGTTAAAGATCGCTCTTGATACCGCCAGAGGCTATGACATCCGCTTTCAGGATCTTTTCTTCGGTTTCAAACACCATCCGGACCGTGCGATCCTGGCGCAGGGTGTGATCCTTCTTCTGACCTACCTGTGCATCCTCCCGGGCAGCGGACTTTGCATCTACGGCTACCGCCAGAAGTCCGTAACTCTCCTCCTTGCCGGCACCGCCGTCCTGTGCGTGGGACTCGTGATCTACCTGATCCTCTCCCTGATGTTCAGCCAGACCATGTTCTTCCTGACCGACTACATCGACATCGAAGCCATACAGGCACTCAAAGAAAGTGTGCGGATCATGAGAGGAAAGAAGGGAAAACTCTTTTATCTACAGCTCAGCTTCATCGGAATCTACCTGCTGGGCGCGATCGCATGCGGGATCGGACTTTTGTGGGTGATCCCTTATATGCAGGTTACGATGGCAAACTTCTACCGGAAGATCACCGGGGAGATATGATTACTCTTCTCCAAAATAAAGGCATAACTTGTGAACGCATTTCTTTTATGCTATAATCAATAGGCTACCACCCCCAGACAGGTGCAGAAAGGGGGTGTGTTACTTATGGATGATGTCTTTTCTTTTATTCTTTCTATCTTGGCAAGTATAATCGCCTATTATATTTGCAAATGGCTGGATAGAAACTAACTGCTGGTAGCCAGCCTGAGGTCTAATCCACCTCGCCCAAACGGACAAAAAGCCCCGGAGTTGCCGCTCCGGGGCTTTTGCTGTGCTACTTATGAACACGTCTTTTCTTTTTGCTTACTGGCATTATAACATATGCTTTTTTATTATGCAATATACCTGATTTGCCATTTTTATCGTATATTCCCAATCTTATAACAAATTTCCGACTTGCCACATTAGAGCGTGTCTGAAAAATCATTTCCGCAATCTGCAAGCCCCAATTTGCGGTATATTTTACCCTCATTCGGTTGCCGTAGCCCGCTACGCCGCCCTCAT
>OLPO01001675.1_pt1 | contig 14627 bp, 10 predicted proteins | sample 1672831 | NCBI WGS metagenome assembly OLPO01 (sample SAMEA3136728, study PRJEB25190) | human gut metagenome
CCAGTCCATCATAGCGTGAAGTCCTGCGTCAGATATCTTTGCCGTGCGTCAGCACATCATACTGCAAATAACGGTACCACATAAAAATCCAGTCGGGGGCAGATGAGAGGAGTCGGTATGAAAAATCTGGAGATTTACATCCACATTCCGTTTTGTGTGAAAAAATGTGCATACTGTGATTTTCTTTCGGCTCCGGCGTCGACGGAAGCGCAAAGGCAGTACTTGCTGGCGCTGCTGCGGGAGATCCGGAGTTTTCCGCGAAAAGAAGAGTATGAGGTCGTCTCTGTCTTTTTCGGGGGTGGTACCCCGTCGATCTGGCCGTCTGACTGGATCGAAATGGTGCTTGTGGCGCTGCATGATACGTTTTCCTTTGTAAATGAGCCGGAGATCACGATTGAATGCAATCCGGGGACGGCAGATGTCTCAAAGCTTGTCGCGTATCGCAGCCTTGGGATCAACCGGATCAGCTTTGGGCTGCAGTCAACAGATGACCGTGAGCTCCGTCTGCTCGGACGGATTCACAGCTTTGAGACCTTTTGTGAGACTTATGCGGCGGCGCGGCAGGCAGGCTTTTCCAATGTCAACATCGATCTGATGTCGGCACTGCCGGGACAGACTCCGGAATCGTGGAGGGAGACGCTGAACAGGGTACTGGCACTGCAGCCGGAGCATATTTCCGCCTACAGCCTGATTATTGAAGAACAGACTCCCTTTTATGAAAAATATCATGCGGATGATGAACGCCGTGCAAAAGGAGAATGTCCGCAGTATTTGCCATCGGAGGAAGAGGAGCGGGAGATGTATGAGGATACGGAGCTGCTGCTTTCTGAAGCCGGGCTGTACCGATATGAGATATCCAATTATGCAAAGCCTGGCTTTGCATGCTTCCACAACATTGGCTACTGGACCGGCGTGGAGTATGCGGGCTTTGGACTTGGGGCTTCCTCTCTGATTTCTCACGTCCGGTACAAGAATACAGAGGATATGCAGTGCTATCTGCAGGCATATGGCACAGGCACCGCGGAAGCGGCAGGGCAGGTGTGCAGTCAGGAGGCGCTGACGGTACAGGATGAGATGGAAGAGTTTATGTTTCTCGGGCTTCGCATGATGCAGGGAGTTCGGGAACAGGAGTTTGCAAGACGCTTCGGACAGAGCGTAGAAGCGGTGTACGGGTCTGTGCTGCCACGGCTTTTGAAGGAAGGGCTTCTCATACGCGATAACGGAAGCATCCGACTGACGAGGCAGGGTGTGAGCCTCAGTAATTATGTGATGTCGGAGTTTATTTTGTGAATACAGCTGCGAATGTTCATTTCATGTGCGTATACAAAATGCATGGAAAATACAGTCAGAATAGTTGACAACAGACTGTGTTTTGATTATATTTAAATAAACTTACTTCCGTATACTACAGAAGAACAGTGGTGTATGGAAGTTTTTTGTTTGACTATACAACATATGATATGTTTAGAATGCAGGTAACATACACGGGGGAAAACATCAATGGATGATTATTGTATGACCAGAGAGCAGGCAGAGGAGGAAATGCAGCAGTTTCAAAAGATATTTTCGGTCGTACGCATTATAGGGCTGGAACAGCTTCAGCTGCTTGCCGAAGGTAAGGCGAAGGAGCTTGATGTGAGTCCGTGCAGATGCTATGACTTCTGGAAACGCGGAGAGGCATGCGGCAATTGTGTATCCCTTCGGGCATTTCAGGAGAAGGCTCAGTGCTCCAAGCTGGAATTTCTGGATTCGGAAATTTATCAGGTGACTGCCAGATACGTAGTCATTGATGGTGAACCCTGCGTCATGGAGCTGATTAAGAGAATGGATAAGGATGTACTGGGTGATGCGCATGACCGGGAGCAGCTGCTCGACAAGCTGAGCAGCTACAAGGAGAAGCTCTATCTGGATGCCCTGACCGGTGCATACAACCGCCGTTATTATGAGGATGAAGTCAAGCACCGCACAGACCCGACCGGGATCGCGATGATTGACCTGGATGATTTTAAGCTCTATAATGATACCTATGGTCACAATACCGGCGATATCGCACTGGTCACGGTGGCGACCGAGATCCGTAAATGCATCCGGAAGACAGACATGCTCATTCGCTACGGCGGTGATGAGTTTCTGCTCGTGCTCCCGGGTATCAATGAAGAGAATTTTACACGCAGACTGCAGCAGATTCATAATAAGGTCCACAAAGCGGATGTGCCGGGCTACACAAGGCTGCAGCTCTCGGTGAGTATCGGAGGCGTGCTCTCTGCAGGCAGTACCGTAGAGGCGGCAGTCACACGGGCGGATAAGCTCATGTATCAGGCGAAGAATCAGAAAAATATGGTCGTCACAGAGAGCAGCGGTATCGGAAAGGACGGGAAGGCATATCCTTTGAAGGATCGGGAACGGATCAAGCAGCAGGTGCTCATCGTGGATGATTCTGAGCTGAACCGGGAGATTCTGGCGACAATGCTTGAGGAGGATTTTTATATCCTTGAGGCGACGAACGGTGAAGAAGCACTGCTGGTGCTGCAGCAGAATCCGGGTATCGCGCTGGTGCTGCTGGACATTGTCATGCCGGTCAAGGATGGGTTTGAGGTGCTCACACATATGGCACAGACACATATGATTGAGGATATTCCGGTTATCATGATTTCCAGTGAGGATTCGGAGAAAAATATCCGGCGGGCCTATGAGCTTGGCGTATCAGACTATATCAGCAGGCCGTTTGATTCCAAGGTCGTATTTCAGCGTGTGCTTAATACGATCAAGCTTTATGCAAAGCAGCGTCGGCTGATCTCGCTTGTCACGGATCAGATCTATGAAAAGGAAAAGAACAGCCGGCTCATGGTCGGGATCCTGAGCCAGATCGTAGAGTTCCGAAACGGTGAGAGCGGCTTGCATGTGCGCCATATCAATGTGCTCACGGAAATGCTGCTCGCCCGTCTCGTGCAGAAGACCGGAAAGTATCATCTGTCCTGGTCAGAGCAGTACCTGATCGCGCTGGCATCTGCGCTGCACGACATCGGAAAGATCGGCATTGATGAGAAAATCCTGAATAAGCCCGGGAAGCTGACAGCGGAAGAATTTGAGATCATGAAGTCACATACGCTGATCGGGGCTTCGATGCTTGAAAGTCTGGACGCCTATCAGGATGAGGTACTTGTCAGGATCGCGATACAGATCTGCCGCTGGCATCATGAACGCTATGACGGGAGTGGCTATCCGGATGGACTGAAGGGTGACGAGATACCGATTTCAGCACAGGTTGTATCCATTGCAGATGTCTATGATGCACTGGTCAGTGAGCGTGTTTATAAAAAGGCGTTCAGCCATGAAAAGGCCATTGAGATGATCCAAAGTGGTGAGTGCGGCGTGTTCAATCCGCTGCTGCTGGAGTGCCTGCTGGAGATTCAGGACAAAATTAAAGAGGTTGTCACCGTGAATGAACGCACGTGGAAGGAACGCATTGAGACCGAGACGCGGGATCATGCAAAGCAGGTGACCGGTGCTGTGGACCTTCCGGGGGGGGGCAGAAGTCCTGAACGAGGTGTTTGGACAGACATTACAGACGGGGCTCTATTTCAATAGATTGCAGGAGGAAAAGCGATGACAGTAAAAGAGTGCTATGAGCAGATCGGATCTGACTATGCAGGTGTGCTGAAGCGCCTGGGCAGTGAGGCGCTGGTAAAGCGCTTTGCGTTGAAATTTCTGAAGGACCCAAGTTATCAGGAGCTGAAGGACGCGCTTATAAAGAAGGACGGAGAGACAGCCTTCCGGGCAGCGCATACCTTAAAGGGTGTTTGTCTGAATCTCGGATTTGACCGCCTGTACGAGTCAAGTGCGGCGCTGACCGAGCATCTGCGCGGAAGAGATTGCAGCGGATATGAGGTGCTTTTTGAAGAACTGACGGTCCGGTATGAGGCGCTGATGGCTGCTTTAAAGGAGCTGGAAGCACAGGGTTAGTGCATTGTGGCGGTTTACAAAGCGGGACGGTCATGCTAAAATGACAGAATGGCGATACAGATTACATAGAAAGAGAAGGAATGACTATGAACATCATTACCCCAAAGAATTTGTCCGGCTTTATGGAGCTGGTTCCGAAGGAGCAGGTTCTTTTTGAAAAGATCAAACAGAAGCTGGAGGAGACCTACCGTCTGTACGGTTTTTATCCGATTGATACACCGATATTGGAGCGCAGCGAAATTTTGCTTGCCAAGACCGGCGGAGATACCGAGAAGCAGATTTACCGTTTCAGCAAGGGCGATACGGATATGGCGATGCGGTTTGACCTGACCGTGCCGCTTGCAAAGTATGTGGCGAAAAATTATTCTGAGCTGACGTTTCCGTTCAAACGCTACCAGATCGGCAAGGTATACCGCGGTGAGCGTGCACAGCAGGGACGCTTCCGTGAGTTTTATCAGGCAGATATTGACATCATCGGAGACGGAGAGCTGAGTGTCATGAATGATGCGGAGGTGCCGAGCATCATGTATCACGTATTTACCGGGCTCGGACTGCAGGATTTTACCATTCGTCTGAACAACCGTAAGGTGCTGAATGGACTGTTTGAGCTGTATGGACAGAGCGAACATGCGACGGACGTGATGCGCATCATTGACAAGCTGGAGAAGATCGGTGCGGAGAATGTCAGGGCAGAGCTTGCCGAGCTGCAGGTATCTGCAGAGGCAGCGGATGAACTGCTCGCGCTGCTTGGCTTTAAAGGAAGCAATGAAGAGATTCTGGAGAAGCTGCGCGCATTTGCGGGTCGCAGTGAGAAGCTGGATCTCGGTGTGCAGGAGCTCTCGGAGGTTGTTTACTATATGGGTAAATTCGGGGTTCCGGAGACGAATTACCGGATCGATCTGACGATCGCACGCGGTCTGGACTACTATACCGGTACCGTATATGAGACGACGTTCAACCGTCATCCGGAGATCGGCAGCATCTGCAGCGGCGGGCGCTACGACAATCTGGCTGAGTTTTACACAAAGAAAAAGCTTCCGGGTGTGGGTATGTCGATCGGACTGACCCGGCTGTTCTATATTCTGAATGAGTTTGAGTATCTGAACCGCAGCCTTGCGACTTCGGCAGACGTGCTGATGATTCCGATGACGGATGATATGACGGCAGCGGTGGAGATTTCTGCAAAGCTGCGCGAGGCGGGTATCAGCACACAGATCTACTTCGAGAAAAAGAAATTCAAGCATAAGATCGGCTATGCAGACAAGCTGGCGATCCCGTATGCGATCTTCCTTGGCGAGGATGAGATCAGGGACAATCAGGTGACCTTAAAGAAAATGTTTGCCGCGGAGGATGATGCCGAGAAGCAGGTGACGGTATCGGTAGAGGAAGCAATTGCGCGGATCCGGGGCGGACTGGCGGTTCGAAAAGAGGCAAAATGTATCCGGATTCCGGAGTAAATTTGATTTTGGTATTGACAATGCGATAGCAAACGGTGTAACGTACTATACGTTACAGGCAAGGGCACTGTAGGACAGTGCCTTTTGTGATTCCATACATACGGGACATTTGGCATACCGGTACAGCTGCCTGTGGGCAGGAGCTGTTTCGGCTTGCTGAAGGTTACTAACAGAAAAAAGGGAGAACAATCATGCAGGAAATGAAGCCGATCAAAGAAGGAAAGGTACGCGAGATTTATGACAATGGGGACAGCCTGATTATGGTAGCAACAGACCGGATCAGCTGCTTCGATGTGATTCTGAACAACGTGGTGACGAAAAAGGGCACTGTGCTGACTCAGATGTCAAAATTTTGGTTCAACCTCACGAAGGATATCCTTCCGAACCACATGATCTCTACAGATGTCAAGGATATGCCGGAATTTTTCCAGCAGGAGAAATTTGACGGAAACAGCATGCTGTGCCGGAAGCTGAATATGGTTCCGGTCGAGTGCATTGTGCGTGGCTACATCACGGGCAGCGGCTGGGCAAGCTATCAGAAGACCGGTGAGGTCTGTGGTATCCGCCTTCCGGAGGGGCTGAAGGAGTCGGACAAGCTGCCGGAGCCGATCTATACGCCGTCCACAAAGGCTGAGATCGGAGATCACGATGAAAATATTTCCTTTGAGCAGAGTGTTGCGCATCTGGAAAAATATTATCCGGGAAAAGGCAGAGAATATGCGGAGAAGATCCGTGACTACACGATTGCTCTTTATAAAAAATGTGCGGAATATGCACTTGGACGCGGCATTATCATTGCGGACACAAAATTTGAATTCGGACTGGATGAAGATGGCAACATCGTGCTTGGCGACGAGATGCTCACACCGGACAGCTCTCGTTTCTGGCCGGCAGAGGGCTATGAGCCGGGACATGGACAGCCGTCCTTTGACAAGCAGTTCGCACGTGACTGGCTGAAGGCGAATCCGGGCAATGACTGGACGCTTCCACAGGAGATTGTAGACAAGACGATCGAGAAATACCTGCAGGCGTATGAGATGCTGACCGGCGAGAAGCTGGCATAAAGAATCATAAAGAAAAAGGGAGCGTACAGAACTTAAATAATGGTTCTGTACGCTCCCTTTTATTGACAGGCTATGCCCCGATCGCATTTCCGGTATACAGCTGGTAGTACCGGCCCTTTTCATGGATCAGCTGCTCATGCGTGCCGCGCTCGATGATGCGGCCACTCTCAAGCACCATGATACAGTCAGAATTCCGTACCGTGGAGAGACGGTGGGCGATGACGAAGGTCGTGCGGCCCTTCATGAGCCGGTCCATGCCGTCCTGTACGATGCGCTCGGTTCGGGTATCGATGGAGCTGGTCGCCTCATCGAGAATGAGCACCGGCGGATCTGCGATGGCCGCCCGGGCAATCGCGAGGAGCTGACGCTGTCCCTGGCTCAGGTTTGCACCGTCGCCGGTGAGCATCGTGTCATACCCGTTCGGAAGACGGCGGATGAAGCCGTCCGCATTTGCAAGCCTTGCAGCTGCGATGACCTCTTCTTCTGTGGCATCGAGTTTTCCGAAACGGATGTTTTCTCTTACTGTTCCGGTAAAGAGATGTGTATCCTGCAGAACGATGCCGAGGGACCGACGCAGGTCGGCTTTTTTGATTTTATTGATATTGATGCCATCGTAACGGATCTTGCCGTCCTGGATGTCGTAAAAGCGGTTGATCAGGTTTGTGATTGTCGTCTTACCGGCCCCGGTGGAGCCGACAAATGCGATTTTCTGTCCCGGCTTCGCGTACAGCTTTACGTCGTGGAGTACGATCTTGTCATCCGTGTAGCCGAAGTCCACGCCGTCGAATACGACGTCGCCGCGCAGCTTTTTGTAGTCGACGGAGCCGTCCGCCTGGTGCGTGTGCTTCCATGCCCATTGTCCGGTGCGGGCAGTACTTTCGGTGAGCTTTCCGTTTTCTTCCTTTGCATTGACGAGCAGTACATAGCCGTCGTCCTTCTCGACCGGTTCATCCATCAGCCGGAAGATACGGTCCGCTCCGGCCATCGCCATGACGATCGCATTGAACTGCTGGCTGACCTGATTGATTGGCATGTTGAAGCTCTTGTTAAATGTCAGAAAGCTGGCAAGGCCGCCAAGGGTAAATCCTCCGAACCCATTTAGAGCGAGCACACCGCCGACGATTGCGCAGATGACATAGCTGATATTGCCGAGCTGTGCGTTGATCGGTCCTAAAATATTGGCGAACGTGTTTGCGCGGTCCGCACTCGTATAGAGCGCTTCATTGAGCTCGTGGAATTCTCTGATGCTTGCATCCTCATGGCAGAAGACCTTGACGACCTTCTGACCGTTCATCATCTCTTCGATGTAGCCGTTGACGGCGCCGAGATTTTTCTGCTGGTCCAGGAAATACTTGCCGCTCTGTCCGGCGGCCTTTTTGGTACAGATGAGCATAAGCGAGACCATGACGAGCGTGACGAGCGTCAGCGGGATGTTCAGAATGAGCATACTCACGAAGACACTCACGATCGTGAACGTGCTGTTGATGATCTGCGGGATGCTCTGGCTGATCATCTGGCGCAGGGTATCGATGTCGTTTGTGTACACGGACATGATATCGCCGTGGGAATGTGTGTCAAAGTAACGGATCGGCAGCTTTTCCATATGTGCAAACAGGTCGTTGCGCAGATTGCGCAGGGTTCCCTGTGTGACTGCGACCATGATACGGTTATAAGCATAGGTAGAGATGACACCGATTGCATAAAATACAGCGACACGGGAAATGGCCTTTGCGAGCGGTGCAAAATTCGGGTTGTCACTTAAAAGGAACGGAGTAATGTAATCGTCGATCAGATTTTTGGTAAACATCGTTCCCTGTACATTTGCGATGACACCCGCAAAAATAAGAAGAAAGACTGCGATGCAGTGGAATTTATAGTCACGGAATACGTAGTGCATCAGACGGGCGAGCAGTGCAAACGGATGTTCCACCTGCGGCTTCTGTCCGCGCGGTGTGCGGTTCATTGGTCCTGGCATAATCAGTCACCGGTCCTTTCGTCAAAATCTCCGCCGCCCTTTGTCTGAGATTCATAGACCTCACGGTAAATCTCATTGGAGGCAAGCAGCTCTTCATGTGTCCCAAAGCCATTGATCCGTCCTTCATCCAGAACAAGAATACGGTCGGCATCCTGTACGCTGGATATACGCTGGGCAATGATCAGCTTTGTCGTGTTTGGAATCTCATTCCGGAAGGCCCGGCGGATATTTGCGTCGGTCGCTGTGTCGACGGCGCTTGTACTGTCGTCGAGGATCAGGATCTTCGGTTTTTTCAGAAGGGCGCGGGCGATGCACAGACGCTGCTTCTGTCCGCCGGATACATTGTTTCCTCCCTGCTCGATGTGGGTGTTGTATCCGTCCGGGAAGGAGCGGATAAAATCATCGGCACAGGCAAGGCGGCAGGCTCTCTGACATTCCTCGTCAGAGGCATTCGGGTCGCCCCAGCGCAGGTTGTCATAGATGCTGCCGGAGAAAAGCACATTGTTCTGAAGTACGACGGATACCTGATTTCTCAGAGAGGCCATATCGTAGTCCTTTACGTTGCGGCCTCCGACCCGTACCTCTCCGGCTGTCACATCGTAAAGACGGCTGATCAGGGAGACCAGACTGGATTTTGCACTTCCGGTCGCACCGATGATACCGACCGTCTCGCCGGAACGGATGTCAAGTGTGATATCCTTAAGCACCGGCTCGGCGCTGTCCTTTTTATAGGAGAAATTGACGTGAGAGAAGGAGATGCTGCCGTCGGCAACCTCATGTACCGGATGTACCGGATTTGCCAGATCGCTCGTCTCATTGAGTACCTCGCAGACACGCTCCATGCTTGCTGTGCTCATGGAGATCATGACGAAGACCATCGAGAGCATCATCAGGCTCATGAGGATGTTCATACAGTAGGTCAGAAGGCTCATCAGCTCACCGGTCGTCAGCTCGTTGCTTACGATCATTTTTGCGCCCGTCCAGCTGATCAGGATGATACAGGTATAGACGGTAAACTGCATCAGAGGAGCATTGACGATGACGTTGTGCTCCGCTTTCACAAAGATCCGATAAATGTTTTCACTGGCTTTTTGGAAGCGGGAGGTCTCATGTTCTTCGCGGACGTAGGCTTTTACGACGCGGATCGCGGATACATTTTCCTGTACGGAGGCGTTCAGCTCGTCGTATTTCGGAAATGCCATCTGGAAGTAGCGGGTCGCGTGCCGGATGATGAAAAACAGGATGATGCCGAGGAAGACAACGGCGATCAGGTAAATGCTTGCGAGCCGTCGGTTGATTGCAAACGCCATGATCAGAGCACAGATCATGCTCGACGGAGCACGCATCATCATGCGGAGCACCATCTGGTAGGCGTTCTGGATATTGGAGATGTCAGTCGTCAGACGGGTCACAAGCCCGGCTGTGCTGAATTTGTCGATGTTGGCAAAGGAAAATGTCTGGATATGACCGAACATGCTCTCGCGCAGGTTCTTTGCCAGTCCGGCGGAAGCCTTTGCCCCGAAGCGCCCGCCTGCCATTCCGGCCAGCAGTCCGATGGCGGCTGCGACAATCATCAGTCCGCCGATGCGGTAGATGTGGCCGATGTCACCGGCATTGACACCCTTGTCGATGATCGAGGCCATGAGGTACGGAATCAGGGTCTCCATCAGGACTTCCAGTAGCATAAACAGTGGTGTAACGATAGAAGCCCATTTGTATTCCTTGATTTCTTTTGCAATTGTGCGAATCAAAAATAGATCCTCCTTTCTGTGAAAAACAAAGAGAGCGCCGCCCGAAATGAGCGGCACTGCTGTTCTTTTCTTTATGATAATTCAATAAAAAAAACCCGTCAAGTGAAAAAATGTGTTCAAAATGTGAAAAAATGCGTTTAAAACGTGAAAGCTTCTATCTGTGTTTTTACATATTTATAAAGGGCGCGGTAATCATCCTCTTCATAATGGATGCCGTCCTTTGTCTGGATGTCGTTCGCGCGCATCCATGTATAGCTGTCGATATACAGATCGCCCGCGAGCTCCTGCAGCTGTGCGTTAAATTCAGAGATTTCTTCATTTGTGATATTCTGGCACCGCGCAGGGTCGATCGGATTGACCGAGAGAAAATAAAACCGGGCAGAAGGGTGCTCTTTTTGCAGCGATCGATAGAGTGCAAGATAGCGGGAGAGATTGTCGTAATCGTTCACGCCCAGATTGAAAATGATCGGAGAGAGAGGATGCGCTTTCATTGCGGATAAGAGCTGTGGCAGACCGTCTGCGGCAAACCAGTCATAGCCTTCACCAGCAGCGCCGATAAAGATGTCAGGCGTGGCGCCGTCGAGCGCCTGCTCCATGCCGAGTGTACGGGAGTCGCCGACCCAGATCCGCAGCTCATCCATGGCTTTAGGCTCTGTATGGGCGGTTTCACTCTGTATTTCTGTGGCAGATGCCGACGATGCGGTCTGCTCTGCCGTCATATCCTGCAGTGCCTGCAGTACAGCGTCCGCTTCGGACTCTGCGGGAGACACCGTCTTTGATGTCATACGGTGCTGGCCAAGGCCAAGCCAGATGGCAAGGGCAGCGAGCAGAAGGAAAAGGATGCCGGCTGCAAACAGAATAAAATGTGTGTTTTTCTTCATAATATAAAGGTCTCCGGTAAAGTTGGATATCTACATGATACACGGATTGCTTCGCATTTCATGCTCTCGCAATCCTAAAACACCTCAAATCCGCTCATTTTTCTACGAAAAATGGCTACTTTTCGGTGTTTTGCGGGTCAATAAGTCATGCTTTTTCATGCAAGCATGAAACGCATGATCTTTTGACCCTTGTATCATGTGACGAAGCTGCAAATGGTTTACTGCTGGATGAACAGGAAGCGCAGGCTTTCCGTACAGAGCGGTGCTTTGTTGCCACTTGCAAAAGATGCTGCGGAAATGATAAAATAGCTAACAGAAGCGAGGTGAAAGAGCGTGAAATATCATTGGCCGCAGAGAAAACATAATGGAGCATCAGAAGACGGGAAAAATGCGGTTCAGCCCTGTACGATTGAGCTTATGACAGCACAGGAATTTCAGCACGCACATCCGGCTGTATTTCGCCGGAGCTTTTCCGGATATGTATATCAGAGCAGCCGTTTCTGCAAGGCAGAGCGGCTGCACAAGGCGACAGCCGGGACTTATGCAATGCCCCGGCAGCAGGATCTGACAGGCGAAAAACTGACATTTGGATATTGTATTCTGGAGGACCGGCTGATTTTTTTGGATGACCGGAGCTGTGTGAAGGCTTTGCTTCATCAGATGGAAGGATACGAGATGACAGATATCAGTGATCCGCGTATGGTTTTCTTTGATTTTCTGGAATTTCTGGTTAAGGACGATATCGTGTTTCTGCAAAGCTATGAGGATTCCCTGAATGAGCTGGAAGAGGATTTGCTTGCACGGAAGCAGGACAATTTTGAACGCAGAATTTTGCAGGTAAGGAAGGAACTGGCTGTGCTGGGCGCCTATTATGAGCAGCTTTCAGATATGGGTGAGACACTTCAGCAGGAGGCGGCAGAGCGGGGATGGGATCATGCGGAGCTTTTGTTCGGGCTGTACGATAACAAGGTCGGGAGACTGTTTGATATGGTACAGATGCTCAAAGAGTATTCCAATCAGCTGCGGGAGCTTCATCAGACCAGAATCGATTCTAGGCAGAATGAGATCATGCAGTTTCTGACGATTGTGACGACAATCTTTATGCCGCTGACACTGGTGGCAGGCTGGTATGGTATGAATTTTGTCAATATGCCGGAGCTGAGCGCACCACATGGCTATGCGATTATCTGTCTGCTTTGTCTGGTCTGCCTGTTGCTTGAATTTTGGGTAATCAGAAAAAATAAGTGGTTCCGGTAAACGGATGCCTGTACGGGTGTCCGAAGGGCAGAAGAGGTTGCGGTTCACTTCGTGACCAGATAAGAATGAAATAGAAAGGAAGAGATACTATGGAGACAGTAAGACTTGGAAAAACCGGAATTGTAACAAACAAGAACGGCTTCGGCGCGCTGCCGGTACAAAGGGTGAGCGATGAGGAGGCGGTGCGGCTTTTGCGCAAGGCGTATGAGGGTGGCATGACGTATTTTGATACGGCACGCTACTATACGGACAGTGAGCATAAGCTCGGGCTGGCATTTGAGGGGATGCGCGAGAAGATCTTCATCGCGACGAAGACCGGTGCGACGACGCCGGAAGACTTTTGGAAGGAGCTCGGCATTTCACTGGCGAATCTGCGCACAGACTATATCGATGTCTACCAGTTCCACAATCCTGCATTCTGCCCGAAGCCGGGGGACGGAAGCGGGCTGTATGAGTGCATGCTCGAGGCAAAGGCGCAGGGAAAGATCCGTCATATCGGTATCACGAATCACCGTCTGAAGGTGGCAGAGGAGGCGATCGCCTCCGGACTGTACGAGACGCTGCAGTTCCCGTTCTGCTATCTGGCGACGGAGGAGGACAAGCGTCTGGTAGCGCTCTGTAAGGAAGCGGACATGGGATTCATCGCAATGAAGGCGCTCTCCGGCGGTCTGATCATGAACTCGGCAGCGGCCTATGCGTTTGAGGCGGAGTATGACAATGTGCTGCCGATCTGGGGCGTACAAAGAGAGCGGGAGCTGGATGAATTTCTCTCTTATATCGTCTGTCCACCGAAGATGGACGACGAGCTACGTGCAGTGATCGAGAAGGACCGCAAGGAGCTGATGGGCGACTTCTGCCGTGGCTGCGGCTACTGTATGCCGTGTCCGGCCGGGATCGAGATCAACAACTGCGCGCGCATGTCACTGATGATCCGCCGGGCTCCGTCCGCTGCACAGCTGACCCCGGAAATGCAGGCAAAGATGATGAAGATCGAAGATTGTCTGCACTGCGGTGCCTGCATGAAAAAATGTCCGTATCACCTGAATACACCGGAACTGCTGCAGAAGAACCTGAAGGACTATAAGGAGATTCTGGCGGGGAAGGAATATTAAATCGATATTACTTTCTTATGCCCCCGCCATATCTGGCGGGGGTTTTGCAATGGAAATAGAAATCAGTGAGGACATATTTTATATGCAATAGAATTGCGAAATGTCTTATTTTTTATAAAACGACACTTTACACAATATGTAGCATTATATATATCGACAGTACAGCCATTTCCATTTGGACGATGTTTTTTCAGAGTTCCCGATTTGTATGTATGTTGCTTGCATGCGGCACGCGCTGCGCCGGAGGTTTTGAGAACAATAATTTCTCCTTCATCCGTAAGAAGGTAAGCATCTGTGACAGAAAAGGTCTGTTCATCATCCGGAACATCAGAAGCAGCCGGATCATCGCTATATTCAATCCAGTCGGCAGTAAAGTCATCTTCTTCCAGAAAATCCGTTTCATTTCTCCAGTCAATCGTATAAGGGCTGTAGGCTGCTACCGGAATACCGGCAGTCAGGCAAAGGACAGTTAGAAGTAGCGGTGTCAGCAGCTTGCGTTTCTGTGTGCCGGAAGCCATTTTCCGGATTCGTTTTTTCAGAAAACGGGTGTTATTTCCAGAAAAGCAGATTGCCTTTGCGTGTAACTTCTGGGTACGGACAGCGAAGTCAATAATCATATGCCCGTATTTTTTCTTTTCATTTGCAGACAGGGTCTGCAGTACGTGTTCATCACAGTTCATTTCCTGTACTTCCGTCAGTTCTCGAAATAAAATATATGCAAACGGGTTAAAGCAGTGCAGCAGAATGAGAACGGCTGCAAGCCCACGGTAAAAGAAATCATGCGTCCGGATATGCTGCAGTTCGTGACGTAACGTCAGCTCGACGGAATCATCATCGACCAGAGCGGTAAGCAGGATTACAGGATGCACAGCTCCGCAGGTAAACGGCGAGATCGATGCGTTGCAGTCATACAGACGGACGGGAGTGGTGATATGCATCTCGGACTTCAAAAAAGACAGCAGATGCAGGTATCCCGGCCGTTCCGTTGGATAATGACGAAATACATGATAGAACTGCCAGAAGCGCCAGAATCCATATCCGATGAGTGTCAATAAAATGATTCCCCAGATGCCAAGTACGATTTGCACAGAAAGATCCAGAAAAGGGAAAAAAAACCCGTTGGCAGTCTGAATAATCGCTTCTTTCGGATAAACGGTGACTTTGCTT
>OLPO01001689.1_pt1 | contig 14552 bp, 14 predicted proteins | sample 1672831 | NCBI WGS metagenome assembly OLPO01 (sample SAMEA3136728, study PRJEB25190) | human gut metagenome
CTTTTTTCATTTGGCGGTTATATTACATAAGCAGATTCTATTATAAAAGAACTGTGATCGTCAGTCCGTTTCCTGTTTTGTTTTCTGCGGTAATCTTACCTTTGTGCGCCTGCACGATTGCCTGTGCTACGGACAAACCGATGCCTGAACCTCCTGTGCCGGAGTTTCTCGAACTGTCAAGGCGGTAGAATCGCTCAAACAGCACATCCAGTTTTCCCTGCGCACGGATATTTTTCAGTACCGTGATGCCATCCATCTTCGGCATCATAATATCCAGAATTGCACCGTCATAATGATCCGCTAAGTACACTATAAAGGTGGAACTTTAATTTTACTTTAAAGCAACTGTGAAGATTCTGTGTATTTAATTTTTGTTATGATTTCTGTTTTTATCTGTAGTAATGTCCTCCGGTAAAGGCTACTACAATGCATTCTGCTCCCTCTATGATCAGGAATGCGCCTACCAGAACACCCATCGAGAAAATCGTAATCATCGGACGGAAGATCAGAAGGATTCCGACGATCAGCCCCAGAATATTCAAAATCAGTGAGATTGTATAATACGTCATTCCGAAATGCATCTTCATATACTGGAGATGCGAAAGTCTGGAAATACAGTGTGCAATGATCCAGATTGGAAGAATCATTGCGATTGCCCATGTGCCTGCTCCCGGATGTGCGATCAGCATAAATCCTGCCATAATTCCAAGGATTCCGGTCACCAGAGAAACGACCGGTCCGAAACCTGTAAATCGTTCCATCTTCACATACAGGACAATGTCTCCGATTCCACTTATAACGGCTATCACCCCACACAGGATTACGATCCATGTGAGAACACCAACCGGCTGACGCATGATCACAATGCCGAGAATGATCAGAATCAGACCCATAATCAGTTCAAACCATCCGATATCAGACTGTCTTTTCATTGTCATCCGCCTCCTTTGCCTCAATTGCTGTTTCAGGTTTTGCTTCTGCCTGTACGTTATTGCCGTTCAGGATTGCCATAAACTCGTCACCGGTGATTGTTTCTTTTTCATAAAGATAGTTTGCAAGATCATCCAGTTTCTGACGGTTATCCAGAAGGATTTTCTTTGCTTTTTCATGCTCTCTCTTAACGAGTTCCACAACCTGGCGGTCAATTTCTTTCTGTGTATCCGCTGAGCATGCAAGGGATGCGTCTCCTCCGAGATACTGGTTTGTCACTGTTTCCATTGCCACCATATCAAAATCATCGCTCATGCCATAACGGGTGATCATGGAACGTGCAATCTTGGTTGCCTGTTCGATATCGTTGGAAGCGCCTGTTGTCACTTCGCCAAAAACAACTTCTTCTGCGGCACGTCCACCGGTGAAAGTCGCAATCTTATTTTCCAGTTCTTTCTTCGTGAGAAGATATTTATCGCCCTGCTCTACCTGCATGGTGTAGCCAAGTGCACCGGAAGTTCTCGGGATTATCGTGATCTTCTGAACCGGTGCAGAATGCGTCTGCATAGCTGCTACAAGAGCATGTCCGATCTCATGGTATGAAACGACTTTTTTCTCCTGTGCAGAAAGTATTGCATTTTTCTTCTGATAACCTGCAATAACGACTTCTATGCTCTCCTCAAGATCTGCCTCCGTCACCACTTCACGGTTGTCGCGTACCGCACGAAGCGCGGCCTCATTCACGATATTTGCAAGTTCCGCACCAGACGCACCGGATGCCATTCTTGCAATCGTATGGAAATCTACATCATCAGAAAGCTGTACTTTCTTTGCATGTACCTTAAGAATTGCTTCACGGCCTTCAAGATCCGGAAGTTCTACAGGTACACGGCGGTCGAAACGTCCCGGACGGGTCAGTGCCGGATCAAGAGATTCCGGACGGTTGGTTGCCGCCAGAATGATAACGCCGTTGTTGCCCTCGAAACCATCCATCTCAGTAAGGAGCTGGTTCAGAGTCTGTTCGCGCTCATCGTTTCCGCCGGCCATCTGACCGTCACGTTTCTTACCAATGGCATCAATCTCATCAATAAATACAATGCATGGAGCTTTTTCTTTTGCCTGTTTAAAGAGGTCACGCACTTTTGACGCACCCATGCCAACAAACATTTCCACGAATTCAGAACCGGACATGGAGAAAAATGGTACGTTGGATTCACCCGCTACTGCTTTTGCCAGCATGGTCTTACCTGTTCCAGGAGGGCCTACAAGCAAAACTCCCTTCGGCATTGAAGCACCGACTTTTGTATACTTCTCAGGATTATGCAGATAGTCAACGATCTCCTGCAGGTTTTCTTTTGCTTCTTCTTCACCTGCCACATCACTGAAACGGATGCCCTCCGTGGAAGGCACATAAACTTTGGCATTGCTTTTTCCCATACCGAATGCCATCGAGTTTTTGCCGCCCATCTGATTCATCATCTTGCGGCTCATATACTGGCCGAGCGCAATAAAGATCACAAGCGGAAGGACACCTGTCAGCAGAAAGCCTGCTGCCGGTGACATCTGCTGATCGATTTCTTTGGAGAATTTTGCTCCTGCTTTGTAAAGACGCTCTGTCAGAGTCGGATCATCCATCACACCTGTTTTGTAGATTGTCTTCGCATCATCTTTGTCAGTAAAAAGAATCTGATTGTCCTCAATCTGCACGTCATCGATCTTTTTATCTTCGATCTTTGACATAAAGGTTCCGTAGTCCACTTCTTGGACCATGGTTTTTGTGAGCATCGGTGTCACGAGCACATTAAAAACAATTATGATCAGCAGCACGATGCCGTAGTAATAAAGAAGCGGCTTCTTCGGAGATTTCACTTCCTTCATTTGTATGTCCTCCTCGTCTGTATTTTTCCTTTTTATTCTTACATATTATAATGCCGCGTCCTGCTGTTTTATATAGACAAAAAAGGGAAAGTGTTCTTTTTTACCACACTTTCCCGGTTTTGTCCTGTATTTTTCTTTTTCAAACGCGCATCTGCCGATACGGATTCAATGCTTTTTCTGCAAGATCCGGGAAGTTCCCGATGATCGCATGGACACCGATCCGTGCAAAATATTCCATGCTGTCCCAGTCATTGACGGTCCAGGTATTGACCTGTAATCCATGATCTTTCGCATCCTGCACATAGCTTTCTGTCACCATCGGATATGCCGGATGCAGGAAATCCATGCCGAGTTTTCGACCGTATTTACCGGCACCGACGATCCAGCTTTCTTCCAGAAGACCGCATGGAATTTTTTCTTCCAGTTCTTTCATCTTCAGACAGGAATAATGATTGAAAGAGGAAATGATGATTTTATCTTCCAGTTCAAACTCATGGATCAGTTCCAACGTCCGTTTCTCGATTCCCGGATAAAGGAAAACTCCTGTTTTGAGTTCAACATTGGTGATAATCGGAAGATCTTTGAACCGTATAAAATATTCACGCAGTGTCGGAATTTCCATCTTTCCGTACCGGTCGCCCCATTTACCGGAGACATCCATCGCTTTCAACTGCTCCAGTGTATAATCCTTTACAAATCCATCGATGCCGGCAGTCCGGAGCAGACTTTCATCATGCATGATCACAAGTTTCCCGTCTTTTGAGAACTGCACATCCAGTTCAATTCCGTCTGCACCGGCCTCTACAGCCTTTTCAAAAGCCAGCATTGTGTTTTCCGGATACTGTCCGGAAAATCCTCTGTGTGCAAAATTCAGCGTCACAGCCATTCCTCCTACAACAAAATACAATCTTCTTTCTTTATACTCATCCAGCAGTCCGTAGATTCCGCAAGAAGTCCTGTCTCCTGAAACAGTACATCCGCATGAATTTTACCGCCCTCGCAGCCGATTCCATAGCGAAACACATTTCCCTGCGGAATTCCGTCCACGATTTTTCCCTGGAAAATATAGCTGCATGCATCGTCCGGTCTTTCCAGAGATAATCTGACGCTTTCCGGGCGAAAGGCAATCGTTTCTGCCTCTGCACTGCTGCCTGTCATTTTTTTGAAATCTTCGAATGATAATAAATTGTAACTTCCGATAAAAGATGCAGCAAATTTTGTAGCCGGGCGGGCATACATCTGCGCCGGCTCTGCCGACTGTTCGATTCTTCCATCGTAGAGAAGGTGAATCATATCCGACATCACCATTGCCTCATTCTGGTCATGTGTAACAAAAATTGCTGTGATATCGGTCTCTTTCTGGATTCTTCGAATCTCCATCTGCAGTGATTTGCGGAGAAGGGCGTCGATTGCAGAAAGCGGCTCATCCAGAAGAAGAACTTTTGGTTCTGTTACGATTGCCCTTGCAAGCGCGGCTCTCTGCTGTTGTCCGCCGGATAACTGCGACGGATAGCTTTTGCCTTTATCCCCAAGGCCTACGATTTCCAGCATCTCTTTTACTTTTGTGTCAATCTGATTCTTTGGCATCTTTTTCAACTGCAGACCGAAAGCCACATTTTTTTCGACTGTCAGATTCGGGAACAGACTGTACTGCTGAAACACCATTCCGATATCCCTTTTTCTCGGTTCTTCATTTGTAATGTCTTTTCCATCCAGCCACACTTTACCGGAAGTTACGCGCTCCAGCCCGGCAAGGCATCGAAGAAGTGTGCTTTTGCCGCAGCCGGACGGTCCGAGAAGCGTCACAAGCTGTCCTTTTTCGATATCGAGGCTGATGTTTTTCAGCACCTGTGTATCACCGAAATTTTTTACAATATTTTCAAAACGTATATATCCCATAAATTTTCCTGTCTTTCCTGGAATTTTGCTGTCTGCGCATGCCTGTACACTTTTCTTTTACTTATCTTCTTTTCTGCTGCGGTTTTTCAGATATAAGGTAACGGCTGCAATGAGAAATGTGATTGCCATAATCACTACAAACACCGCGCTTGCTTTCATGCTGTCCGATTTCATGGTCTGGTAAAGGTAAATCTGCATATTCTGGAAAGATGTTCCGGTAAGATTTCGCACCAGCACATAATCTCCAAAGATAATTCCCACTGCCAGAAGTGAAGAAACAATCACCGATGAAATCAGATTCGGAACGACTACTTTAAAAAATGCATAAATTCGTGAACAGCCAAGCATTTCCGCAGCCTCGACCAGCGTATAGACATTAACCGTCAGCAATCCGTTTTTGATTCCCTGATAAATGTACGGCATGATAATGACACTGTATGCACCAAACAGCATGACCATACGGTTTGACAAAAATGTATCCGAACGCACATATGCTGCCAAAATGCTGACCGAAAGAATAACTCCCTGTATCGTATACGGAATCATGCAAATGATCTGTACATATTTATCAAGCTTCGGAAAGTACAAATTGGTTACAAACATTGCCAGAAGGATGATCACTGTGGTCAGCACAATTGGTACCACACATACGATCAGACTTCTGAGAATACACAGCAAAAACTCCGGATCCTGAAACAGTTCCACATAACTTTTTACAGAAAATCCATGTGGGACAATTTCTGTCCATTTATCAAAAAGTGAATAAACGATAGTCACAATCAGTGGAAGGAGCAGGTATGCGATCAGGACCAGCATTACCGCAGCCGAGCCTTTTTTTCTCTCTGTCATACCTTCTTCACTCCTTTCTGAAACTGTCTGCCGATTCCGTTTGTCACGAAGATCATAATGACCATCAGTGCCATCATCACAACTGACAACGCACCGCCAAGTCCCGGTTTCAGCTTAACTTCCCCGACAAAGCTTCCTGCGATCTGAATCGGAAGCAGGGAAATATTATTCATCATCAACGCATAAACGGTTGCATATGCGGCAAGTGCATTTGCAAAAAGTACACTGAACGTACCAAGGATTCCCGGCATCAGCACAGGAATCCCGACCTTTGTCCAGAAACAGGTCATATTTCCGCCGAGAAGTGCAACTGCTTCTTTCCATTCTCTTCGGATTCCCTCAAATGCAGGAATGAGAAGCAGTGTCGCAAGCGGAATCTGGAAGTATACATAGATCATGCTCATTCCACCAGATGTGTACAGATTGTAATTCGCCAGTCCCTGAATCCCGAGTTTCTGGCCCACATGTACCATAAATCCGGCATTTCCGAGAAGTATCATATAAGAAAAAGCAAGCGGCACTCCGGCAAAGTTTGATACCATATTTAATACCGTTGTAAAAGCCGTGCTGAGTTTCCCGGTGTGATTATGTATTGCTTTCGCCCCCAGAAATGCAATGATAATGCCGATCAGGGAAGACGTCAGTGATATTTTCAGGCTGTTGATGATTGCTTTCTGATAAAGAAGTTTTGTAAAAATTTTTTCATAGTTTTCCAGCGAAAAACCGCTTCCGCCATCCGGAATAAAACTGTTTCCGATCACGCTGCAAAGCGGTACGATCTCATACAGCACAGCAACCGCCAGAAAAGGAAGCAGCGCCAACAGATAAATGTATTTTTGTTTTTTCATTACTGAACCAGAAGTGGCGTGATTTCTTCCTGCCATCTTTCTACAACAGTTTCGCAGGCTTTTGTATAAGCTTCTGTATCTTCCATCGGAATTGCATTTGCATAATCTTCTGATTTGAAGGTTGCGTTCTGGATATCTTCCGGAATTTCTACATCTGTTCTTGTCGGGATTGCACCTGCTGCTGCCAGATTTGCCTGACCTTCATCGCTGAAGATGTATTCTCTTGCAAGAGCTGCTGCGCATGGATGCGGTGCATATTTATTGATTACGGAAGCATATCCACTCATGATGGAGCCATCTGTCGGGATGTTTGCCTGAAGTTTATATTTTGTGATCTGATCTTTGTACGGGATTGCTGTGAAGCTCCAGATCACACCTACCGGAATCTCACCTGTCTCAAAGTTCTGCTGCAGGATGTCCAGCGTATTGATTCGTCCGTCTTCTGCCATTTGTGTCCAGAAATCAAATGCAGGATCAAGGTTATTAAGGTCTCCGCCAAATGCATAAGCAGATGCAATGACTGCTGCCTGTGCGTTTCCGCCATTGATATCTCCGAGTGCTACCGTATAATCACCATCTTTGATGTCTGCCCATGAAGTCGGTGCATTTTCTACTTCATCTGTATTTGTAAGGAAGGTTGTTGCACCGGTATAAGCGATCATCCATTTTCCGTCTTCGCCTTTTGCCCAGTCAGGAACGCTGTCCCAGTAGGAAGTTTTGTATCCCTGTACCAGATCTTCATCCACTGCCTGTGCACCAAATGCCTGTCCGACATCGCCGATGTCCTTTGTTCCTTTTTCGCCTTCTGTCTGGAACATCTGAAGTTCCTCTGCGGAAGACATGTCAGAGTCAGCATGTGTGATACCATATTTATCATTCAGGTCCTGCCAGGTCAGTCCCCAGTTTGCCCAGGAATCCGGCATACCGACAGATTCTACATCACCTTCTTCTTTTGCTTTTGCAGTAATATCATCCAGTGTCATAGAATTCAGATCCACTGCATCTGCTGCAAACGTAGTCATCGGACATACTGCTGTTCCTGCTAAAATTGCTCCTGTCATCACTGCAGCAACTGCCGGTTTGAATCTTTTGTTCATCATTTTCATTTTCCTCCAAATCCTTTTCGAATTGTCTTTGTTGATGCTGCTATTCTGTCATACCTGTGTAAAAAGAACTACCCGGGTCCGGTAAAATCTACGTTAAATACATTTGCAGGAGAATTTTCTCCGGGCAGATAACGAAAAACCTCCCTGCGGCCGAAACCACAGGGAGGTTTTTTCAGAATTTCCTGAAACGCTCGTATCTTGTTTCCAGTAATTCTTCTTCTGTTAAATTTATATATTTGTAAAGAAAATCCTCGATTTTTTCATCCAGCCGGTCGGTTACCTGCCACAGACTTTCCGGTGTCAGATTTTCCGGTTCCGGGATCACCTGCTCGATGATACCTTTTTCGTAAAGATCCGCTGCTGTCAGCTTCATAACTGCTGCCGCTTCTTTTGCCTTCGTGCTGTCTTTCCAGAGAATGCTCGCAAAACCTTCCGGAGAAAGAATGGAATACACAGAATTTTCCAGCATCCATACCTGATCTCCTGCTGCAAGTGCAAGCGCACCGCCACTTCCGCCTTCTCCGGTCACAACCGAAAGAACCGGTGTTTTTAATCCGGCAAGTTCCCATAAATTACGTGCAATCGCCTCACCCTGTCCGCGTTCTTCCGCTTCGATTCCGCAAAATGCCCCCGGTGTATCGACAAAACAGATAACCGGACGGTGAAATTTCTCCGCCTGTTTCATCAGACGCAGCGCTTTGCGGTAACCTTCCGGCATCGGCATACCGAAGTTATGTGCAATGTTTTCTTTCGTGTTTGTTCCTTTTTCCTGTACAATGACCGTGACCGGTCTGCCGTGAAATTTCGCGATTCCGCCGATGATTGCCTTATCATCACCGTAATTGCGGTCACCATGGAATTCCATAAAATCTGTAAAAAGAGCTTTTATATAATCACTGCCGGACGGTCGGTCGATCTTACGTGAAAGCTGCACACGATCCCATGCTGTGAGGTAAGGGTTGATGTCGGCAGACTCAAAATCTGACTCCGATGAAGATTTCGCTGAGTGCATTTCATCTATTGAATCGTCTGAGGAATTGGAAACCTCATGCATCTCCAGAATCTTCCCAAGCGTCTCTTTCAGATTCTCACGTCTTACAATATCATCAACAAATCCGTGCTCTACAAGAAATTCTGCTCTCTGGAAGCCCTTTGGCAGTTTCTGGCGGATCGTCTGTTCAATCACACGAGGTCCCGCAAAACCGATCAATGCCCCAGGTTCCGCAAGAATAATGTCTCCCAGCATCGCAAAACTTGCCGTCACTCCACCGGTCGTCGGCTCAGTCAGAATACTGACATAAAGAAGCCCTGCTTTACTGTGGCGCTCAAGTGCCGCGGACGTTTTTGCCATCTGCATCAGAGATGTGATTCCCTCCTGCATTCTGGCTCCACCGGAACAGGCAAAAATAATGACCGGAAGTTTCTCCTTAGTCGCGCTTTCTACCGCTCTCGTGATTTTTTCTCCGACAGCCCAGCCCATGCTCGCCATCAGGAATCTTCCATCACAGACAGCAATTACGGTTTCCCTTCCGTTAATTTTTCCTTTTCCCGTGACAACTGCCTCTTTCAACCCACTCTTTGCCTGAAGAGCATTCACCTTTTCCGGATATCCCTTATAATTCATCGGATTTTCACCGATCAGGTCATGATCCCATTCCTCAAAGGTTCCCTCATCCATCACCATCTGGATTCTGCGATATGCATGAACACGAAAATATCCGCCACATTTCGGACAGGTATAATGATTCTGTTTGACATCTTCTGTGATGATCGCCGCACCGCATTTGTTGCACTTACGAAGAAGTCCTTCCGGCACTTCCGGTCTGGAAGCGCGTGCTGCATTATGGCTCTGTATTCTGGAAACAATTCTTGTCTTTTTGAACATGTTGTCCAATTTCATAATCGTCAGTTCGCCTCCATCCGCTCAATAAATTCCACATCGGTGTTTCCTGATTGAAAATCCGGGTTCTCCAGAATCTCATACTGATAGTCTACATTGGTGTCGATTCCCTCGATGATCACCTCACCAAGCGCACTCTGCATCTTGCGTATTGCTTCTGTACGGTTCTTTGCCCACACAATCACCTTCGCGATCATAGAATCATAATACAGCGGGATCGTATAACCACTGTAAACTGCGGAATCGATACGGATTCCTTTTCCTCCCGGAAAATACATATCCGTAATCGTGCCCGGTGAAGGCCGGAAACCTTTCGCCGGATTTTCTGCGTTGATCCTGCACTCAATTGCATGACCGGTCAGATGAATATCCTCCTGGCTTAAGGAAAGCGGCAGTCCGGATGCAATACGTATCTGCTCTTTGACAAGATCCACACCTGTTACCCACTCTGTCACCGGATGCTCCACCTGAATACGGGTATTCATCTCCATAAAATAGAATCTTCCTTCTTTATCAAGAAGAAACTCTATCGTTCCGGCATTTTCATAACCGGCTGCTTTTGCTGCCTTTACGGCGGCATCACCCATTTTCTTACGAAGTTCCTCTGAAATCACTTCGCACGGAGATTCCTCAATCATCTTCTGATGATTTCGCTGAATAGAACAGTCACGCTCGCCCAGATGAATCACATTTCCAAACTTGTCCGCCATGATCTGAAATTCAATGTGTCTCGGATGGCGCACAAAATGTTCTACATACATGGTAGAATCTCCAAAAGCCATCTGCGTTTCTTTCTGCGCGGTGCGGAAACTTTCCTCAAAATCCGCCGGTGTATCAGCCACACGCATGCCTTTTCCGCCACCGCCAAGCGCGGCTTTAATTATAACCGGATATCCGATCGTTTCCGCTTCTTTCTGCCCTTCTTCTACTGTGTAGATTGGATTTTTGCCACCCGGAATGATCGGAACGCCGGCATTTGCCATGGTATTTTTTGCCGCCTGTTTGTTTCCGAGACTTGCGATCACATTTGCCGGAGGTCCGATAAATGTGATGTTGCACTGCTCACAAAGTTCTGCAAAACGGCTGTTTTCCGAGAGAAATCCAAATCCTGGGTGAATTGCATCGGCGCCTGTAACAATTGTTGCACTGATGATGTTTTCCATGCTGAGGTAACTCTGGGAGGACGGAGCCGGTCCGATGCAGACTGCTTCATCTGCAAGCTGTGTATGCAGGGCATCTCTGTCTGCCTCTGAATAAACAGCTACGGTCTCTATTCCCATTTCTCTGCATGCACGGATGATCCGCACAGCAATCTCTCCCCGATTTGCAATCAGCACTTTTTTAATCATTGTGTGTCACCTATCCAATCATAAAAGTCAGTTCTGCATCAACAACTACTTTGCCATCAACGCTTGCAACCGCATGGCCGACGCCAACCGGTCCTTTGCATTTGATAATCGTTGTTTCCAGACGGAGCTTGTCTCCCGGAACAACTTTTCCGCGAAATCTGCAGTTTTTGATTCCGCCAAAATATGCAATCTTGCCTTTGTTTTCTTCGAGACTCAAGATTGCCACAGCACCTGTCTGTGCAAGTGCTTCCACCATCAGGACTCCCGGCATGACCGGTTCCTGCGGAAAATGTCCCTTAAAAAAGTCCTCACGAAAAGTCACACATTTATAACCGATGGCAAACTTGCCCGGCTCATAATCCTCGATATAATCCACAAGAAGAAATGGATGTCTGTGAGGAAGAATCTGTTCTATTTCTTTTACACCTAATCTATTCATAATCTATACTCCCGTTCGCAATGAACAACTTATACACATTGCTTTCTTAGTACGTCCGAATTGTCCACTCTTTTCTCCGTAACTTTACACAATGCGGAACAATGGCTGTCCATACTCCACTGCCTGTCCGTTCTCTACATAAATTTCTGCAACTTTTCCATCAAAATCACTCTCAATTTCATTCATCAGCTTCATCGCTTCTACGATTGCAAGTGTCTGGCCTTTTTTTACAGAATCTCCGACAGAAACAAACGGTTCTGCGTCCTCCGATGGTGCTGCATAAAAAGTTCCGACCAGTGGAGATTTTACGATCTGGCCTTCCGGCTTATCTGATTTTTGCTGTACAATATCTGACTCTTTCAGTCTTGTATTTCCTGCTGTCTGCATATTTTCAAGTCCCATAACAGGTATATCAGATGTATTTCCTGCAACCACCACAGTTTCTTTTTTCTTTTTCAGATGAATGCTGCTTCCGTTTTCTTCATAAGCAAACTCTGTCAGCTCAGAGTCTGACACAGTTTTTATTAATGTAAGAAGATTTTCAAATTCCATTATTTATCAACCCTCATATTTCTTTACAAGAAGTGTTGCATTGTGTCCGCCGAATCCGAGTGAATTGCTCATTGCATAGCGGATTTCTTTGTCAATCGGTGCACCGATCGCATAATTCAGATCACACTCTTCATCCGGCTCCGTTGTTCCGACTGTCTGATGGATAAAACCATCTTCCAGAGATTTAACACATGTCACAAACTCCACACCACCGGCTGCTCCGAGAAGATGTCCGATCATGGATTTTGTAGAATTTACAACCAGATTTTTTGCCGCATCACCAAATGCCTTATGGATAGCTCTTGTCTCAAACAGGTCATTGTGATGGGTACTTGTTCCATGTGCATTGATATATTCAACCTCGGATGGCTGTACACCCGCTTCTTCCATGGCAAGTTCCATTGCTCTGGCCGCTCCTGCTCCATCCTCTGCCGGGGATGTGATATGGAATGCATCTGCTGTTGCACCATAACCAACCAGTTCTGCATAAATTCTGGCACCTCTTGCTTTTGCATGTTCCATTTCTTCAAGAACAACGATTCCGGCGCCTTCCCCAAGTACAAAGCCGCTTCTGTCTTTATCAAACGGAATGGACGCTCTTGTGGTATCTTCTGTTTTAGTCAGTGCGGTAAGTGCGGTAAACCCGGCTACACCGGTTGGGCAGATACAGCTTTCGGTTCCTCCTGCCAGCATAACCTCTGCATCCCCGTACTGGATCGCACGGAACGCATCGCCGATACTGTGTGTTCCCGAAGCGCAGGCTGTCACAACGTCAGTACATTTGCCGCGAAGCCCAAACTGAATGGAGATATTTCCTGCTGCCATATTGGAGATCATCATCGGCACCATCAGCGGATTAACTTTTCCCGGTCCCTTCGTGATGATTTTTTCATAGTTATTTTCAACCTGCGGAAGGCTTCCGATTCCTGATCCGACAATCACGCCGACACGGAAAGAATCTTCCTTTTCCATATCAATGCCAGAATCTTCAAGTGCTTCCTTTGCCGCTGTTACTGCATACTGGCAGAACGGATCCATACGTCTTGCCGATTTCGGATCCATATGGTCTTTTGCATTAAAGTCCTTTACTTCTGCGGCAATTTTTACTTTGTAATCTGTGGTGTCAAACTTTGTGATCGGTCCGATACCGACCTTTCCGGCACGGATACCTGCCCAGAAATCTTTTACATTATTCCCGATAGGAGTGACTGCACCAAGTCCGGTGACAACTACTCGTCTCTTACTCATATGACCATACCTCCGTCAACCTGAATTATCTGTCCTGTAATGTATGCTGCATCATCTGACGCCAGAAAAGCCACTGTTTTTGCAATGTCTTCCGGTTTGCCGAAATGGCCGAGCGGAATCTGTGCGGCAGATGCTTTTTTTACTTCTTCGGATAATACTGCTGTCATTTCTGTCTCAATAAATCCCGGTGCCACTGCATTGACTGTAACCCCACGGGATGCAAGTTCTCTTGCCGCACTTTTTGTCATGCCGATGATTCCTGCTTTGGATGCCGCATAGTTTGCCTGTCCTGCATTTCCGGTGATTCCGACTACAGATGCCATACTGATAATACGACCACAGCGCTGGCGGAGCATCTGTCTGGAAACAAAACGCATCATATTGAAAGCTCCCTTGAGGTTGACATCGATTACACTGTCAAAATCTGCTTCTGACATTCCCATCAGAAGTCCGTCTTTTGTGATTCCGGCATTGTTTACCAGAATGTCGATACTTCCATGTGTTTTTACGATATCTTTTACTGCTCTTTCACAGGCCGCAAAATCAGCCACATTCCACTGTCTGATCTCTGCCTCGCCACCTTTTTCCTCAATTTCTTTCTGTACTTCTTTTGCACGTTCTTCCGAACCATTATAATTGATCACAACTGCTGCACCTCTTGATGCAAGTTCCAGGGCAATGGCTCTTCCGATTCCTCTGGATGCGCCGGTCACAACAGCTACTTTCTTTTTATTCTGCTCTGCCACTTATTTCTCTCCTCTCGGCATCTGGCTATATCTGTCTATTTCTGTTTCAGTTCCTCGCACACCGAAACAGCTTCTTCCCAGCTTCCGATGTGATAAGCTTTTACATTTTTATCAATTTTTCGAAGGAATCCGGTCAGTGTTTTGCCCGGTCCAATCTCCACAAAAGTATCTACACCTTCGCGGATCATGGTCTCCACACTCTGCTGCCAGCGAACAGAACCGCTGACCTGCGCTACCAGAAGTCCTTCAATTTTTCCGCAGTCCGTGACAACTTCCGCATTGATATTTGCCACATATGGCAACTTCAATGGGTTCATGCTGACTCCGGCAAAAACCTTCGCCAGTTCTTCTCCTGCCGGCTGCATCATCGGTGAATGAAAAGGCCCACTGACTTTAAGTGGAAGTACTCTTCTTGCACCTGCTTCCTTAAGCGCATTTCCTGCTTCGTCAACTGCCTTCGCCTCACCGGTGATCACAATCTGACCCGGACAGTTATAATTCGCAATGGATACGCCCTCTCTGTCTCTTAAAACATCCTCGATCACGCCTGCGTTAAGGCCGAGTACCGCGGACATTGCTCCTGTTCCTTCCGGTGCTGCATGTTCCATAAAAATTCCTCTTGCACGCACCGTACGGATTGCATCCAGATCACACATCCCGCCTGCCACCGCAATTGCGCAGTACTCACCAAGACTTAAACCGGCCGTCATATCAGCATGAAGTCCCATGGCTTCTACAGCTCTTGTCATCGCAAGACAGGCAGTTACCATTGCCACCTGTGTATATTCTGTTTTGTTCAGAAGATCAT
>OLPO01001691.1_pt1 | contig 14548 bp, 7 predicted proteins | sample 1672831 | NCBI WGS metagenome assembly OLPO01 (sample SAMEA3136728, study PRJEB25190) | human gut metagenome
GACAAGGAACTACGAAAGCTCGCAAACCTACCCGGAATCGAGGCCTACAGCCCAAAGGCAGGACGGGTTCTATAGCCAACCTGCGACTGATGACGACTTCTGGGACCCAACCGCCCCACGTAAGGAGCAGCGTTACGCTTCCCCTAACTTTGCCCAAGCCGAGAACTACGATGCCGACTACGGCTCAAGCGCGTTCCCGACAGGGCACAACCCCCATCCTGCCGAGCATCCGGGCATGCCAAGCCAACAGTTCGGTGCGCTTGACACCCAAGCCTTGGGAGACATCGCCGGCACGGCAACGCAATCGTTCAAGGGAAAGGCGCCTAGATCCACGCGGTTGAGCCGCAGCGAGAAGAAGGCGGCCAAACGCGAGCTGCAGCGCAAGAAGCGCGAGGCACAGCAGCGCGACAAGGCGATCAAGAAGAAGCGCAGCTCGATCAAGGCACAGCTGAAGAACCGAGACAAAGAGCTCTCTTCCATAACCAAGGCCGCACGCAAGAAGAGGTCAAGCGCCAAAGACGTTCTCCACTACATCGGCTACAACGCCATGTACGTCGACGGCGTTTGCGAGGTTGAGGAGGGGTTGTTCTCCGAGACAATCGCATTCGAGGACACTTCGTACCAGAGCACGCGCGATGACATCCAGAAGGGCATCTTCTCATCCATGTGCCGTCTTTACGATCAGTTCGGTGCCGATACTTTGGTTCAGATGAGCGTCATCAACACTCCTATCCCCTCTTCCGAGATCGGCAGCCGCCAGTTCTTCGATCCCATGAAGCAGGACTCCGCCAACGCATCCGAGGACGCGGCGCTGTTCAACGAGATCTTGAACCAGAAGCTCCGCCAGGGCGTTTCCAACATCAGGCGCGACCGCTACATCACGTTCTCGGTCCTTGCCGACAATGTGGAGGAGGCGATGCCGAAGCTTGCCCGCATCGAGACCGAGACCCAGCGAATCCTGTCTACGGTCAACTCCGCCTCGAGGGTGCTTGACGGAACGGAGCGCTTGAAAGTCATCAGCTCGCAGCTGAACCCCATGAAGCCCTTCCTCTTCGATTACCAGAAGGACGTCGGCATCCATTCGGGGATGACCACCAAGGATGCCATCGCGCCTGGGTGCCTCGACTTCAAACCGGAAGGCTACACCGACTGCTTCAAGTCCGACGGCATGTGGTGCCAGGTCCTCTCGATGAAGCACTTCGGCTCCGAGCTTTCGGACCGTGCGCTTTCCGACATCGTTTCGCTCCCCATCCCGCTCAACGCGACCTGGTTCGCTCAACCTATCGACAAGGCAAAGGCCATCGCCTACGTTCGCCAGCGCTCTGCCTGGATCGACAAGGAGATCATCGACGAGCAGCGTTCTGCCGTGAACAAGGGATACGATTACTCGATCCTGCCCTACGAGCTGAAGTACTCCAAGGAAGAGACCGAGGACATGCTCGACCATCTGCAGAACAAGAACCAGCGCATGTACATCTTCACGGGGCTCTTCTATACCTACGCCTCCACCAAGGAGGAATTGGACAACCAAGCCCTGAAGATCATCTCGACCGCCCGCCAGCACTCCATGGAGGTCGACTTGCTCGACTTCCGCCAACCGGAGGGACTTAACTCCATCCTTCCGCTCGGCCACAATCACGTCGACCAGTCGCGCAGGTTCACGACCGCGCAGACCGCGATCCTCATGCCGTTCGCAACGCAGGAGCTCAACGACGAGGGCGGCACGTACTACGGGCAGAACCAGCAGTCCTCGAACCTCGTGCTGTGCGACCGCAAGAAGCTCACCAGTCCTGTCGCTTTTGTCTGCGGTAAGACGGGCTCGGGAAAGGGCATGTTCGTGAAACAGGAGATGACGGGCACAATCCTGAAGAACCCGACCGACGAGATCTTCGTGATCGACCGTGCCGGCGAGTACACCGAGATCGTGCGCCGCTACGGTGGGTCGGTGTTCGACTTCGCCGTGAACTCGGGCACCTACCTGAACCCGTTGGACACCACCACGAACGACCACATGTCGAAGATCGAGCAGGTTGCCTTCAAGGTCGATGCCGTTCTGGCGCAGGCAGGCGCATCGGCGGCCGAGGCCGGCAACAACCTCTCCGAGGCTGAGCAGTCCATCATCCAGCGCTGCGTCGAGGAGGCGTTCAGGCAGGCGGAGCTGCACGGGGACGGGCAGCCTCCGCTTCTGCAGGATTTCTACGACATCTTGAGGAAGCAGCCGGAGCCGGATGCGCAGATCATCGCCCTTCGCTACGAGCGCTTCGTCAAGGGCTCCATGTCGTTCTTCAACCACCACTCCAATGTGAGCTTCGACAACAGGATCATCGACTTCAACCTGAAGGAGCTGCCGGACAACATGCTGGTGTTCGCCCTCATCAACGTGTGCGAGGCGGTCCGCAACCGCATGTACCAGAACGCAGACCGCAACGTGCGCACCTGGCTCTACGTTGAGGAGATGCAGTCCATGTTCGCCTACCCGACGGTGCTGCGCTACTTCTCCCGCTTCGCCAACGAGGGCCGCAAGTTCGGCATGCTGCTCACGGGCATCACTCAGAACGCAAGCGCGATGCTCGAGAACGAGGCGGCGCGGAACATCGTGACGAACGCCGACTTCCTGATGCTTCTGAAGCAGTCGGCGCTCGACCGCAAGCAATGGATCAACCTACTGAACCTCTCCGAGCAGGAGGAGGAGTTCATCGACGAGTCCTGCGAGCCGGGCAACGGGCTTCTGATCGCAGGCCCGGCGCGAGTTCCGATCAGGGGCAAGTTCCCGAAGGGAAACAAGCTCTACGATCTGTTCTCCACCAACCCGAACGACATCGCAGAGCGCAAGGCGCGCGAGAAGATGTTCGGCGAGTAGACGCAGCCGCAAGCTTCCTTGAAAGGGGGATAAGCTCTTGAAGGTAGACGATTTCGTGACATCCGCCGCGGATGCCAAGCAGACGGTGCAGGCCCTTACCAGCACGCAGGCGACCGATGCCGTGAACTCGCACATCGTCGGCTCGGCCGACAAGTCGGGCATGACCTTGAAGGGCAACCCCCTTCAAGAGGAGATGAAGAACGGCACCATCGCATCCGTTGAGCGCAAGACGGTCAACGGGAAGGTGGTGGACACCAAGTACCACTCCACCAGCGGCGCCGTCTACGACAAGGACGGCAACATCGTAGGCAACACGAAAGGCGAGGCTGCCGGTAAGGCCGCTGGCAAGGGGTCCAAAGCCGCATTGAGGAAATCCCATGCGAAGCAGTTTGCCAAGGGTGCAGCTCAAGCTGGCTACGAGATGGACGGCGACGTTGACGAGGCCGCCGGCAAGAAAATCACCGACGAGGCAACGAAATTCACCAAGAAAAGCCTCAGCAAGGGCAAGAAAGTCGTCAAGAGAGGCGGAAAAGCCGGTGCCGAAGCCGGCAAGAAGGCCGGCAAAGAGGTTGTCAGGAAGGCCTCCGACAAGATCGGCGGCCTTGCGGAGAAGCGCTACCAGAAAAAGAGCCCTGCCGATGCGATGCACCAGATGCAGTCCTCGTTGAACCAGCACAGGGCGCAGGCAGCGCACAGAGTCACGCAGAAGATCGGCGAGAAGGCGACCGCTGCAATCGGCAACCTTGTCGGTGCCGTCGGTGGAATGATCGGCGGCGTTCTCGGCATCCTCGGCACGATACTCGCGATCATCGCTCCTATCGTGATCGTGATCGCGGTCATCGCCGCCATCATCGGTGGCGGCCAAGAGCAGAACCTTACCCTCAACGAGGTTGAGAACCAGGTTGTGAGCTTCTTCAGGGAGAAGGGTTTGGACGATGTTCACATCGCCGCGATCATGGGCAACATGTATGCGGAAAGCGAGATGAATCCGAAGAAGATCGAGTCGAACGGCAAAGGCCATGGCATCTGCCAATGGACCGGCGGTCGTTGGGACAATCTTTATGCTTATTGCATTCGAATGGGCGGCGCGAGCGGCGTAGCCGACTGGACGAACCTCAACACGCAGCTTGAGTTCTTCTGGAACGAGGACATCTACAACAAGGAGAACTGGAGCGGTTCCTATGACGTTTCCGGCGGATATGAGAACCCGTCCCCTCCGCCAGGCACCCATGTGAGCGGCTCAAAATCAGGCTTTGAGTCGGCAACAACCGTCGAGGAGGCCACCAAGCAGTTCTGCTACGGTTGGGAACGTGCTGGCTTCCCGCGAATCAACAACCGAATATCGAAGGCCAAGGAATACTACGAGGCCATCACCTCCGGCGAGATCGGCGGCAACGGCGCAGTGTGCCCCGTCGATGCCAACGACATCGTGAAAAGGGCGTACTCGCAATTGGGCAAGCCATATGTGTGGGGAGCCGCCGGCCCCAACGCCTTCGACTGCTCGGGGCTCGTCGGGTACTGCATCACCGGCAAGATGGGCGACCACTGGTGCACCACCTACACGATGGAGAAATGGACCCGTGTTTCGAACCCGCAGCCCGGCGACTTCGCCCTCAACGATCACCATACCGGCGTCTACATCGGCAACGGCCAGATGATCCACGCTCCAAGAACAGGCGACGTGGTGAAGATCAGCGCCGTGCACAGCGGCATGTGGTACGTGCGCTACACCGGGTGAAAAGAAAGGAAAAACACATGGATCTCTCCAATATCACCGATTTCATAGACAAGCACAAAACGACATGCATTGTCGTGCTTGTCGCCATTCTGGTGTTCGTCTCGCTGTCGTTCGCCCGCTGCTCCCAGGTGCAGGCCGACAAGGCTGCCGCAGAGCAGCAAGCGTCGTCCGAGCAGGACGACCGGCAGGCTGAGGCGGAGGCACAGCTCAGCGACGAGCAGCGTGCGAAGCAGGGAAAGTACTCAAACGACATACAGCAGGCGCTCGATGTTCTGAAGGCGAACCTCTGGTGCACAGAGGACAAGCAAAAGCTCGTCACCTTCGACCAGACCACCTTCACGCAGCGCACCGACGACGGAACCTCCAAGACCGTAGGCTATGTTGTCGATGCCATCGACACAAGCAAGGAGCAGAACACAGACTACACCTCAGGCGTCTCCACCATCGCCGTGGAGACGCCTGACGACAGCTTCATCCTCACCCTCACCAAGGAGGAGGACGGCGACGGCAACTTCCAGTACTTCCTCAAGAGCTCCGGTCTTGCCGCATCCGGTCAGGTTTACTCGACCGTCTCATCTAACGCCAACATCGAGATAAGCACCTTGAACCAAGATGCGCTGCAGCTCATCAACAACGACCAGAAAGGCCTTGAGAAGGCGCTTCGCGACTATTCTGCCCAGTACCTTCCCGCCACCGCAACGATTACCTGGACAAAGAGCGTCACCATCGACTGGGAGAACGGCACCGTGAACATCCCGTTCCAGTTCGACTCCACGTCTGCGCAGGTGCAGGTGGTATACAACCGCTCAGACAAGACGTTCACCGTCCAATCCATACGCTAGAAAGGAGGCAACAACATGCAAACCGTATCGAAGTACTTCACCAGACCGAACGCAAGGACCATCTTCATCATGTTCCTGCTCATCTCATGCGCGGCCCTGGCCTTGCCGCAATATGCCTATGCGTTCGGAATCGACGACGTCACCAACTGGCTGAAGGACACCATCCTGAAGCCGTGGATCGAGACGATGCTCAACACGGGCAGCTCGATGCTCTCGGCTGTCGGGACGGACAACCTCCTCACCGGCAACTTCGGGTCGCTCTTCTCCTCCGGCACCAGCAAGGATGCCGTATGGGGCGTGATCAACAAAGTGCACCAATCGCTTGTGGTTCCCGTTGGGCACAGCATCCTTGCGGCTGCAGTTCTGGTGCAGCTTGTGAAAATCTCGCAGAAGGTCGATGCGAACGCGACCCTCCCCACCGTCAAGGAGATCTTCATCCTCGTGGTCTTCTTCGTCGTGTTCACCTACATGATCAACCACGGCCCTCAGATCTGCCAGGGCCTCTACGACGCGATCAACGACATCACCAAGGGAATCACCACCTCGCAGAAGATGGAGGGAGAGATAAAGCTCGGCAACACGGACAACGCAGACGTTGCGGTCATGCTGCTTTGCGCGATCACCGCGTTGCTCATCTTCTGCACCTCGATGCTCGCAGCCGTCGTTGCCTACGTCATGGCCGCCGCTCGAGCCCTTCAGCTCTACGTCATGGCCGTCTTCTCTCCCATCCCGTTTGCGCTCCTCGGCTTCGAGGAGACCCGCAACATGGGCATCAACTACATAAAGGTGTTCGCATCGGTGTGCCTTGCCGGCGCCATCCTCGCGTTCCTTATCGCGATCTTCCCGATCCTCTACAAGCAGCTTGTGGGATCCGGCGCCCTTCTCGGCGAGAAGGGGTTGGATGCCAGCGTTCTCATCAAATCGCTTGCCATCCCGATCCTCGCCATCCTCGGCATGGTGAAGTCCGGGTCTTGGGCTCGCGATATTCTTGGCGGTTAAGCGGAGGTGTCGGACATGGGCAACGAGTACGACAGCTTCGAGCCTCCTAAGAAGGCTGAGGAGCAGGAGAAATCGCCTTGGTGGAACGAGGTCGGCGAGCAACAGCCGGCACCGGGGATACCGGCTGCAGCTTGGGATTCGGGCTACGGGCATGATTACTACGATGATGATGACGGGGGCATCTCGCCTGGCAGGATCGTCGCGATCGTGATCGCGGTGTTGGCTGGGCTGCTCATCATCGGCGGCGGGGCCGCCTTTGCGCTTTCCCATCAGGGGGATGCGCAGGACAGCCCGGGCATCACGCAGGAGGACGAGGAGGCGGCGAAGAAGGCCTCGAACGTGTACCTTACCGTCTATGCCGACGGGTCCGATGCCAACGCGTCGGGCTGCGGCATCAAGGTGTACAAGGGAGATTCGGGCGAGGACATCGCCAAATCGCTCTCCGCCAAGGCGAACGAGCGCACCGACGTCGGCATGCTCGACGCCGGAACCTACCGGGTGCATGTGGACTCGGTGCCGTCCAACCCGGACGGCTCCACCTACCTGGCTCCGCTCTTCGACATGAGCTTCGAGGTTGCCGGCGATGGGCAGGACATGGAGCTCACGCTCAACCTGGACGCCGCCAATGCCGACTCGGAAAGCGCGGACGGTGAGAACGCGGACGGAACGCAAACCGAAGCCGATCAGCAAGCCTCGGACAGTCAAGCGGTTGCCGATGGGAACACCGCTTCGAGCGATGCGGGGGCTGCAAGCGCTGCACCTTCGCAGCAGCAGGCTGCGCAATCCTCATCGTCTGGCGGTCAGCATCAGCACAGCTGGGTGCCGATCACTGCCACCAAGCACCACGATGCGGTGTACCGCACGGTGAACCATGCAGCTGTCAAGGAGAGGCGCACCATCTGCGACTCCTGCGGGCAGGACATCACGGGCAGCTACCCGCAGCACAAGGCGGCCTCGGGGCATGCCGGGTACCATTACGAGTACAAGGTGGTCAAGGAGGCGTACTCGGAGAAGGTGCTGGTGTCCGCCGCATACGACGAGACGGTCACCACCGGGTACCGGTGCTCTTCCTGCGGGGCAACAAGATAGGGAATCTTAGGGAGCAAAAAAGAGGGCCGGGGGCTTATGCCCTCGGCCCTCTGTCTTTCAGGATGCACCTTGCAAACGCTATGAGCGCGTTCGGCAGCTGTGACAAAGCATGGCAAGTTCAGCAACCATGGCACATCACCCAGTTCCAAAACGTACTATATGAAGTGGTCAATATAGATGGGTTCAGCAACCATAGCACATCACCCAGTTCCAAAACTCTGAGGGCGGAAGAGGAGCGCCGTGTCCCGTTCAGCAACCATGGCACATCACCCAGTTCCAAAACCCGCATCAACCTGGCGCGACTGGGGCTTGGGTTCAGCAACCATAGCACATCACCCAGTTCCAAAACCTGTGCAACCGAAATCGCTGCATGATCTGGGCTTTTGCGTTTCAAGGAACCGGGAAAAATGCCAGATCTTCCTGTTTCAGCGAGCGGTTTCCGCGATTTTTTTTGCAGAAGGTGCGCTCTCCGCAGGCGTGAGTTCCCGCCCTGACGGCGGTACCCTTCCATTCTAGCAGAACTTGCTTGAGAAGATGCTGCTGAGAGGCTTTTGGCTGGGTGTTGATGCTCCTCCACTGCTTCGGAGGTTTATGCAGAGGCCTTGGAAGGAGGGATTTTTGGTGCGATGCGGGCGTGGGCGGCTGGCGCGGGGCTTTGCTGTTGCTGTAGCGTCGGGTTGCGGTGTTGCGGGGTTGTTGAGGCTTGCGCACGTCCACGCTACGTTAGCATCCCGCTTAGAGCGGAATGCGCTGCGCTTTCGGTGGTTGCGGCTTGCTTTCCAGGCGTGTTTGCCGTAATAGTGGCTGCAATTGGAAAGGTTTACCAGAGTTGCTGGTAGAATATGCATTAGCTTAGAAAACGAGGAGGGATGCCGTATGGCGCAGCCTACGCAAGAGGAACTTGACAGCATCTTGAGCACCGACGTCACGTACAGGTACCAGATGCTCAGCAGAATGAAAGCGGATTGCGAATACGCTCTGAAGGCGGGCAGCATGAGGCATCTTTGGGCGGAGAACGACCCTGAGAAGCAGATCGCCTGCATGCGCGCGCTATGGGAGTCGTTCCCCGACGATGCGAAGCCGGAATGGATCGGCAAAGAGGAAATCGATCAGCTTGCCGTGCAGATGGGGGTTGCCGCCCGCGGCATCGTCTTCCCCGTCGGCGAGGAGCCGCGCACGGTGCGCATCGACCTGAGCAACTCGCTTGAGCAGATGCAGATGGCGGTTCAGGGGCTTATCGAGAACGTCAATGTGCTCCGCAGCGAGGGCATCGACCTGTGGGTCAACGACGAGGGAATGTTCACCGAGGAACCGAACCGGGCGCTCTTCACCACGCGCGGCATGGCGGAGGCAGGCTGCATCAGCCAGTTCAGCCAGCCAGGTGGACCTATGGAGGCTGCCAAGGAGAACGACCTGTACTCCGTCCTCTACGGCAACGTGGTTGCATTGGGGTTCGACGAGTCCAACGGCGAGATCGCGAGCCTGACCGACGAGCAGGCGGCGTTCGCCATCGAGCAGCTTGGGGACAAGGACAGCGCACGCAACGCGATCGACACGCTCAACGTCATGCGCAGCTTCGGGGAGAATCAGGCGCCAACCCGATCGGACGTCGAGGCGATAGCCGCCGTCAACAGGGAGTTCGCCGACTACGCCGTCGATGATGCCGAAGGGTTCTCGACCCCTATGGGCGAGCATCCCGAGCTCATGGAGGACTTCGATGAGGAGCTTGAGGAGGACGAGGGCTTCGGCTACGACCTGTCGAGCATGGCCTCAGACACACGGGATGCCGCATCGCATGAAAACGATTCGAGGGATATGCGGGATTTTGGCCTTGGGAACAATGCGCGATAGAAAATTCGCAAACAAAAGAAGAGGTAATTGGCTCCAGCTTGCCGGGCTCCCATTGCCCGAGCTGGTAACCAATTACCCGTCTATTAGGATCATAGCATTGAAGAATGCGCTGCTATCCTGATCAAAACAGCCTTGGGCACTTTGCCCGGGGTCGTTCTTTTTTGCCCTGCATTTACTGCGCTCTATAGGTTTCATTCATGGAATGAATAGGTTAGGCGACCATTCGCGTTGTCCCTCCCCCACATGCGGCTCAACTGGGCGTATCATTGTCCTAACTGGAAAATTGCGGCCATTTGCCTGAGAAGATGCCCTTAGGGCGTTTCCGGCGAGGTCTTTGCCTTGAAGGGACTTGCCAATGAACAACGTGATGCGGAAGGTCATGCCGGCGGCGCTTGCCTGCGCAGTCGCCGCTTCCGGGGCTGCCATGCTCGCAGCGCCCGCCGCCGCCCATGCCGACACGCAGAGCTCCACTGTGCTCACGCTTCGGCAGGTGGACAACCCCTTCGATGCGGGCGAGAACCAGCACTTCACCATCAACGAGGGCGAGGACCTTGGGCTCAAGGGCGACATCACGGGCGGCTTTGGGGAGGTCCACTACCAGTGGTACGTCTCGACCGACGGCGGCAAGCACTGGGAGAAGATCGACGGCGCTGACGGACTCGAGTACCAGATAAAGAACGCCCAAGCTGGCGATTACGTGTACCGTCTGATCGCATCCGACATGTACTCGAACACCGCCTACCAGGACTTCTTCGTGACGGTCGTCGGAACGGGCAACGGGCTTGCCGATGCCGTTTCGAAGGCTGTGAAGACAGGGGACGCGCTGCCCATCGCGGGCATCGCATGCGTTGGGGCTGCGGCTGCCGGCGCTGCTGCAATCGCATCCCGCAAGCGCAAGGAATCTCAGAACGATACCGAGGGAGACGCATAATGGGCACTCTCGCAACTGCATCAAAGAACGTTATCAAGTGGGCCATCGCTGCTTTTGCGGTGGCTTTCGCCGTTGCCGCTGCCGGGTGCCTGGCGGAGCCTGCGAAGGCTTACGCCGACACGGGCTCGCATGTCGAGGCGACTTCCGAGATACATGTGCTGGTGGACGGCGCCGGCAACGTCACCATCCCCAATGCCACCGTGACCAACGACGGCACATGCGCTGCCTACATCATGGGGTGCTCTTCCCCCGATGGGCTGGGCTGGACCTGCGATGCCGTGGGAAAGCGCATCGAGGTGGGTCAGAGCATCACTGCCACCTGGAGGTCTGCGGGACCGGTGTCAGATGAGATCGCGGCGCAGCTGGGTGAGGAGCCCTACTATGCGGGCAACTTGACGTATACCTATACGGACGGCGATTTGAAGGGCACCGTCTCGCTCGACAACACCGATCCCACCGTCGGGGACACGATCACGGCAACCGTAACCGGTGCCAATGTGCCCGATGACAAGCTCACTTACCAGTGGGTCAAGGTGAAGGACGGCTCGGAGACCTCCATCGACGGAGCTACGGGTTCCACCTACACCGCAACCGACGACGATGCCGGGTACGAGCTCGTCTGCAAGGTGAGCTCCACCGACGACATCTGCCAGGGCACGATCTGCGGGGCTACCGGGGCTGTGAAGAAGATCCTGGCTTTCGCTGTGTACTCTGCCGACGACGGCTCGCTGAGCTTCTATAAGCGGGCGGAAGTGCCGAAGCAGGGCACGATGTACCTCGGAAAGAGGGCGACCGCCGTTTACACCGGCCTTGAGAACATGACCTCGATACCCGGATGGATGCTCAACTACAGTAAAGACATCAAGACCGCGATAGTCTACGACGAGGGCATCTCGCCGATCGGCACGGGATTTTGGTTCGCGGAGCTTCGCAACATGAAGACGGCGGACGTCTCGAAGCTCGACATGTCGAAATGCAAGACGATAGGCTGCATGTTCACCAACTGCACCTCCCTTACCTCCCTCGACCTGTCGACCTGGGACACGCGTAGCCTTACGGACATGAACCAGGCTTTCCAAAACTGCACGTCGCTCACAAAGCTGAACGTCTCCGGATGGGACGTCTCGAAGGTAACGAACATGACCCTCGCCTTCGCCGAGGACAGGGCGCTCTCCTCCCTCGACCTGTCGACCTGGGACAACTCGGCCGTAACTTCCATGAAGGACGTATTCTCCATGATGGACTCGTTGAACGAGGTCTCGCTGGGAAGCAAATTCAAATTCGTCGGGACAAGTCCGTTCCTGCCCGACCAGACGGGCCACGTGGCAGGGGCCGACGGCAAGTGGTACGACACCGACGGCAACGGCTATGCGCCTGCCGACATCCCGTCCAACAAAGCCATGACGTATACAGCGGTAGCGCCTAAAACTGCCTTTGCAGTGTATTCTGCCGATGACCAGTCGCTGAACTTCTACAAGCGAAGCGGCGTTCCGGCTGTCGGCGATACGTTCGAGGGCAAGAAGGTGACGGCTGTTTATACAGGGATCGAGACGGATACGTATATAGGTAGTTGGCAATCAAACGTTCCACAAAATCCTGCATCGTATCTTGATACGTCCCCTTGGGCCGCATATAAGTCGACCATTAAGACGATTACTGCTGTCGATAAGATTCAGCCAAAGTCCTTGGACTTCTGGTTCTCGAACCCTAAATCTTGGGCTACGGCAACGGCTGTTACATCAGCAGATTTGTCGAACATTGACACATCGAAGATCACCAGCATGTCCAACCTCTTCACGGGTTGCTCCAACCTCACCTCACTCAACATATCTAATTGGAACGTATCCAACGTTACTAACATGACCAATATGTTCAGCGTTTATTCGGGAATGTTCCGTACTCAGCCTGCCTGCTCATCGCTTACTACTCTCGATCTCTCAAACTGGGACACTTCCAACGTCACCAGCATGTCCGGCATGTTCAACGGAATGACTCACCTGCAGCAAGTTACCTTCGGCTCAAACTGGAAATGGGTTGGAACCAACGGGTATTTACCCACTCCTTCCAACACCTATATTTCAGGTGCGGATGGCAAGTGGTACGACACCGACGGCAACGGCTATGCACCTGCTGATATTCCGTCTAATAAGGCTATGACGTATTACGCAAGTAAAGATTTGCTTCCACAGGCTTTTTCCGTATATAGTGCTGACGATAACTCTCTGAACTTCTATAAACGAGCAGGTATGCCATCTGCTGGTGATACCTTTAATGGCAAAACTGCGACGGCGGTATATACGGGGATTGAGACGATGACCAGCCGTCCTTGGAGCGGCTATGCTTCCAAGATCAAGACTGCCACTGTAGTCGATGAGGGTATCCGACCTTGCAAGATGAGCAATTGGTTCAACGGCTGCAAGAATATGACCACCTGCGATTTGGATAAGCTGGACACCTCCAACGTCACCAATATGTATGGCATGTTTGGTGGCTGTAATACCATGACTGCCTGCGATCTAGGCAAGCTGGACACCTCCAAAGCCACCGACATGAGCAAAATGTTCTACGGCTGCTCCTCCCTCACGTCCCTCAACCTATCAGGCTGGGACACCTCCAACGTCACCAAAATGTATGGCATGTTCTACGGCTGCTCCAAACTTACGTCCGCAGACCTCTCAGGTTGGGACACCTCCAAAGCCACCGACATAGGCGCCTTGTTCTACGGCTGCTCCTCCCTCACATCCGTTGGCGACCTCTCAGGTTGGAACACGAGCAACGTCACCTATATGCTGAGCATGTTCGCTTCTTGTTCCAAGCTCTCGGCAGACTGCTCGAACTGGAACGTTTCCAAGGTAACCAGGCATAACAATTTCAACAAAAACGCACCTGGGGTAACTGTTCCCCTAGCATGGCAAGCTTCAAGCGACGAGGGCGTTGAGGACTATGCGATCGCACCGCTTTGCGAGGAGCAGGGAAACGGGGATGCGTTGAGCGTTTCAGGCGAGAACGGCAACGACGATGTTGCAAGCAAGACGGATGGCGAAGCGTCTGCCGATAGTGAGACAGAGGGTAATGCCACGACATCTGCCGATGATGTGGACGTAAAGGGAGAAGAAGCGCCTGGTGACATCGCGCAGGAAGACCCCATCGCAGCTTGATTTTCGCAATCGAATGCGAAGATGAAAAAGCCCAGAGGTGCTTGCCTCTGGGCTTTTTGGTTGATTGGTAGACTTGTATTTAGCCGTTACGTTCAGCAACCTAGCAGGTCTTCCTGCTTCTGCGAGCGAATCCGCTCTCCACAGGCGTAGATTCCCGACCTGACGGCGGTATGGGTGCATTTTAGCACTTTTGCTTGGGAGGGTGTTGGTTGGGGATCTTCGGCTGGGCGTTGACACTCTCCCACTGCTTCGAAGGTTTCTGCTTAGGCTTTGGAGAAAGGGATTGTTGCCGTTGGGGGTTTTGGGTGGCTAACGCAATGGTTTTATGGTGTTGCAGCGTTGGGTTGCTGGGTTGTGAGGTTGTTGAAGCTCATGCACGGCAGCGCTTGCTAGCATCCCCCCTAGAGGGGAATGCGCTGCGCTTCCCACACCTCGCGGCTTGCTTTCCAGATGAGTTTGCCGTAATAGTGGCTGTAATTGGAAAGGTTTACCAGAGTTGCTGGTAGAATATGCATTAGCTTACTAAATGAGGAGGGATGCCGTATGGCACAGCCTACGCAGGCGGAACTTGACAGTGTCTTGAACACCGACATCACGTACAGGTACCAGATGCTCAGCAGAATGAAAGCGGATTGCGAATACGCTCTGAAAGCGGGCAGCATGAGGCATCTTTGGGCGGAGAACGACCCTGAGAAGCAGATTGCCTGCATGCGTGCCATCTGGGAGTCGTTCCCTGACGATGCGAAGCCGGAATGGATCGGCAAAGAGGAGATCGATCAGCTTGCCGTGCAGATGGGGGTTGCCGTGCGCGGCGTTGTATTCCCTGTTGGTGAGGAGCCGCGCACGGTGTACATCGATCTGAACAACTCGCTTGAGCAGATGCAGATGGCGGTTCAAGGACACATCGAGAACGTCAACGTGCTTCGCGATGAGGGCATCGACCTGTGGGTCAACGACGAGGGAATGTTCACTGGGGAACCGAACCGGGCGCTTTTTACCACTGAAAGTATGGCTAAGGTCGGGTACATCAGCCAGTTCAGCCAGCCAGGTGGACCTATGGAGGCTGCCAAGGAGAACGAC
>OLPO01001697.1_pt1 | contig 14503 bp, 13 predicted proteins | sample 1672831 | NCBI WGS metagenome assembly OLPO01 (sample SAMEA3136728, study PRJEB25190) | human gut metagenome
CCCGCCGCATGTGACAGGCGCTGCCAGGTGCGGTCCCTCTCCGCCTCGCGCGCGACCGCGCCCGATCGCCCGGGCTGTGGCCACTCGTCTGTCCCGCGCGCCATCACCCGCGCGAGCCTCGCGCGTTCGCGCACCACGCGAACGTCGTTCGCGATCGCCAGACGCAGCCTCGGTACCTGCGGCAACGTCTCTCGCCACAGCCGCCTCGCGGCGTCTGGCCCCATGCGGTGGGGAAGCGCGGGGTCGCCCAGGCCAAGGGGGCTCCCGCCGTTCGCGCCACCCACGCCGCCTGCGGCCTCTGCCGCAAGGAGTGCGTCCCAGTCCGTGTCCGACATGCCCGTCACGCTCGCGCGACCCTCCCGCCCCAGCGACTCGGCGCGTCCGACAAGCGGAACCAGCACGCGAAAGACGGCGTCGCGGCTCATGGGGGAAGCGACGAACTCCGCCTCGTCCATGCGGGAGACGCGCATCAGCTGCCCGAGCGCCTCGGTGTCCTCCCACATCATGTACAGGATGCGGGCCTGCGACCCGTGGTGCTTCTCGGTAGAGAGCGTGTCGGTCATGCTTCCCCCGTTCGCCTGGGCATTGTCTGCAGACACGGACCGCGTGGCCAGCGGTTCGCGATTACGGATACACTATGACCTGGTATGTCGATTCGTAAGGGGAATCATGGCGCGTTTCGAGAAAAACTCCGACACGCTCCTGTACGTGCAGGTGTCTGACTACGTCCGCGAGAAGATCTACTCCAAGGAGTGGGGCGTGGACGACCGCATCCCGTCGGAGCACGAGCTCATGGCGATGCTGCACCTGTCGCGCGGAACCGTGCAGAAGGGCATTCGCGCCCTGGTCGACGAGGGCCTTCTCGTCCAGCAGCGCGGCCGCGGCACCTACGTGACGCAGCCCGTCATGGCGCGTCCCTCGTCCAACAGCCTGTTGTCGTTCGCCGAGTCCATGAGCGTCCAGGGCATCCCCTACGAGACCGAGGTCGTCGAGAAGCGCGTCGAGCCCGCGGGCACCGCCTGCTCGCGCGAGCTTGGTATCGAGAAGGGCTCGCCCTATCTGTACCTCGCCCGTGTGAGGCGTGTGTTCGGGGAGCCCGTCATGTTCATCGAGAGCCACCTCAACCTGAAGGTGTGCCCGGGCCTTGCCGATGCCGACTTCGCCGACGAGGGGCTGTTCGCCGCCGTCGAGCGCATCAGCGGGCGTGGGGTCGGTACCTCCGAGATGGTCTACAGCGCCCGTGCCTGCGGAAAGACCCGCGCCGAGTGGCTGCGCTGCGACGAGCACGCGCCGGTTTTGGAGTGCGCGCAGCTGGTGCGACTGGAGGACGGTACCCCGATCGAGTGGGGCAGCGTGTGGCTGCCCGCCAACCGCTGCGTCATCAGCTCCGAGACCCACCGCGCGGAGTAGCTTGCCGTGTCGCGGCGATATAGCTATATTGCTGCGAATTAATCTAAGTGGTCCGAATCATATAAGAAACTTGCTACCAAATGGCAGAAGCCACACCACGTTGCGTGAGGGGTGCGTCCGTGCGCAAAACGCGTATGTATAATCCGAAATATCACTGGTTCGACCGATTTCGGAAAGGACGCAGGACCCATGAAGAAGATCATCAACGCCCCTGAGAACTACGTCGACGAGATGCTCGAGGGCATCTACGCCGCCCACCCCGACAAGGTCAAGTGTGCGGCGGACGACCTTCGCTGCTACTGCACCGCCCACAAGAAGGATGGCAAGGTCGCCATCATCACCGGCGGTGGCACCGGCCACCTGCCCCTGTTCCTGGGCTACGTCGGCGACGGCCTGATCGACGGCTGCGGCGTCGGCGGCGTCTTCCAGTCCCCCTCCGCCGAGCAGATCTACAACATCGCCACCGAGGTCGAGGCTGGCGCCGGCGTCCTGTTCCTCTACGGCAACTACACCGGCGACATCATGAACTTCGACATGGCCACCGAGATGCTCGAGATGGACGACATCGAGGCCAAGTCCATCGTGGGCGCCGATGACGTCCTGTCCAACGAGAACGTCGAGGCCCGCCGCGGCGTTGCCGGCATCTTCTTCATGTACAAGGCCGCTGGCGCCAAGGCCGACCAGATGGGCACCCTGGACGAGGTCCTCGCCGCCGCCAAGAAGGCCGGCGACAACGTCCGCACCGTCGGCTTCGCGTTGACCCCCTGCATCGTCCCCGAGGTCGGCCACTCCAACTTCGAGCTGGGCGAGAACGAGATGGCCTTCGGCATGGGCATCCACGGCGAGCCGGGCGTCTGGAACGGCCCGATCAAGACCGCTGACGAGCTTGCCGCCGAGTCCGTCGACGAGATTCTCAAGGACATGCCACTGGCCGAGGGCGACGAGGTCGCGCTTCTCATCAACGGCCTGGGCGCCACCTGCATCGAGGAGCTCTACATCCTCAACAACTCCGTCCGCAAGCAGCTCGAGGCCAAGGGCATCAAGGTCTACCGCTCCTGGACCGGCGAGTACGCCACGTCCATGGAGATGATGGGCGCCTCCATCTCCATCTGCAAGGTCGACGACGAGCTCAAGGGCTACTTCGACTACCCGATCGACACCCCGTTCCTCTGCCAGAAGTAGTCGGTTCTTCTCGACAGCGAACAGACGGAACTACCAACAGGAGGCTTCAAGCACATGGACAAGCTCACGATCAACGACATTCCCGAGATGTTCGAGAAGGTCGCCGAGATCTTCGCCGAGAAGAAGGAGGAGCTCTGCGAGATGGACGCGGCCATGGGTGACGGCGACCTTGGCCTCACCATGAGCAAGGGCTACGGCGCCCTGCCCGGGTTCCTTCGCGACAACGCCGCCGAGGGTGACGTGGGCAAGATGATGATGAAGGGCGCCATGAAGATGCAGAACACGGTCCCGTCGACCATGGGCACCCTCATGAGCTCCGGCATCATGTCCGCCGCCAAGGAGTTCAAGGGCAAGACCGAGCTCGAGCCCGCCGACCTCGCCACCTACGCCACCGCCTTCGCCGCCGGCATCAAGAAGCGCGGCAAGTGCGAGCTGGGCGACCGCACCATCCTCGACTCCGTCAACGCCGGTGCCGAGAAGGCCGCGGCGCTCGTGGCCTCCAACCCCGACGCCACCTTCGAGCAGGTCATCTCTGCCGCGGTCGAGGGCGCCGACGAGGGCGTCGAGGCCACCAAGGACATGCTTCCCAAGTTCGGCAAGGCCGCCGTCCACGCCGCCAAGGCCAAGGGCGTCGCCGATCAGGGTGCCCTGGCCGGCTACTACATGCTGCTGGGCCTCAAGAACTACTTCTGCGCATAGGCGCATAGCCGAGAAGTACCCGCGAGCCCGATACGATCGGGCCCACACGTGACCGGTGGGGGAGGCAAGGCGGTTCCGTCTGCCTCTCCCTCATATAACAGAGGGGGAAATAACATGCTGTACAACGATCCGAAGACCTTCCGCGAGGACATGCTCAAGGGCTACGTCGCCGCCTATCCCGACTACGTTGTCGAGGTTCCCGGTGGCGTCGCGCGCGCGACCAAGATGCCCGAGGGCAAGATTGCCGTCATCAACGGTGGCGGCTCCGGCCACTACCCCGCGTTCTGCGGCATCATCGGTGACGGCTTCATGGACGCCACCGTCGTCGGCAACGTCTTCACCTCGCCCTCGACCGAGGACGTCCTGGGCGTCGCCCGCTCCGTCGACCAGGGCACGGGCATCTTCATCGTCGGCGGCAACTACGCCGGCGACAAGATGAACTTCAACATGGCCCGCGACCGCCTCGTCGCCGACGGCGTCGACTGTCGCACCTTCTACATCACCGATGACGTCGCCGCCGCCAAGCCCGAGGAGGCCGAGAAGCGCCGCGGCAACGTCGGCACCTTCACCGTCTTCAAGACCGCAGGTGCCGCCGCGGCCGACGGCGTCTCCTTCGACGACCTGGTTCGCATCACCGAGAAGGCCAACGACCGCACCCGCACCATGTCCATGGGCTTCCGCGGCTGCACCCTGCCCGGCGAGCCCGAGCCGCTGTTCCACGTGCCCGCGGGCAAGATGGAGGTCGGCCAGGGCATCCACGGCGAGCCCGGTGTCGGCGAGGACGACATGGCCAGCGCCGCCGAGGTCGCCCAGATCCTGGTCGACCGCGTCCTGGCCGAGGCCCCTGCGGACGACTCCAAGCGCATCGCCGTCATCCTCGACGGCCTGGGCTCCACCAAGTACGAGGAGCTCTTCGTGGTCTGGGGCACCGTCCGCCAGCTGCTCGAGGACAAGGGCTACACCCTGGTCGAGCCGCAGGTCGGCGAGTTCGTCACCTCGCTCGACATGGAGGGCATCGCCCTTTCCGTCGAGTACCTCGACGACGAGCTCGAGAAGTACTGGTGCGCCCCGTGCGACACCGCCTCGTTCCGCAAGGGCGACAGCTCCGTCGCCAAGGGCGAGCGCAAGGTCTACGCCGAGCTCTCCGAGCAGGTCGACACCTTCGAGGCCGGCTCCGCGGCCTCCGATGCCGCTGCCGACTACATCGTCGACGCCTTCGGCCGCATGAAGCAGGCCATCGCCGACGCCGAGGACGAGCTTGCCAAGATCGACGGCGTCGCCGGCGACGGCGACCACGGCCGTGGCATGGTCAAGGGCTCGACCTTCGCCTTCGAGGCCGCCAAGGCCGCTCGCGAGAAGGGCGCTGCGGCAGGCTCCGTCCTCAAGGAGGCCGGCAAGGCTTGGGCCGCCAAGGCTGGCGGTACCTCCGGCGTGCTGTGGGGCTCCGCGCTCGAGGCAGCCGGTGCCGTCGTCGGCGACCAGGCCGAGGGCTACGACGCCAAGGTCGCGGCTGACGCCGTGAAGGCCGCCTACGAGAAGATGCTCTCCCTGGGTGGCGCCCACCGCGGCGACAAGACCATGCTTGACTGCCTGATTCCGTTCGGTGAGGCCCTCGAGGCTGAGGCCGCCTCCGGCAAGTCCCTGCTCGAGGCTTGGACCGCTGCCGCCGAGGCCGCGCAGGAGGCCGCCGAGCAGACCGCTAACCTGGTTCCCAAGGTCGGCCGTGCCCGTCCGGCTGCCGAGCGTTCCCTGGGCACCCCCGATGCTGGCGCCATCTCGATGGCCCTGTGCATCCGCACCGTCCTTCCCGAGGCCTAGGTTCTTCTCGAAAGACTGGGTTAGATAGCACTTTTCCTACCGTCTGTGGACCACAAATCCGCAGACGGTAGGAACAAAATTCGGATAATTGTTATAGGTATCATTAGAGTGTTTATCGGGTACCCACCAATTTGTGACCACTTTTGGGGCATCCGACACAAGCGGAGGAAAGGGAGAAAAATGGCTAACGCCGATACCGCTCTGTTCAAGCCCGAGCTCGTCTTCTTCGACATGGAGTGCAAGGACCGCGAGGACTTCTTCAACCAGCTCCACGACAAGCTCGATGCCATGGGCTACATCCAGGACACCTGGTTCGAGGGCATCACCACCCGCGAGAAGAACTATCCGACCGGCCTTCGTTGCGGCGCTGCCGAGATCGCCATCCCGCACACCGACCCGCAGCACCTCAAGAAGCCCTACATCGCCATCATCAAGCCGAAGACCCCCGTGCGCTTCGAGCACATGGCCGGCGTCGATGACGACGTCGATGCCGAGCTCATCATCAACCTCGGTGTCGAGCGCGACGGTGGTCAGGTTGCCGTCCTTCAGAACCTCATGAACATCTTCATGAACGACGACGCCGTCAAGGACATCATGTCCCAGACGACCGCCGAGGGCCTGATCGAGTCCATCACCTCCCGTTTCGAGTAAACTGGGTTAGAGTTCTAGGCACTACGGCCCAAGCTAAGGCGCGGGCCTGGTAAATAGGGGTAGTTCTTATAAGGAGGATCTACTATGACCGCTCACATCATCGTTGCCTGTGGCTCCGGCGTTGCCACCTCGCAGACCGTCGCCTCCAAGGTCGAGCGTCTGCTCAAGGCCGACGGCGCTGACGCCGACGTCGAGGCCGTCGACATCAAGTCGCTGAAGCACGTCATCAAGAACGCCGACATCTACGTCTCCATCGTCAAGGACGACACCGACTGGGGCATCCCCGTGTTCAACGGCGTCTCCTTCCTCACCGGTGTTGGCCAGGACGCCGAGCTCAAGAAGCTCGAGGCCGCCATCGACGAGGTCAACGCCAAGAAGAGGGGCTAAACTAGTCCTTGGGTCTGCCGGGCGCTTCGCCTGGTGCTGACAGATGCATGACAGCATGGCCCGCATCGCAAGGTGCGGGCCATGTTCTATTAACAGAGAGGGTTGTTCACGTGGCCAAGCGCAAGAAGAAGGAGATCGTCCCCGGCAACGCTTCCAAGAAGCGCATGGAGGAGTCTCACAAGAAGCCCGAGAACAAGTTCGGCATCTCCAAGGGCGGATGGTGGGCGTTGGTCGTCTGCGAGGCCGTGCTGCTCGTCGTCTGCTTCGTCACCGGCAACATCGTCTATGGCATCCCCGCCTTCGTACTCGCGATCTTCATCGAGCACAACGGAATGGACGTCCTCCTCGAGGACTACAACAACATGCTCGAGGAACGTCGCCAGGCCATCGGCGTTGCCAAGGAGGGCATGAGCGACGAGGAGCGCAAGGAGTTCATGGAAGAGATGCGCCAGGCGCGCATCGCCAAGCGCCGCGAGAAGAAGGAGCGCAAGGAGGCCGAGGCCATGGGTCTCACCTACGAGCAGTACCTCGAGGCCAAGCGCCTGGGGGAGGAGCGCGTCGAGCGTGACGCGGCTTCTCGGGGGTCGGCCGACGTTGACGGTTCGTCCGATCTTGACCACTCTGATGTCGAGAAGGACAGCGAGTAGACGGTACTTCTCGGCATTCTGCCACGGCACTTCTCGACAGCTCTATGCATGTCCCCCTATTGCTCATTTTGGTCTAGAAGAGCAATTGGGGGACATTTTGCGCTCTAAACAAGCAATCGGCTGATTCGTCGGCCGTTCGGAGGGCTACACTTGCCATAGCCCGATAACTCGGGTGAGCAATCAACTCTTTATGGAAGGGGAGTATGAGCATGGCAACTGATTGGAAGCAGATTGGCGCCGTCAAGGAGGTCCAGGAGCTTGCCTACCTCATGTGGGACAAGAACTGGGACGAGGCCAACGGTGGCAACATCACCTACCTGCTGACCGACGAGGAGGTCGCCGAGCTCGGTTACACCCCTGGCGACGGCCGTAAGGTCGACCTCGAGATCCCCGACGGCGTCCGTGGCAAGTACGTCCTGGTCACCGCCACTGGCTCCTACTTCCGCGAGCTGCGCGACGATCCCGATCACCTGCTGGGCATCTGCTACATCCCCGAGGAGGGCGACTACTACGAGATCGCCTACGGCCTGATCGACAACAAGCCCTCCTCTGAGTTCCCCGCGCACCTTGCCGCCCACGCCGCCCGTCTGGCCGTCGACCCCGAGCAGCGCGTCGTCATGCACAACCACGCCACCAACGTGCTTGCCATGACCCACGTCGGCCCCACCGACGAGAAGGAGTTCACGCTTGCCCTTTGGAGGCTCATCCCCGAGGCCATCGTGCTCTTCCCCGAGGGCGTCGGCCTGGTGCCCTTCATGGTCTGCGGCACCCAGGAGATTGCTGACGCCACCCTCGAGAAGATGAAGGACTGCCGCTTCGTCGTCTGGCAGTACCACGGCGTCTTCTCTGTCGGCAAGTCCCTGCACGACGCCTTTGGCCTGCTTGAGACCGTCGACAAGGTCGCCGGCGTCTACATGGACATCCAGAAGAGCGGCAAGTACAACGGCGGCATCGACAACGATGGCCTGCGTGCCCTCTGCAAGCGCTTCAACCTCACCCCGCGTGCTGGTTACATCGACTAGCTTTCATACTGGCTAAGCGCATAGCGGCTGAATCAATAGAGTCCCCGTATCGTTTGTCAAGATACGGGGACTTTTTTTCGGTAAATGGGAACCCACGGAATAATTCTCTGAGTTCCAACGCGCAATTTAATAGTATTTCCTGCTGCGAAGCAGATATGGGACTACATAGGTGGATCTATTGGATGCGAACAAATGGTCCAACTGCTTGACCAAGCGAATGCGAAAACCGCAGGTAAATGACCTGAAGGCAAACTCAAGCAAAAGTGAATTAAATAATTCATTATATCTTTAGAAGTTTGTTTGTGTATTTCACAATTGTTCAAATCAACCTGCCGATGGAAAAAATAGTCCTTCGTCACAGATGTTCCATATGGAAACCGTGTTAATATCCATAAAGCACCATTTGGCTATTTGCCAATTGCTTTTGGTGTGAGCACCACCGTGGGAGAGAGAGCAAGTAAGTACTACTGCACTAATGCACATGGAGAAGGGAGTGCACTGATGGATGCTTTGCTAGCTGTTGTTAACTACATCCTGGGATTCGGAGCCGCAGTCTTCGTCCCGCTGATCATGCTCGTTCTTGGACTCTGCGTTAAGATGAAGTTCTCTGACGCGTTCATCGCCGCCCTGACGCTCGGCGTCGCTTTCACTGGCATGAACATGCTCACCAGCTTCATGACGGGCGCCATCCAGCCCGCCGCCGAGGGCCTCGCCACCAAGACCGGCGTTGTCCTCACCACCGTCGACACTGGTTGGCCCGCGATGTCCGCCATCGCCTGGGCTTGGCCGTTCGGCGTCCTTTGCTTCCCGCTGCTCATCGTCATCAACGTCATCCTGCTGGCTACCAACAAGACCAGCACCTTGAACGTTGACCTTTGGAACGTGTGGAACCTCCTGTTCACCTGCGTCCTCACCAACTACGCCTGCGAGGCCGCTGGCATGAGCGCTGGCATGGCCATGGCCATGGCCTTCATCGCCTCTGGCATCATGGTCGTCCTCGGCCTGAAGATCGGCGACGCCTGGGCTCCCACCGTCGAGCAGATCACCGGCATCCCCGGTGTCACCGTTCCTCACTCGATGACCTTCACGGCTGTCTTCCTGCTTCCGTTCGAGGTCATCATGGAGCACATCCCCGCGATCGAGAACAACAAGGTCGACGCCAAGTGGCTCCGCGATCACCTGGGCATCTTCGGTGAGAACGCCGTCATGGGTCTCATCATCGGTGTTGTCCTGGGCGCCATCGCCTACTCTGACCTGCAGAAGGCCCTGACCCTGGGCATCCAGGCCGCCACCGCCATGCAGCTCTTCCCGATGGTCTCCAAGCTCTTCATGCAGGCCCTGTCGCCGATCTCCGACGCCGTGGGCGAGTGGATGAAGTCCAAGTTCAACGACGGCCGTACCCTGTACATCGGCCTTGACTGGCCCATCGTCGCTGGCTCCAACGAGCTCTGGGTCACCACGATCCTGATTATCCCGTTCGAGATCCTCTTCGCGGTCCTGCTTGCCCCCATGGGCAACACCGTCCTGCCCTTCGCTGGCATCATCAACCTCTGCGTCGCTGTCCCGGCCCTGTTCATCGCCGGTGGCAACCTGATCAAGATGGTCATCCTGGGCATCGTCGGCACCCCGCTGTACCTCATGGTCGCCTCCTCCTTCGCTGGCTACTGCACCAAGCTGGCCCAGACCTGGTCGCCCGACGCCCTTGCCAACATGGGCAGCAACCCCAGCATCACCTGGTCCACCCTCGAGTGCCCCGACTACCGCTGGGTCATCGTCAACGGCCTGTCTGGTCACCCCGTCGCCATCGCTCTCCTGATCGTCTGGCTTGCCGGCTTCGTCTGGCTCATGAAGGTCATGAAGCAGCGCAACGAGGTCATCAACAAGGAGCTCGGCCACTAAACCGAGGTCTGACTGACCGACTTGCTCAATACTCTCTCGTATTGTTTCAAAGGGCCTACCTCTACGGGGGTAGGCCCTTTTTCTGTATCAAAAATCGTCAGAATCTTGCACGTAGTATATTTGCGTGCATGCAGATAAGCACAGGTAAACAAACCAACAGCACTTCTCGACAGAGAAGTGCTGCGTAAACTGGTCGCGCAACATATGGATATAAAGCGGTATCCCGGAGGAATGAATTCGCGCAGCGAGGGTGTTATCTTGAACTCATCGGAGGAAGCACTTTGGCAACGATGAGAGGAAGTAACAATGGCTGGTTACGACAACGTCCCTGATTACGAGATTCGCCGCCAGATCGTCGAGGTCGCCCAGATGATGAACCGCAAGGGCCTCGTTGGCACCTACGAGGGCAACATCTCCGTCCTCAAGGGCGACAAGGTCTACGAGACCCCGTCGGGCAACTCCAAGGAGCTGCTGACCGAGGGCAAGATCATCTGCGTCGACCGTCAGGGCAAGGTCCTCGAGGGCGAGCTTGCTCCCACCTCCGAGACCCCGATGCACACCATCTGCTACACCCTGCGTGACGACGTCCACTCGGTCGTCCACTGCCACGCCCCGTACTGCACCGCCTTTGCCCAGGCCTCCATGGAGTACGACGACCCCGCGTCGCCCGAGTTCCAGATCCTATTCGGCAAGGTTCCCTGCCTGAAGTACGGCACCCCTGGCTCCCCCGAGATCATCGAGGAGCTCCCCAAGTACATCAAGGACTATGACGTCGTCTTCCTGGCCAACCACGGTGTCCTGGCCGTCGGCTCCACGCCGCTCGAGGCTTACAGTCGCATCATGTCCGTCGAGATGCTGCTCCAGGTCTACTTCATCCGTAAGATGCTCTTCCCGAACGTCGAGTGCGACCTGCCCGCCGACGAGATCGCCAAGCTCGCCAAGATGCACGACGAGAAGCGTGGCTAAGCTAGGTTAGCGCCATCGGGCATTTGCCCTTACGAATGCGGGGCCCAACCGACTTGGTTGGGCCCCGCAACTTGTTGGGTCGAAAAATGTGACTCGCAGGCTCCCGCCACAAATCGGCTTCTACCGAGAAGGACGGTCAAGCTCGAGGCACTTCTCGGCAGGGGACTGACGAGGGCTTATCTCTAGGGCGTGGGCTCCGCCGTCTCGTAGTAGCCCGTTTCCTCCCAGTGCTTGCGGTAGGCCAACGGAGTCATGCCCTCGGACTCCTTGAAGATGGCGGTGAAGTGCGAGGGTTGGGGGATGCCGCACATCTCGGCGACGATGCGGATGGGCTTGTCGGTGTACTTGAGAAGGTCGCGTGCGTAACGGAGCCTGTTGGCCATGACGTAGTCGCCGATGGTGACGCCCACGTAGCGCTTGAAGCTGCGAGACAGGTGGAACTTGCTAACCCCGACGTGCTGAGCGAGCTCGTCGAGGGTCGTCTTGTCCGCGTAGTGCCAGTTGAGGTAGTCGACGGTCTCGCGGATGTACTCGGGGACCGAGTTGAGGGTGAGGCTGGAGTCGACGCGGTTCTCAAGAAGCAGGGTCATCATGTGGACGAGTGTGTCGTTGATGAGAATCTCGCGACGGATGCTCGTGGCCTGCGCGAGGTCCAGAATGTGCTCGAACAGCGTGCGATAGGTGTTGAAGTCGCTGTTGACGTCGGTGAAGTTGTCACCGCGCTTGGTGTACTCCTTGTAGAAGCCACGTGCCGAGTTGCCGTTGAACTGGAGCCAGTAGTAGGTCCATCCCTTGCCGACCGCGCCGATTGAATACTGCTTCTTGCAGTCAAACCAGATGATGTCGCCCTTGCGCTGGGCGTGACGCTCGCCCATGTAGTCGAAGTACCCTTCGCCGCTGACGGTGAAGAACACGTTATAGGCGTCGAGCGCGGGAGCGTCGCGCGAGAAGGGCGGGACGGTCTCGTAATAGCCGACGCGTTGGATGTAGAAGAACGTGTTGATTGCCGTCGGAGTCGGGGTCGCGATGATGCGAATCGAGTTTTCGGAGAGGTTGCCGCGCTTCACCTGGGTGGTGATGTGCGGCTTGGAGGTCGGGCCAGTCTGCTTGCTGGGAATGACCTTCAGCACATGGTTTCCCAGGGTGGTGACACCCTTGCCTTCCTGCAGTTGAGTGTCGTTGTCTTCGGCCATCTTGCCCTCCTGCTCGCATCAACAAGATAATGATACTACAGCGCAAGAATGCAATGTGTGTCTTTGCAATTTCGCTACGTACGGGCTATGGAGAAGGACCGTGCGCCGCGCAAAAAGAAGCCGCGCCCCCATTGGTGGGGACGCGGCTTTCCTGACGTTAGGGACCCTCTGAGGGCCTAGGCGCTCTTGCTGCCTACTGGATCTGGCAGACCATGACCATGTTGGTCGAGGTGGTGTAGTCGCCCTGGGCAGGGGAGGTGCCGGGGTCGCCGGCGGTAACGACGACCAGGTCGCCGGTCTCGACGAGGCCCTTCTCCTTGGCAAGCTGCAGCGCCTGCTTGACGGTGGCGTTGAGCGAAGGCATCGTCGTGGAGTGGAAGGACCTGACGCCCCAGTAGAAGCTGGTCTTGCGGATGGTCTTCTCGGAGGGGGAGAAGGCGTACAGCGGCAGCTTGGGGCGGAAGTCGGCGATGAGGCGGGCGGTGCGGCCAGAGTTGGTGGGGGCCAGGATGCACTTGGCGCCGACGCGCTCGGCGGTGGTGACGGCGGCAAAGCCGATGGCGCCGTTGACGTTCTTCACGCCGCCACGATCGAAGTAGTGGTCGCGCTCGGGCAGGTACTTCTCGGTCTCACGGCAGATGGAGGCCATCATCTTGACAGCCTCGACCGGGTACTTGCCGGCAGCGGTCTCACCGGAGAGCATGACGCAGTCGGTGCCGTCCATGACGGCGTTGGCGACGTCGTTGACCTCGGCGCGGGTCGGACGGGGGTTGCGGATCATCGAGTCAAGCATCTGGGTAGCGGTTATTACCTGCTTGCCTGCGTTGTAGCCCTTGTGGATAAGTTCTTTCTGAATTCTGGGTATCTCAACAAACGGAATCTCTACGCCCATATCTCCTCTTGCCACCATTATACCGTCTGCAACACGGAGAATATCGTCGATATTGTCAACGCCGTCCTGGTTTTCAATCTTTGCTATTATACTTATATCCTTGCCGCCGTTCTCGTCGAGCAGCTTTCTTATCTGTATTATATCTTCGTCACGGGTCACAAAGCTTGCCGCAACTATATCAAAGCCTGTCTTTATGCCGAAAAGCAGATCGCTCTTGTCACGCTCGCTGAGATAGGGCATTGAAAGATGTATGCCGGGGAAGTTACAGCTTTTGTTGGGTTTTAACATACCGCCGTGGATAACCTTACAGCGAATATCGTCGCCGCTCTCCTTGCGGTCAATCTCTGTTACCTTAAGCTCAAGCAGTCCGTCGTCTATAAGGATAGTAACACCTGTTTCAATGTCGCTTGCGAGATTGGGATAGTTTATAGCGGCTCTCTTTTCGTCACCGATAACGTCTTCGGTCGTGAGGGTATATTCACTGCCCGTCTTAAGTTCTACGGGCTTATCGTCCTTGAAGCTCTTTATTCTTACCTCGGGACCCTTTGTGTCAAGAATAGCCGGTATAGGAAGTCTGAGTTCCTTTCTTATTCTTTCAACCTGCTCGTAACGCTTTTTGTGGTCCTCGTGGGTACCATGTGAAAAATTGAAACGGGCGCAGTCCATACCGCTCTTTATAAGCTCACGCAGAACGTTGTCATCATCTGTTGCAGGACCTAAGGTGCATACTATCTTTGTCTTTTTCATAAATATCCTTTCTTCCGTTAAAGCTGTCCATACATTTTTCATACCGTTTGCATATTAAAAACGGTCATAATCAGTATAACATTTTCCAGCTTTAATAGCAACAGAAAAACAAGTTACGGTGACAAATTTTACAAAAATTTTACACAGTGGCAATGTGCCGCTTCAAATTTGCCTTTTTCAAAAGCAGAGAATGACAAAACTTGCGTTGACGGCGGGGTAATATGATACAGAGTGTAAAAAATACGTTAACAATGAGTTATTATCCGGAATTCCAGTGAAGGAAGATGATCGCGTTTTTAAGAATATCCGAAAAAGTTTATACTATCCCCGTCAGAAGCAATATTGCGGACACTATCCCTGCGCCGACCGTTCCGATAACTGCACCTATTATAAAGGGAAGCTTGTTTTTGTGGGGACTCTTCCCTGCTTTTTCAAGACTTATGCCGTTCAGATATAACTGTGCCTGACTTCTCAGCTTGCTGCTGCACGACATTTCGGGACGGATATAGAAAATCGCCTTTTCAAAATATTCGTTTTCAGTGTTGTTTATCTCAAGCACCAGTTTGTTCACTGCTTTTACCAATTTTATACGCTCCTTTTTTCAACAATTCATGATTACAAAGTGTATTATAGGAAATATATGTAAAATTATACGCTGCGGATATTAGTTTTCAACAGAAAAGTGTGGAAAACTACCCTGTTTTCAACTCGCTCCGGTGAAATTCTGTGAGAAACGGTGGAAAACTCCGTTGAAATTGTTAAAACTTCCGATAAAAGCACATTGAAAACTTTTTTAACGTAGCGGTTGAAATCAAAAAATGCGTTTTACAAATAATGTTATATAGTGGTACAAAAAGGAAATTAAGTGAGAACGGTTGTTAAGTTGAAAATTTCTTATTGTCATACAGTATATTGTAACAGATTTACACGACAGCGATGTTGATAACATAGCGTATAATGCACCGATTTACCCGCTTTTCAACAGGTATA
>OLPO01001700.1_pt1 | contig 14466 bp, 9 predicted proteins | sample 1672831 | NCBI WGS metagenome assembly OLPO01 (sample SAMEA3136728, study PRJEB25190) | human gut metagenome
CTGGGACGCCAGAAAGCACCGCTGCAAGCCTTTTTTCGGGGTTTGCAGCGTTTTTGTTTTCTCCTTCTCCCGGTAATTTCACTTCTGTTACCGGGAGCTTTTTATACGCCGCAAGCTTTTTTGTGATGGCGTTGGATTCGGCAAGGACGCATTGTTTACAATTTGGCGGTGGATTATCCCGCGCAGGGTGTGGTACAATATAAACCACACTGAAAATGCAGGGGCCGATGCTCACCATCGACCCGTGAACCTTGCGGCGGCCGCTATGTGCCGCGGGCGAACTATGTCCGCCCTTACACTCTCGACGCAGGAAAGCCACACTGCATCTATTATAATTAAAGGGGTGTTTACCATGTGTACAGCTGCAACCTATACAACCGACAGTTTCTACTTTGGCCGCAATCTCGATTATGAATTTTCCTACGGTGACGAGGTCACCGTCACGCCGCGGGCCTACCCGTTTAGCCTGCGCTGCATGGGGGACTTCCGCACAAAATATGCGATGATCGGCATGGCCTACGTGGCGGGGGAGTACCCCCTCTACTATGACGCCGTCAATGAGAAGGGCCTGGGCATCGCAGGGCTGAACTTTGTCGGCAATGCAGTCTACCACCCGGCGCAGGATGGCAAAAGCAACGTCGCCCAGTTTGAGCTGATCCCCTGGCTGCTGGGCAGCTGTGCGACGCTGGCCGAGGTGCGCACGCTGCTTGCAAAAACCAACATCGTCAATATCCCGTTCAGTGAGCAGCTGCCCCTCGCGCAGCTGCACTGGCTCATTGCCGACAAAACGGGGAGCATCGTGGTGGAGTCCACCGCCGACGGCCTGCACATCTACGATAACCCCGTCGGTGTACTGACGAACAATCCGCCGTTCCCGCAGCAGCTTTTCGCACTGAACAACTACCGCGCACTCTCGCCGCGCACGCCTGTGGTTGCGTTTGCGGACGGTCTTGACCTGCCCGTCTACAGCCGCGGCCTCGGCGCACTGGGCCTGCCGGGCGATCTGTCCAGCCAGTCCCGCTTTGTGCGTGCGGCCTTTGTGCGGATGAACGCGAAATCCGGCAGCGGCGAGGCCGAGAGCGTCGGGCAGTTCTTCCACATCCTGCACGCTGTCGAGCAGCAGCGCGGCTGCTGTGAGCTGGACGGCGGCAAGTACGAGATCACGCTCTACACAAGCTGCTGCAACGCTGACAGAGGCATTTACTACTACACGACCTACGGCAACCACCAGATCACTGCCGTCGATATGCACCGGGAAAACCTTGACGGGGACAGGCTGGTCCGCTATCCGCTGGTGCAGGGCGAACAAATTGCGCTGCAAAACTGATTTTACACCCAAAACGTGAAAAAAGCGCTTGCAACGTGCGGCAAACTATGCTATACTGTACGGTGCATGAGACTTTTCACGTCACGACGGCGTGGATAGAAATAGAAGGAGTGCTAATCTAATGAACTGGTATGAGATCGTTCTCGGCGTCGTCCTCATCGCCGTGTCCGTGTTGATCGTTGTTTTCACCCTCGCGCAGGAGCAGAAGGGCCAGGGCCTGTCCGGCGCGATCATGGGCGAAAGCTCCGCCACGATGGCAGCAGGCCGTGAGCGCGGCGTGGACGCCAAGCTGGCCAAGCTGACCAAGATCTGCGGCGTCGTTTTCTTTGTCGTCACGCTGGTCGTCTGCGTTTTGAGCGCGCGCCTGTGATTTTGGCAGGGTAACAAAGATGAAAAGGGTCCGCCAAGCGCTTTGGCTTTGCAAGCAGCGCCCCGGCGGGCCGTTTTTTGTGGATGTATATAAGGGTAGGGCACCGTCGGATGGCGGTGCGACGTAAATTAAAGGAGCAACTATGACACCGTTACAGAAATCTATTTTAAACGCAGTCAAGCGCCGTCCCATGACGCTGCGCGAACTGCAGAACAACCTGCAGGTGGACAACTCCCGCCTGCGCACCACCGTTTCCGCTATGGTCGCCACCGGTGAGCTGTCGATGCGCAACGGCACCTATGTGCCCGGCTTTGCGACCTATGAGAATGCTGCAGCCCCCAACACGATTCCCTGCACGCTCGTCAAGCTGGCCGCGCGCTTCGGCTTTGCCAGCCGCGACGACGGCGAGGGCGACATCTTCATCCCGGGCCGCGCGCTGCACGGCGCAATGCCCAACGATAAGATCAACGTCAAGCTGTTCGACCACCCGCGCGTGGAGGGCTCCTCCGAGGGCGAGGTCGTCGAGGTCACGGTCCCGAACAACCGCTTTGCGGGCACGGTCTGTCTGTCCGAGGATGGCCGCATGGCCGTGGAGCCGGACGGCTGCCGCGACGTGAAGTTCCTGCTGGCTAAGCAGGGGAGCGAGGGCGTGCACCTGGGCGACAAGGTCGGCTTCCTCATCACCCACCGCGGCAACCGCCACAGCGACCACCGCGCCGCCGTTGTCGAGAAATTCGGTTCCTCCGACTATGCGTCCGAGTGCGCCAAGGCCATCCTGTATGGCCGCAGCGTCCGCCAGGAGTTCCCGCCGGAGGTGCTGGAGGAGGCCCGCGCCTACGACAACGCCACGATTGACCCCGCCGAGGTCGCGAAGCGCCTGGACCTGCGCGGCATTCCCATCTTCACGATTGACTCCGCCGAGACGAAGGACATCGACGACGCCATCAGCCTGCAGAAGCTGGACGACGGCTACGAGCTGGGCGTTCACATTGCCGACGTCAGCCATTATGTCCGCCCCGGCTCCGCGCTGAATGAGGAAGCGTTCGAGCGCGCGACGAGCATTTACTACGCCGACAAGGTCATCCCGATGCTGCCGACCCAGCTGTCCAACGGCATCTGCTCGCTGAACGAGGGCGAGGACCGCCTGGCGTTCTCCTGTCTGATGCGACTGGACGAGAACGGCGAGATCCGCAGCTACAAGTTCGTCAAGAGCGTCATCTGCAGCCGCGTCAAGGGCGTGTACAAGGAGATCAACGCCCTGCTGGAGCCCCCGGAATCTGAAACAAACGCCGACCTGACCGACCTCAAGACGAAATATGAGGCCGTGCTTGACCAGCTGCCCACGATGGACGAGCTGTACCGCAAGCGCCTGGTCCTGCGCAAGGCCCGCGGCGCCATGGATATTGAGTCCAACGAGGCTAAGCTCGTCATGGACGAGAACGGACGCTGCATCGACATTGTCAAGCGTGACCGCGGCACGTCCGAGTGCATGATCGAGGAGTTCATGCTGCTGGCGAACCAGTGCGCCGCCAACGCGGGCCGCACGAACAAGGCCCCGTTCGTCTACCGCGTGCACGAGGCCCCCGACGCCGAGAAGATGGAGAAGCTGTCCGCCACGCTGTTGGCCTGCGGCCTGAACGCCAAGTTCAAGAACCCCATCCCGACGCAGCTCGAGCTGGCGGCCCTGCTGGACGAGACCCGCGGCCAGCCCATCCAGATCCCCGTCCACACCGGCATTCTGCGCAGCATGCAGAAGGCCCGCTACGCCCCGCAGCCCCTGGGCCACTACGGTCTGGTGCTGGCGGACTACGCCCACTTCACCAGCCCCATCCGCCGCTACCCCGATTTGGCGATTCATCGTATTTTGACCGAGATGCTGAACGGCGTCTCCGCCAGCCAGCTGCAGCGCGACTTCAACGAGTTTGCCCAGCAGGCCAGCGAGAAGTCCAGCAAGCAGGAGGTCGCCGCCGTGCGCATTGAGCGCGATGTCGAGGACCTGTACAAGGCCGAGTACATGCACAACCACCTCGGTGAGGTCTACACCGGCACGGTGGCCGGCATCACGCCCCGCGGCGTCTTTGTCGAGCTGGACAACACGGTGGAGGGCTTTGTCCCCGCCGCGCAGCTCTGCAAGGGTGAACCGCAGGTCATCGACGGCGTCAGCATGTTGGACCCGCTGACCGGCAAGAGCTGGATGCTGGGTTCTTCCATGAAGATCCGGGTCGCCGCCGCCGATGTGGCGCTGGGCCGTATTGATTTTGAGTATATGGTGGAGTAATTTCCCGCGCCATACAATAGAAAACTCCCTGTCCGCACCGGGCAGGGAGTTTTTTGCGTCTTATATCACCTTATGCTCCATCCATTTCCCGCGGGCAAACCGCACAAGGAAACACAGGCTGCGGCAGATCCAGTCGATGAACATACCGAACCAGACGCCGGTCAGTCCTAAGTGGAACTGCAGAACGAAGATGTAGCTCAGAATCACGCGGAACAGCCACATGCTGACGATGCTGACCGACATCGTAAACTTGGCGTCGCCGCCCGCGCGCAGGGCGTTGGGCAGGGTAAAGCTCGTCGCCCAGAAGAAGATGCTGAACAGGTTGAACCAGTGGACCACGTGGGTACACATGGCGGATGCCTCCGCCGAGAGGTTGAACCAGGTCACGACCTCGGGCATCAGGAAGAACAGCGCCGCGTTCGTGACGGCCAGCCCCGTGATGGCGATGCCCAGCAGCGTGACGGAATAGCGCTGCGCCTGCTTTTTCTCGCCTGCGCCAAGGCACTGCCCGATGACCGGGATCATGGCAAGGCTCATCGTGTTGCCGGGGATGTTCGCCAGCGTCGAGACCGAGTTTGCCACGGCATTGGCCGCGATGGCCGAGGTGCCTAAGGTAGACGTCAGGCTGCTGACACACAGCTTGCCGATCTGGAACATGCCGTTTTCCAGACCCGACGGGATGCCGATGGACAAAATCTGCATGATGGGCCTGCGCCGGGGCCGCAGGTCAGCGAAGCGCTGCACGCGCAGGGGATTGTGCAGGTCCTGGTTCTGCCACAGGATGAACACCGCGGCGAACACACGCCCGATCAGTGTGGCCAGCGCCGCGCCGATAACGCCCATGCCGAAACCGTAGATCAGCAGCGCGTTGCCCGCAATGTTGATGACGTTCATGACAAGGCTGGCCAGCATACTGATGCGGCTGTTGCCCTGCGCACGGAACAGCGCCGCGCCGCCGTTGTACAGGCCGATGAAGGGGTAGGACACCGCACTGATAAGGAAGTACTGCTGCGCAAACCGCATGACATCCTCATCAATGCTGCCGAACACCATCCGAAGGATCGGGCGGGAGAGCAGCAAACAGACAACACCCACCGCAACCGTAGAGATGCCCAGCACGCTGTACAGCTGGGCGGCGCTGCGGCTGGCGTTTTCCTCATCCCGGCGGCCCAGATACTGGCTGGCAATGACCGCACCACCGGTAGCCAGCGCAGACAAAATCTGAATAATCAAAATATTCAGGCTGTCCACGAGCGATACGCTGGAGACAGCGGCCTCACCCACACCGGCGACCATCAGCGTGTCGGCCATGCCCATCGTGACGCTTAATGTCTGCTCCAGCAGCAGGGGCCAGATCAGGGTGAACAGCGCCCGCTTGGTAAACAGGGGACCTTTTGATTTTGCAGTGGCTGTCATGGTAAGCTCCCATCCTCTTTTACTTGAATTTTACCATTAGTATACAGCAAAATCTATGCGAAATCAAGGATTTGACACTTGCAAAAAAAATGCCTGCGAACGCTGTAGCTGCGCCCTGTACAGCAAAAATCCGCAAAAATCAAATCGCAAGGATTTTGCCCACTTTTGCGGCGGCAAAAAGCCCCGGCCACAAAAGCTGGTGGCCGGGGCAGATCATGCGGCGGCTTGCAGGGGCCGCAGAAGGGCGGTGGTTAGAAGTCGACCTCGGTGTCGTAGTAGCAGCACTTCAGCAGCTTTTCCATCTCCTCCTGGGTCGGCTGGCGCGGGTTGGAGCCGGTGCAGGCATCGGCAATCGCGTTCTTTGCGATCTCGGGCAGTCTCTCGAGGAATACGTTCTCGGGGACAAAGCCCTGCTCGGCGGGGTAGGAGTCGGGGCCGTAGTGGCCGATGCAGTGCGGAATGTTCAGATCGTCGTTCATGCCGCGCAGATACTGGATGAGCAGCGCGACCTTCTCGTCGTCGTTCTCGCCGCCCAGGTGCATCTTGTCGGCAATGACGCCGTAGCGTGCCTTGGCGGTGGGGTCCTTCGCATTGTAGGCGATGACCTTGGGCAAGTACATGGCGTTGGCTGCGCCGTGGATGATGTGTGCGCCGTAATCGGCAAACGCCGCGCCGGTCTTGTGGGCCATGCTATGCACGATGCCGAGCAGCGCGTTCGAGAACGCCATACCGGCCAGGCACTGGGCATTGTGCATCGCGTCGCGCTTATCCATATCGCCGTTGTAGCTGCCGACCAGATCTGCCTGGATCATCTCGATGGCGTGCAGGGCCAGCGGGTCGGTAAAGTCGCAGTTCGCGGTGGAGACGTAGGCCTCGATGGCGTGGGTCATGGCGTCCATGCCGGTGTGGGCGACGAGCTTCTTGGGCATCGTGTGGGCCAGCTCGGGGTCAACGATGGCGACATCGGGCGTGATCTCAAAGTCGGCGATGGGGTACTTGATGCCCTTCTGGTAATCGGTGATGATCGAGAAGGCCGTGACCTCAGTGGCCGTACCGGAGGTGGAGGAGATGGCGCAGAAGTGGGCCTTGCGGCGCAGCGGCGGGATGCCGAACACCTTGCACATATCCTCAAACGTGATGTCGGGGTACTCGTACTTGATCCACATGGCCTTGGCTGCGTCGATGGGGGAGCCGCCGCCGATTGCGACGATCCAGTCGGGCTGGAACTTTTCCATGGCGGCAGCACCCTTCATGACCGTCTCCACGGACGGGTCGGGCTCGATGCCTTCAAACAGCTCTACCTCCATGCCGGCCTCTTTTAAGTAGGCCTCGGCGCGGTCCAGGAAGCCGAAGCGCTTCATCGAACCGCCGCCGACGCAGATCATGGCGCGCTTGCCGGGCAGCGTTTTCAACGCTTCCAGCGCGTGGGGGCCGTGGTAAAGGTCACGGGGTAAAGTAAATCTAGCCATAGGGTTTGCCTCCTTTAAAAATAGCTCTCTCGGACATTGACAATTAAATATCAAAATCTGTTATTAACAGTATACACCTTATGTGTCTAAACGGTCAATCGACAATACAGAGAATTTTCCGGCGATAATTCAGCATTTTGCCAGTGGAACACTCATAGGCTGTTCTATGGGGAAGGGGGCAGGAGCTATGCGTCCGATCACGCCGCAGCAGAATACAAAAATGCGCCTGCGCATGCGGCTTTTGGCGGCGGTGCTGGCGGTGGGGTGTCTGGGCGGGCTGACGGTGCGGCTGTTTGTGCTGATGCTGCGCGACCCCGGCGGCTACGCGGCACGCGCCGCCGACCAGCAGCTGCGCGGGGCCACGCTGCCCGCCGCCCGCGGGGAGATCTATTCCGCCGACGGTACGCTGCTGGCCGCCAGCGAGACCTGCTGGACCATCCGCGCCGCCCCGCGGGAGATGGCCGACGACGCCGTAGAACCGGCTGCGCGGGCGTTGAGCGAAATTTTAGAGCTGGACTACGCCGATACGCTGGCCAAATTCAGCCAGCGAACCTCCAACGACTGCCTGCTGCGCCGCCGCGTGGATAAGACGATGGCCGACGCCGTGCGGGACTGGTGCCGGGCGAACGGTGTGGACGGCATACAAATTCGGCAGGATACCCGCCGCGTCTACCCGCAGGGGGATTTTATGGGCGGCATTTTAGGCTTTACCGACGTGGACAACGCGGGCCTGTGGGGGCTGGAGTTGCGCTACAACGACGAATTGACCGGGCAGAACGGGCGCATCCTGACCGCCAAGAACGCCTGGGGCTACGATATGCCGACGCACTACCAGACGCTGGTGGACGCCGTGCCCGGCAGCACGCTGACGCTGACCATCGACGCGAACATTCAGCACTGGCTCGAAAGCGCACTGTCCGCCGCCGTGACGGAGCACCATGTGGCCGAGCGCGGCGTCGGCATCGTGATGGACGTCCACACCGGGGCCGTGCTGGCGATGTCCTGCCAGCCCGACTACGACCCGAACGCGCCGCGGACCCTTATAAATAAGGAAGTCCGTGACGCTGTGAATGCCCTGACCGGCGAGGAGCGCAGCGCCGCGCTGCAAAAGGCCCAGCAGGCACAGTGGCGCAACAAGGCCATCAGTGACCTGTATGAGCCGGGCAGCGTGTTCAAGCTCATCACGGCGTCGGCGGCGCTGGACTCCGGGGCGTGTAAGGCCACGGACTATTTCACCTGCGCGGGTAAGATAACCGTCGCAGGCACGCGGTTCCGCTGTGCAAACGGGCATATCCACGGCACCGAGACCTTCGCCCGGGGGCTGGCTGTCAGCTGCAATCCCTGCTTTATCCAGATCGGTGCGCGGCTTGGAAAAGAACGCTTCTGCGATTACTTTGCGGCCTTCGGCCTGCGGGAGGCCACGGGCATCGACCTGCCGGGCGAGGTCAGGCGCAGCGAATACTACACGGCGGACCGGATGGGCCCGGTGGAGCTGGCGAGCTGCTCGTTCGGGCAGAGCAGCAAGGTCAGCTACCTGCAGATGCTCACGGCGGTCTGTGCGGTGGTAAACGGCGGCGAGCTGATGCAGCCCTACGTTGTGGCGAAAATCACGGCACCTGACGGCACTGTTGTGAAGGAAGTTCAGCCGACGGTGAAGCGCCGCGTCATCAGCGAGGAGACCTCCGCCACGATGTGCCGCTTGATGGAGGGTGTCGTTACAGGCGGCACGGGAAAGCAGGCCGCGCTGGCGGGCTACCGCATCGGCGGCAAGAGCGGCACGAGCCAAAAGCTGGACAGCGCCAACGAGGGCGCGCGCATTGCGAGCTTTGTCTCCGTTGCGCCCATCGACGACCCCAAGGTCGCTGTGCTGGTCTGCCTGGATGAGCCCCACAGCTGGACGACGAGCGGCGGCGCGCTCTCCGGGCCGGTGTGCGCCGAGGTACTGGGAAAGGTGCTGCCGTATCTGGGAGTGGAGAGGGAAAGCGGCGAATAAAGACAGCCGGGCACGGGCGGATATGGAATCCGCCCCTACGTTGAATCGGGAAAGCGCAGGGTGACGGGGCTCTGCCCGTTTGCCGTTGCACTATACAAAAAACTCTGCGCCGTCCCTCTTGACATTCCCCAATCCGGTGTTATACTGGTAAAGTACGCAAACGAACAGTTAGACAACGAACGATTCGAAATCTAACTTCTTGGACCCAAAAATCGTAAAGGAGGGAAGAAATGCACGAATCATCGCATGATGACTGCGGCTGCTGCGCGGATGCCCACTTCGGCGCACTGCTGAACCAGACCTCGCGGCTCATCCGCCGTGCGCTGGATGCCCGCATCAACGCCGAGGTCAGCTCGGAGCTGTCGGGCGTGCGCGGCATGGTGCTGGGCGACATCGTCCGTGCCGAGCGCCAGGGCCGCGCCGTCTACCAGCGCGACATTGAGCAGTGGTTCAACATTCGCCGCTCCAGCGTCACCGCCATGCTGCAGGGCATGGAGCAGGATGGCTTCATCACCCGCAGCGCCGTGGCGAAAGACGCCCGCTTAAAGCGCCTTATCGCCACAGAGAAGGGCCGCGCTTGTCACAAGCAGATCGAGGCAAGCATTGCGCGGTTTGAGGATGACCTGCAAAGCGGCATTGACCCGCAGCAGGCCGCCGCGGCCCGCGCTGTGCTGGAGCAGACCCTGCGCAACGCACAGCACATCCTGCAAGAGGAAAATACCAACCAAGAGAGGGGAAATACCAATTGTTAAAAACACTCGGACGTGAAACCAAGGGCTTCCGCCTGGTCTCCGTGCTGACGCCGATCTTTATGATCGCGGAGGTCATCATGGAAATGATCATCCCGAAGATGATGGCCTCCATCATTGACAACGGCGTCACGCCGGGCAATATGCAGGTCATCTACACCGTCGGCGCACAGATGGTCGTCGCGGCGCTGTTCGGCCTGCTGTTCGGCATTCTGGGCGCGGTGGCCGGCTCCCACGCAGCCACGGGCTTTGCCCGCAACCTGCGCCGCGGCATGTTCCGCAACATCCAGACCTTCAGCTTTGCCAATATTGACAAGTACTCCACCGCGGGCCTGGTCACCCGCATGACCACCGACGTCACCAACATCCAGAACGCCTACCAGATGCTGCTGCGCATGTCGGTGCGTGCGCCCGCCAGCATGATCGTGGCGCTGATCATGTCCTACACGATCAACCGTCGGCTGGCAAGCATCTATTTGATCGCCGTCATCCTGCTGGGCTGTGCGCTCGCCTTTATTATGAGCCGCGCCACCAAGTACTTCGGCGAGGCATTCCGCAAGTACGACGACCTGAATGAGAGCGTGCAGGAGAATGTCTCCGCCATCCGCGTTGTCAAGGCCTATGTGCGCGAAAAGTTTGAGGGCGAGAAGTTCCGCAAGGCCAGCGAGAATGTCCGCCGCCTGTTTATGCGTGCCGAGCTGATCCTGGCCTGGAACGCCCCGCTCATGCAGCTGACCGTCTACAGCTGCATCCTGCTCATCTCCTGGATCGGTGCCCAGCTCATCGTCAGCTCCGGCGCAACGACCTTCACCACCGGCGACCTGATGAGCATGCTGAGCTACTGCATGAACATCCTTATGAGCCTGATGATGCTGTCCACGGTGTTCGTCATGATCACGATGTCTGCAGCCTCCGCCAAGCGCGTGGCCGAGGTGCTGGACGAGCAGTCCGACCTAACGAACGGTGAGGATCCCGTTATGGAGGTCAGGGACGGCTCCGTCAAGTTCGACCACGTCAGCTTTGCCTATAAAAAGGATGGCGAGAAGGCCCTCGAGGACATTGACCTCGACATCAAGTCCGGCGAGACCATCGGCATCATTGGCGGCACCGGTTCGGCTAAGTCCAGCCTTGTGCAGCTGCTGCCGCGTCTGTACGACGTGACCGAGGGCAGCGTGACCATCGGCGGCGTTGATGTGCGCAGATATGACCTCGACACCCTGCGCAACAACGTCGCCATGGTGCTGCAGAAGAACGAGCTGTTCAGCGGCACGATTGCCGAGAACCTGCGCTGGGGCAACCCCGACGCCACCGACGCCGAGATCGAGGACGCCTGCAAGCAGGCCTGCGCCGATGAGTTTATCGAGCGCTTCCCCGATAAGTACCAGACCCACATCGAGCAGGGCGGCAACAATGTCTCGGGCGGCCAGAAGCAGCGCCTCTGCATTGCCCGCGCGCTGCTGAAAAAGCCCCGCATCCTGATTCTCGATGACTCGACCTCCGCCGTCGATACCGCCACGGACGCGAAGATCCGTCACTCTTTTGCCGAGAAGATCCCCGGCACGACGGTGTTTATCATCGCCCAGCGCATCTCCTCCGTCGAGAATGCGGACAAGGTGCTCGTGCTGGATAACGGTAGGGTCAGCGGCTTTGACACCCCCGCCAACCTGCTCAAAAACAACGCGATCTATCAGGATGTCTACAACAGCCAGACCAAAGGCTCCGGCGATTTTGATGAGAAGGGAGGGGAGGCCTGATGGCACAGCAAGCGAAAGTGGTAAAAGTCGGCCCCGGCGGGCGCAATAACGGCCCCCGCCCCAAAGTCGAAAACCCCGGCAAGGTGTTCAAGCGTATCCTTGGGTATGTCATGAATCAGTACAAGGCGCAGGTCATCATCGTGCTCTGCTGCATTCTGCTGGCAGTGTTTGCCCAGCTGCAGGGCGTCATGTTTTCCCAAACGCTGATTGACGGTTACATTCTGCCGTTGCTGCGTTCGGGCGGCACGGATTTCAGCGGTCTGGCCGCCGCCATCCTGCGTGTGGCTTCGTTCTACTGTATCGGTATTGCTGCTATCTTTGTGCAGAACCGTTTGATGGCCCGCATCACACAGGGCACGCTGAAGAATCTGCGTGACGAGATGTTCACCCACATGCAGACGCTGCCCATCAAATATTTTGATACCCACGCCCACGGCGACATCATGTCGATCTACACCAACGACATCGACACCCTGCGCCAGATGATCAGCCAGAGCCTGCCCCAGCTGGTCAACACGATCGTCACGCTGGTCGGCGTGCTGGCATCGATGATTTACCTCAGTATCCCTCTGACGCTGCTGGCGCTGGCAATGGTCGGCGTTATGCTGCTGGTCACGAAGTATCTGACCGGAAACTCCGGCAAATACTTCCTCAGGCAGCAGCAGGAGCTGGGCAAGGTCAACGGCTACATTGAGGAGATGATGAACGGCCAGAAGGTCGTCAAGGTGTTCTGCCATGAGCAGATCGCCATCGACGAGTTCGACAAGCTCAATGATGAGTTGTTCCAAAGCGCCGACAAGGCCAACGCCTACTCTCTGGTGGCGATGCCGGTCAACGGCCAGCTGGGCAACCTGAGCTATGTCTTCTGCGCTATCATCGGTGGCGCGCTGGTTATCAGCGGCTTCGGCGGCAATCTGTCTCTGGGCGGGCTGGCCAGCTTCCTTGTGCTGAACCGCCAGTTCAACCAGCCCATCAGCCAGATCTCCATGCAGCTGAACTCGGTCGTCATGGCATTGGCCGGCGGTGCGCGTATCTTTGCCCTGCTGGACGAGAAGCCCGAGGTCAACGAGGGCGATGTGACGCTGGTCCACGCGAAATATCTGGCGGACGATTCCGTCACCGAGGCGGACGAGTCCACAGGCACCTGGGCGTGGAAACATGTGGGTGCTGACGGAAAACCCAGCTACACCGAGCTGAAGGGTGACATCGTCTTTAAGGATGTTGATTTCGGCTATGATGAGAAGAAGATTGTTCTGCACGACATCAACCTCTACGGCCGCCCGGGCCAGAAAATCGCCTTTGTCGGCTCCACCGGCGCCGGCAAGACGACCATCACCAACCTGATCAACCGCTTCTACGATATCCAGAAGGGCCAGATCTACTATGACGGTCTGGACATCAAGGCCATTGAGAAGGACGCGCTGCGCTCCTCGCTGGGCATCGTGCTGCAGGATACCCACCTGTTCACCGGCACGGTTATGGAGAATATCCGCTACGGCCGCCTGACCGCCACCGATGAGGAGTGCATGGCCGCTGCCAGACTGGCGAACGCCGATACCTTCATCAAGCATCTGCCCGAGGGCTACAACACGATGCTGACCGGTGACGGCACGAACCTGAGCCAGGGCCAGCGCCAGCTGCTGGCCATCGCCCGCGCCGCTGTTGCCGACCCGCCGGTGCTGATCCTCGATGAGGCGACCTCCTCCATCGACACCCGCACCGAGAAGCTTGTGCAGGACGGCATGGACGGCCTGATGTACGGCCGCACCACCTTTGTCATTGCCCACCGCCTGTCCACGGTGCGCAACTCCGACTGCATCATGGTTTTGGAGCAGGGCCGCATCATCGAGCGCGGCACCCATGACGAGCTGATCGCCCAGAAGGGGCGTTATTACCGGCTGTACACCGGCAATTTTGCCGAGAACAGCTGATACTGCAGCGGTCGAAAAAGGTCGCAAATCAGCCTGAAATCAATCAAAACTGCCGGGATAGCTTGTGCTGCCCCGGCAGTTTTTGTGCAAAATGCCGCAACAGCGCGAAAAAGTTGACGGACAGGAAAAAAGTGGTTATAATAGGATGCGTAGACACGCAAAATGCAGTGTCTTACGCTGCGGCCTGAGGGAAAAAACGGCCGCCCTGAAGGTAGTTTACTTTTTATGATAAACAGGAGGGTATTGCATTATGGCACCCAGAAAGAAGATCGCACAGACTGTACTTACCGAGGGTAAGTTCTACACCATCAGCGCCGCCAATGGCAAGGTTGTTGAGGTTGCTGATTATAACATTGACAACGGCGCAAAGATCCAGCTGATGGACAATGCCAACTTTGAGTGGCAGCAGTGGGGCTTTGTCGCAGCGGGCGACGGCGTCTACCGCATCCGGAACCGTTTCACCGGCAAGATGATGGATCTGGATATGGGCGGCGTCAGCGACGGCACCCGCGTCCACCAGTGGGAGGGCGCACAGGCCTCCAGCCAGCTGTGGGTCGTGGAGCCTACCAACGATGGTCGCGTCAAGATCAAGTCCAACCTGGCCGGCAAGCTGCTGGACCCCGGCATGGCTACCGAGAACGGCACTGTGCTGCAGATTTGGGCCGATGTCAACGGCGATAACCAGTTCTGGACCATTGATGAGGTGACCCGCAAGCCCAAGACCAGCGTCAAGGCCACCACTGTCAAGGCCAAGGCCGCTGCCGAGAAGGCTGCTACCGAGGTCGTCAAGGCCGCAAAGCCCGCCGCCGAGAAGGCTGTCAAGGCTGCCAAGCCCGCTGTCGAAAAGACCGTTGAGGCCGCGAAGCCTGTTGTCGAGAAGGCTGTCAAGGCTGCTGAGCCTGTTGTTGAAAAGACGGTCGAGGCTGTGAAGCCTGCCGCCGAGAAGGCTGTTGAGGCCGCGAAGCCTGTCGTTGAGAAGGCTGTCAAGGCCGCCGAGCCTGTTGTCGAAAAGACGGTCGAGACTGTGAAGCCTGCCGCTGAGAAGGCTGTTGAGGCTGTCAAGACTGCCGCTGCCAAGGCCAACACCCGCAAGGGCGGCAAGGGCAAGCGCCGCAAGTAATTTACTTTGAACTTTTTCCCTGCAATTTTTGTGCTGTAACGAGAAAACCCCGCCCCGTC
>OLPO01001701.1_pt1 | contig 14462 bp, 14 predicted proteins | sample 1672831 | NCBI WGS metagenome assembly OLPO01 (sample SAMEA3136728, study PRJEB25190) | human gut metagenome
AGGTCGATGGCCTTGATGCCGGTCTCGAAGATCTCGGTCTGGGTGGTGATGTCCTGGAACTGCGGGGCGGGACGGTGAATCGGGTAGTACTGGATGTCCTCGGGAATGGGCTTGCCGTCGACAGCCTCACCCAGGACGTTCCACACGCGGCCGAGGGTTTCGGAGCCGACGGGCATCATCATGGGTGCGCCGGTGTCATGGACGCGCAGGCCACGCTGAAGACCGTCCGTGGACGACATGGCGACCGTGCGGACGACGTTGCCCGCGAGCTCGGACTCGACCTCGAGGACGGTATTGACCTCGCCCATGGCGGTCTCGCCCTTGACCGTGAGCGCGTTGTAGATGGCCGGCGCATGATCGTCGAACTTGACGTCGACGACCGATCCGACCACGCGGATGATGGTGCCATCTCCCGCGCTGCGGCGCATGTAGTCGAGGGCTGCCTCCTCGAGCACGTTGCGCTTCTCGTTAGTTTCTGCCATCAGTTGTCCTCCAATGCGGACGCGCCGCCGATGATCTCGTTGAGCTCGGTGGTGATCGAGCCCTGCCTCACGCGGTTGTACGTACGACCCAGGTCGGCCACGACCTCCTGGGCGTTCTCGGTGGCCGAGTGCATGGCGCGGCGGCGCGCGCCGTGCTCGGCTGCCGCGGAATCGAGCAACGCGTGATAGACGATGGTGCGAATGTAGGCCGGCAGGAGGTAGCCAAGCACCTCCGACGCGGACGGATCGAACTTGAACGTCGTGTTGTGGTTCTGGCGAACGTTGGTCAGGGCCTCGGGATCACGCGGGTCGTTGGGGATGTTGAACTCATCGGGCTCGATGGGAAGCACCTGCTCGACGACCATCTCCTGATCGACACGGTTCCTGGCGTGCTGGTAGTACAGCACGACACGGTCGATGTTGCCCTGCTCGTAGCCATCCATGATGTAGGTCGCGATACGGTCGGCCTGGTCCATGGTCGGCTCGGACGAGGTGCCGGTGAACGACATGACCGGCTTGACGCCACGGTAGGTGAAGTAATCGGTCGGCTTGCGACCACAGGTGATGAGGTCATAGCCCACGCCATGGGCCTCCAGTCGCTCCATCTCACGCTGCACGCCACGCTGGAGCATCACGTTGAAGCCGCCGGCAAGGCCGCGGTCCGACGCGATGATGATGAACAGCACGTTCTTCTCGACAGGGTGCTTGACGAGAAGGGGCTGGCGCTCGTCGAGGGACGCGCCCACGACGTTTGCGAGCATGCGCTTGATGGCGTCCTTGTAGGGCGAGGCCTCCTCGGCACGGTCGAGCGCCTTGCGGATCTTTGCGGTGGAGACCATCTCCATCGTACGCGTGATCTGCATGGTCGCCTGCACCGAGGACATGCGCCTTGATATCTCACGAAGGTTCGACATGCGCCGGTTCCTACGCCTTCTCCTGCTCGGACTCATCCTGGTTATCGGCAGCCTCGGGGGCCGCGACGATGGCGGAGTTTTCCTCCAGGAAGTCCTTCTTGAACGCCGTGATGTAGCCCTTGATCCTGTCGCCGAGCTCGTCGCTGATGCGGCCCTTGCGGATCTCCTTGCGGACGTCGTCGTGACGCTCGGCCATATAGGCGGCCAGGCCGTCGCGGAAGGGCGTGACGAGCTCGATGTCGAGGTCGTCGAGGAAGCCCTCCTTGCCAGCAAAGAGTGCCAGAACCTGGTCGGAGACGTCGAGGGCGGCATAGCGGCCCTGCTTGAGCAGCTCGGTCATGCGAGCGCCGTGGCTCAACTGGTACTGGGTAGTGGCATCGAGGTCGGAGCCGAACTGCGCGAAAGCCTGCTTCTCGCGGTAGCTCGCGAGGTCCAGACGAAGCGTGCCCGCGACCTGCTTCATGGCCTTGAGCTGGGCGTCGCCACCGACTCGGGACACGGAGATGCCTACGTCGACAGCGGGGCGCTGGCCCTGGAAGAACAGGTTGGACTGCAGGTAGATCTGGCCGTCGGTAATCGAGATCACGTTGGTCGGAATGTAGGCGGAGACGTCGCCCTCCTGCGTCTCGATGATCGGCAGGGCCGTCAGAGAGCCGCCACCGAGCTCCTCGGACATCTTGCAGGCACGCTCGAGCAGACGAGAGTGCAGGTAGAAGATGTCACCAGGGTAGGCCTCGCGTCCAGGCGGACGGTGCAGCGTAAGCGACATCTGACGGTATGCGACAGCCTGCTTGGACAGGTCGTCGTAGACGACGAGCACGTGGCCGCCCGGGTGGGTGGCGTCGGCGGGGTTGCCGTTCTCGTCGTTGTACATGAAGTACTCGCCGATCGCGGCGCCGGCCATGGGCGCGATGTACTGCATCGGCGCGGAGTCGGCGGCAGTGGCGGAAACGATGACCGTCTTGTCCAGGACGCCGTGCCTGGAAAGCGTCTCGCGGATGGAGGCAACGGTCGAGGCCTTCTGGCCAATGGCGACGTAGACGCAGACCATGTCGGTCTTGGCCTGGTTGACGATGGCGTCGATGGCGATTGCCGTCTTGCCCGTCTTGCGGTCGCCGATAATCAACTCGCGCTGGCCACGGCCGATGGGGACCATGGCGTCAACGGCGAGAAGGCCGGTCTGCACTGGCTCGCACACGGGCTGGCGCTCCATGATGCCAGGCGCCTTGAACTCGATGGGACGGCGGTGGCTGGTGTTGATGGGGCCAAGGCCGTCAATGGGCTGACCCAGCGGGTTGACGACTCGACCAAGCATCTCGCGGCCGACGGGGATGTCCATGACGCGGCCGGTGGTGCGGACCTCGTCACCCTCCTTGATGGCGTCGACCTCGCCGAACAGAACGGCGCCAACCTCGTTCTCGTCCAGGTTCTGGGCGAGGCCATACACGCTGCGGCCAGTGGCCGAGCTGGTGAACTGCAGCAGCTCGCCGGCCATGGCGGTCTTCAGGCCGGAGATGTGCGCGATGCCGTCGCCGACCTCGACGACGACAGACGCCTCCTGCTGGTCAACAGTCGCGTTGATCTGGGACAGCTGCTGGCGCAGCGTGCTCAGGATCTCGGCGGAGCTGATCTTGTCTGTCATTGCTCATCACTTCCGATATAGGTCGAGGAGAGCGTCTTCCTGATGTTTGCGAGCTGGGCGCGAACGGATGCGTCGTGCCTGTTGCCGCGCGCCTCGACGATGATGCCGCCGAGGATGGAGGGGTCAACCCTCTCGACCAGGAAGACGGGAGCGTCCAGGTCCTTCTCGACCTTGGCGCGAACCTTGGCGCGGAGGTCGTCGTCCATGGGGACGCTGGTCGTCACCGTGACGGAGACGGTCTCGTCCTCGGTGTCGAGGATCTCCTTGTACTGGCGCGCGACCTCGCCGATGAGCTCCAGGTCGTCCTGGGCGCGCATCGCGGCGAGCGTCTCGAGCACCTCGGGGGAGAACTTCAGGGCGTGGTTGACCTGGACCAGGTCCTTGTTCGCCCTGCCCTCCTGCCTCGCGGCCTCGATGAGGGCGCGGGCATACGCCTCGGTCTTTTCCTTGTCGCTACGCGTGGTCATGTCCCGTACCCACTTCCGCGAGGTACTTCTCGGCCAGCCTACGCTGCTCGGCCTCGGAGAGGTCGTTGCCGATGATCTTGCCGGCAATCTCGACGGAGAGGTCGACGACAGAGCTCGAGAGCTCGATCATTGCCTTGCGGCGCTCGGAGTCGACCGCGTCATGGGCCTTGGCCACCGTGGCGGCCGCGTCCTTCTGGGCCTTCGCGAGGATGGCGGAGCGCTGCTCCTCGGCCTCGCGCTTGGCCTTGGCGACGATCTCGTCCGCACGGTGGTGCGCGTCGGCAATCTGGGCCTCGTAGTCCATGCGAGCCTGCTCGGCATCCTTCTTGGACTTGGCTGCCGCGTCGAGATCGTCCTGGATCTTCTGCTGGCGCTTCTCCATCATGCCCAGGATCGAGGGCCAAGCGAGCTTGGCGAGAACGACCCAGATGACGAGAAACGCGATGAGCGCGGGGATGAACTCCGCGGGCTTCGGGAGCAGAAGGTCGGGGCCACTGGGTGCCTCGGCAAGGGCGGGGGTGGGCACGCCGGCGAGCACGCCGAAGATGCCTGCCGCGAGCGCGGCACCCTTGAGACCCTTCGTGTTGTTGTACATTCCTGCCTCCATACAGCTGTTAGCCACGTCTGCCCTCTTGGCCCTAGGCGATGAGGGTGACGACGAAGCCGATGAGGGCCAGGGCCTCGACGAATGCGGAGCCGAGGATGAAGACGGTGAACAGACGGCCCTGCACCTCAGGCTGACGGGCGATGGCGGAGGTGGCACCAAACGCCGCGAGGCCGATGCCGATGCCGGCGCCGATAACACCAAGACCATAACCAATTGCTCCCACGATTCCTCCTTTGTCGTTCGCCCCGGTCGGGGCGACCAATGACCTTATTTGGTGACGCTATGCACAGCGGGCAGATGCCCGCGAGATGCCCTACTCGCTCTCCGCCAGCTGGATGTAGACGGAGGACAGAAGGGTGAAGACGTAGGCCTGGATGATGCCGACCATGATCTCCACCAGGTAGATGACAATAAGGATGGCGACCCAGAACACCGAGGCGCCCGCCTGGCCGAGAGCGACGACCGAGAAGCCCTGCAGCAGCGGCTGGAAGAACAGCGACGCCAGGATGGCGAAGGCTCCCATGACGACGTGGCCGGCGAACATGTTGCAGAAGAGTCGGACGGCCAGAGTGACCAGGCGCAGGAAGGTCGAGAAGAGCTCGATGACCCAGACCAGGATGTTGATCGGGAAGGCGACGCCCTCGGGCGCGAGGCTCTTGATGTAGCCGATCGGGCCCAGTCGCTTGACGCCGACCACGATGAAGTACACGAAGGAGCACAGGGCCAGCGCCGCGGTGACACCAATCGTGCCGGTGCCGGGGTGGCAGCCAGGGATGACGCCAACGATGGAGTTGGCGACGATGAAGAAGAACAGCGCGGCGAGGAACGGGAAATGCTTCTTCCACGTGTCTCCCAGAATGCTCTTGCACATGTCATCGCGCACGAACTCGACGACGTACTCGACGCCGTTGACGAACGTGCCCTGCGGCACGAGCGAGGAGGCCTGCTTCTTCTTGAACACGAAAATCACGACGAGCATGAGGGCCAGGGCCACGGCCAGCCAGAAGGTGTAGTTGGTCAGGCCGAGCGTCGTGTCGCCGACGATGGCGTGGGACATGAAGCCATCGAGCAGCTCGTCAATCTCCTGGGGGAGCTTGTCTAGCGGACCCACGTTGTGTCCTTTCCTTCTCCGCGGCCCAATCGGCCGCTGGTGACGCGTCCCAAGCGCCTTGGGACGACCAATCGAGCAAACGCCAGCTTCAAAGGTGTCTACCCGAATCCGAATAGGGATAGTACACCTACCCCGCCCGTTAGGACCCATAAGTTTAAATTTATTTGACTTGGGTTTAAAACCCCAGTTGAGAAGTACTGAAGCTATGTTTCGGTCCTGTGTCGGACCCCATCACGCCCGTCTTGTCAGCGCTGGGCGCACCACCCCACGAGCGCCTCGACCGTTGCCGCGGCCAGAAAGGCGAGCGCGAGCGGTATGCCGAAATCGGCAAGCCTGGCCGCGTCGTTGACATATACATATGCGAGCGCCCCCTGCGCGACCGCGAACGAGCAGATCACACAGACGACGCCTGCGACGACGCCACGCCCGGGCTTGGCACTGGGACGCGGGCGCCGCGCCGCGAGAGCCAGCGCAAGTGCCAGGGGCACCGTCGCCAACACCCCGCAGGCGACGCCCGCGATGGTTGCGAGCTGTGGGGTCATGACCTAGAGCGTGCCGAAGATGCGGTCGCCCGCGTCGCCCAGCCCCGGCAGGATGTACGCGTCCTCGTTGAGGCAGCGGTCGATCGAGCACGTGTAGACGCGTACGTCCGGGTCTGCCTCGGTGACCACGGCAAGCCCCTCGGGGGCGGCGACGAGCACCAGGGCGCGGATGTCGCGCACCCCATGGTCGCGCAGGACCTTGATGGCCGCGGCGAGCGAACCGCCCGTGGCGAGCATGGGGTCGACGACCAGGCAGGTCCTGTTCTCGATGTCGGGCGGGAGCTTGCAGAGGTACTCGTGCGGCTCGTGGGTGACCTCGTCGCGGTACATGCCGACGTGGCCCACGCGGGCGGAGGGAATCAGGTCGAGCATGCCATCGACCATGCCGAGGCCAGCGCGCAGGATAGGCACGACCGCGACCTTCTTGCCGGCGATCTGCCTGCACGTGGCGGTCTCCAGGGGCGTGGTCACCTCGACGTCCGCCAGGGGAAAGTCACGCGTGGCCTCATAGCCCTCGAACAGCGCCAGCTCGCGGACGAGCTCGCGGAACTGCTTGGTGGACGTGTCGACGGACCTCAGGATGGACAGCTTGTGCTGGACCATCGGGTGGTCGACGACGGTGACCCTGGAGTGGTCGTAGGTTGCCTGCATGTGGTTCCTCCTCGCGGACATAGCACAGATACGCAGCCCCTCGAGTCTAGCCCAGCTCGGGGTAGAGGGGGTGTGGGGCGAGAAGTTCTGCGACCTCGGCCTTGGCTGCGGCAAGGGTCTTCTCGTCCTCCGGCGCCGTGACGACGTCGCCGATGATCTGTCCGACGCGCTCGCACTCGGCCTCGCCGAAGCCACGGGTGGTGATGGCGGCGGAGCCCACTCGGATGCCGCTGGTGACGAACGGCGAGCGCTTCTCGCCAGGAATCGTGTTCTTGTTGACGGTGATGCCCACGGAATCGAGGGCGGCCTCGGCGAGCTTGCCCGTGACCTCGCCGTCGCCGGCGGTCGTCAGGTCGACGAGCAGCAGGTGGTTGTCGGTGCCGCCGGTGACCATGCGCAGGCCACGCGACTCCATACCGCGGCCGAGTGCGGCCGCGTTGGCGACGACGCCGTCGATGTAGGTCTTGAAGGAGGGCTGCAGCGCCTCGCCGAAGGCCACGGCCTTGCCCGCGATGACGTGCTCGAGCGGGCCGCCCTGCGTCCCGGGGAAGACCGAGGAGTTGATCTTCTTGGAGAGGTCGGGATCGTTGGTGAGGATGAGGCCGCCACGGGTGCCGCGCAGGGTCTTGTGCGTGGTGGTGGTCACGACGTCGGCCACGCCCACCGGCGTGGGGTGGGCGCCAGTGGCGACCAGGCCCGCGATGTGGGCCATGTCGACCATGAGGTAGGCGCCCGCGTCGTGGGCGATCTGAGCGAAGCGATCGAAGTCGATGATGCGCGGGTAGGCGCTGGCGCCGGCGATGATCAGCTTTGGCTTGAACTCGCGGACCTTGGCCTCGACGTCGTCGAAGTCGATGCGCTCGGTCTTGGGGTCGAGGCCATAGGAGACGACGTTGTAGAGCTTGCCCGAGAAGTTCGCGGGAGAGCCGTGCGTAAGGTGGCCGCCGTTGTCGAGCGCCATGCCCATGACGGTGTCGCCGGGCTTGACCAGCGCGGCGATGGCGGCGTAGTTGGCCTGCGCGCCAGAGTGCGGCTGGACGTTGGCGAAGCCGGCGCCGAAGAGCCTCTTCGCGCGGTCGCGGGCGATGTTCTCGACCACGTCGACGGCGAAGCAGCCGCCGTAATAGCGGTGGCCGGGCAGGCCCTCGGCGTACTTGTTGGTGAGCGGGGACCCGACGGCCTCCATCACGGCGAGCGAGACGAAGTTCTCCGACGCGATCAGCTCGATGGACGCACGCTGGCGATCCAGCTCATGACCGATCGCCTCGGCGATCTCGGGGTCTGCGGTGCTCAGGTAATCGAAGTCCATGGGTCCCCTTCCCGTCGTCGTTTGGGCCGGCCGGCGTGTGCCGGACGCCCCTACGCGTCGACGCCCGCGAAGTCCGGGTCGTCCTCGCGCATGATCTTCTCGACACGACCGGCGTGGCGACCGCCGCCAAACTCGGTGTCCAGGAACTCGTCGATGATGCGCTCGTTGACCTCGACCTCGGTGAAGCGACCCGACAGGCACAAGACGTTGCCGTCGTTGTGCTCGCGGAACAGGTGGGCGAACTCGGGGGTCTGGATCACGGAGGCACGGACGCCGGCGACCTTGTCGGCGGTCAGGGCCATGCCGATGCCGGTGCCGCAGACCAAGACGCCACGGTCGGCGCCGCCGGCGGCCACGAGACGGGCGACGCGGTCGGCGAAGTCCGGGTAGTCGACGCGGTCGTCGTTGTCGGGGCCGAGGTCGATGACCTCGTGGCCGCGCGAGCGCAGGTAGTCTGCGAGCGGGGCCTTCTGGATGAAGCCGGCGTGGTCGGAAGCGATGGCAATGCGCATGGGAGCTCCATTTCGTGTCGGGTGGCCGCGGCCACCATGGGCAGCGTAGCCCACAAGGGTGTCCGTTTGATTACGGCTCATTGTACGTGTTGGACCACGCCCTTCTCTACAGAGAAGGGCGCAAGGGTCGTCGGGACGTGACGGTGTGGGCGGGCGGCTAGGCGAGCGTCCTTCTGACGGCGGCGCGCCAGCCTGCGAGAAGCGCCTCGCGCTGGACGGCGCTCATCTGCGGCTCGTAGCGGCGCGCCTGGGCTTGCATGGAGGCGAGCTCCTCGCGGTCGGCCCAGAAGCCGACGGCTAGCCCCGCCAGGTAGGCGGCACCGAGCGCGGTGGTCTCGTCGACGCCGGCGCGCACGACGCCAATGTCGAGAAGGTCGGACTGGAACTGCATGATGAACTCGTTGTTCGCGGCGCCACCGTCGACGTTGAGCGAGGTGAGGCGGTGGCCGGAGTCGGCCTCCATCGCCTTGAGGATGTCGTAGGTCTGGTACGCCATGGACTCGCAGGCGGCGCGAACCAGGCGCGCGCGGTCGGTGCCGCGCGTGATGCCGCAGACGACGCCGCGGGCATCGGGCGACCACCACGGTGCACCGAGGCCAGTGAAGGCCGGAACGAGGTAGCAACCGCCGGTGTCGGGCACCGAGGAGGCGATCTGGCCCGTCTCGGCAGCGGTCTCGATGAGGCCGAGGCCGTCGCGCAACCACTGGATGACGGAGCCCGCCTGGAACACCGAGCCCTCGAGCGCGTAGTCGACCTCGCCACCCTGGGCGATGCCGATGGTCGTGACCAGGCCGTTCTGCGAGAGCGTGGCCTCGTGGCCGAGGTTCATGAGCATGAAGCAGCCCGTGCCATAGGTGTTCTTGACGCTGCCCGGCTCGAAGCAGCAGTGGCCGAACAACGACGCCTGCTGGTCGCCGGCGACGCCCGCGATGGGCGGGTGCTGCGTCATGATGTCGGAGCTCACGCGGCCGAAGTTGCCGGAGGACGGCCTGGGCTCGGGAAGCATCGAGCGGGGCACGCCCAAGATCTCGCACAGCTCGTCGTCCCAGTCCAGCTTGTGGATGTCGAACAGCATGGTGCGGCTGGCATTGGTGTAGTCGGTCGCGTGCACGACGCCGTGCGTCAGGTTGTAGATCAGCCAGGTGTCGATCGTGCCGCACATGAGCTCGCCGTCATCGGCCATCTCTCGCGCGCCCTCGACGTTCTCGAGGATCCACTTGATCTTGGTTCCCGAGAAGTACGCGTCGGGCACGAGGCCGGTGCGCTCGCGGATGAGGTCGGAGTAGCCGTCGGCGACGAGCGCGTCGACGATGGGGGCCGTGCGGCGGCACTGCCACACCACGGCGTTGTAGATCGGCTGGCCGGTCCTTCTCTCCCACACCACGACGGTCTCGCGCTGGTTGGTGATGCCGACCGCCTTGATGCGATCGGAGTGGATACCGCTCTTGAACTGCACCTCGATCATGCAGGCAATCTGGCGGGAGAGGATCTCGACGGGGTCCTGCTCGACCCAGCCGGGGTGCGGGTAGCTGATGGAGATCGAGCGCTGGGCCTGCGCGACCTTGCAGCCGTACTCGTCGAACAGAATCGCGCGGACGCTCGTGGTGCCTGCGTCGAGCGCCATGACATAGCCCTCGCCACCCGCGCCGGGGCGGGACTGACCCATCGAGCCCATGACGCTGTCCATGATCGTTGCCATGAGGACCTCCTTTTGGGCCTCGCCCTAGTTGGACGGGGCCGGCCTGAAACCAAGGACCGACTCGACTCGGTCGAGCGGAACGCACCCTTCGCGGATCAGCGTGGCCTCCCCCTCCGAGCAGTCCACAATCGTGCTGCTGCCCAGGCAGACGTCCGCGCCGGCATCGAGAACCACGTCGGCGATGGTGACCACCTCGGGGTCGATGGCCTCGACGGATAGGACGGGGTCGGCGTCATGCACGTTGGCGCCCGTGGCGACCAGGGGACGGCCGCAGGCATGCAGCACCGCCGCGACCACGGGCGACGCCGACATGCGCAGCGAGACCGTACCGTCGTAGCGAGCGAGCCTGCGGGGCACCGCCGAGGAGGCGTTGACCACGATGGAAAGGCCGGACGGCCAGGAGCCCTCGGCGAGCAGAAAGGCCTCGTCCGAAACGTCGGTACCGTAGACGTCGAGGTCGGAAGGCGATGCCACGAGCCATGGGAACGTGAGCCTGCGGCTACGGTTCTTGGCCTCGAAGAGAAGGTCGATGCCGGGCGAGGGGCTGTTGCCGGCGCGAACGACCGTCGCCAGCACGTAGGTCGTGTCGGACGGCAGAAGCACGACACCCCCGTCGCGCAACGCCGCCGCGGCGAGCTCCACCGCCTCGGAGGACGGGTGGTAGTAGTCAACCCGTCGCACCTGCCGCTCTCTTGCCATGGCACCTCCTTCGAGACAGTCCTGTTGGCGCACTGATAAACAATGTAAAGGGCCTTGTCGACGCATCGCGCCGGCAAGGCCCCAGCATTTCGTAAACGGTGGCGAGGTTCGGCAAAAAGATGCAGAAGTGCTCCGAATGGTCCGTCTAGATGGTGGAATTGTGAACCGATTGCACGTGGTCGAGAATCCAATCGGCAATCCCGTCGGTCGTGTTTTGGGCGTCGACCTCGTTGAGAAGCTCGTGACGCGCGCCGTCCACAAGGTCAAGCGTGAGGTCGCTCACGCCCGCGGCACGCAGAGCCTTGAACACGCGGACGGGACCGTCGCCGTCGGCACCCACCGGGTCGCGCGACCCCGAGATCAAAAGGACTGGCAACTCGTCTGGCACGCCCGCAATCGCACGACGCGATTGCGCCTCGCGCAGCAGCGACGACAGGGTCATGTAGCCACCGAGCGAGAACACGAAGCCACAGTCGGGGTCATTGGCATAGGCGACGCACGAGGACTCGTCGCGGCTGAGCCACTCGACCCCCGTCTTGGCGCCGGTACCCTCAAACTTCTTGTTGTAGCCGCCACAGCCCAGACCGTCGACGAAGGCGGAGCGGAAGTCCCACCCGCGCACCGCGGCGATCGCCCGGAGCATGGCCCTCATGGGCGTGATGCCCAGTTGCCAGGCGGTGCCCATGATGACGGCACCCGCAAGCCCCTGACCGTGACGGCCGATATAACAGCGGGTGACGAACGACCCCATGGAGTGCCCCAGGACAAAGACTGGCACGCCGGGCAGCCTGCGCTCGAGCTCGAGCCGAACCGAGTGCTGGTCCTCGACCAGCCAGTCGGCGCCGTGGTCGGGGTCCAGGCGGCCACGCCTGTCGGGGTCGGGGGTCGTACGGCCATGGCCCAGGTGGTTGACGCCGGCCACCGCCATGCCACGCGAGCACAGCTCGCGGGCGAAGGCGTCGTAGCGGCCGATGTGCTCGGCCATGCCGTGGACGAGCTGCACCACGCAGACGGGCTCACGCCCGGCGGGCAGCCAGAGCGTTCCACGGCAGGTGCTCGAGCCGTCGTGCGACGGGACCGCAAGGTCCTCGGTCACGACCCGGGCGCACTTCTCGGCAGGAAGGTCGACGGGAGCGGACGCGGCGACGGGGTCGCCGGATGCGGCCGCGACGACGGACATGACGTCGGACGCGGCGATGGCGCCCTCGCGCAGGATGGCGGGCGAGCCGTCCGCAGCGATGCCGACGATGGTGGAGGCCACGGCGACGGGTGCCGCGCCGGCGTCGAGCGACAGATCCGCCTCGGCGACGATCCGCGGCTCGAGCGCGGCGCCCGACGCTGGCGATGCGGCGCCATGGGTGTTTGCGCTGGTGGTGGCAAGCGGACAGCCGATTCTGCGGGCCAGCTCGCGCACGAGGTTGGAATCGGGCTCGCGCAGCGCGACCGTGCCGTCGCCTGCGCGACGATACTCGGCCGGGACCTCGTCGGAGGCGCGAACGACCAGCGTCAGGGCGCCGGGCCAGTACTCGCGTGCGAGCGCGTGAGCCCACGCGGGCACGTCGGCGCCGTAGCGGTCCAGGTCGGAGGCGTCGGCCACGAGCCACGGCAACGTCTGCGCGCGGTCGCGGCGCTTGATGTCGAAGATGCGGGCGTGGCCGGGACACCCGGGCGTAGCGGCGCAGCCGATGCCATACACGCTGTCGGTCGGCATGACCACGACGCCGCCGTCGGAAAGGACCTCGACGGCTCGGTCCAGCACCTCGGGCGCCGGCGCCACCTGGTCGCAACGTACGAGCTCACCCATCACAATCCCCTGTTCGATAACCGGCCCAGCCGCACTTCTCGGCAGGGCAAGACGCTGCCCGCGCGCAATGGCTGCGCGACGGGTCCTTACGCCCGTGTACCCCCTACTCGCGCGGAAGACGCGCTACGAGGATGCGCGGTCGGTGCGTGAGGTCCTCACGGACCTCGACGGTATCCCACACGCCCTGCCCGCGGGCGAGAAGTGCCGCGGGGTCGAGGGCGCCCTCGAAAAGCTCGACGCACAGCATGCCGCCGGGCCGCAGCGCTCGCGGCGCAAGCTCCAGCAGGCGACGGTAGACGTCGAGGCCGTCGGCCCCGCCGTCCAAGGCGAGGTCGGGCTCGTTGTCGCGCACCTCGGCAGGGACCTCGGCCTCCAGCACTGCCGTGGGGATGTAGGGCGGGTTGGACACGAGCACGGCGAAGCGGCCCATGAGCGACTCGTCCACCCCCGCCGCCAGGTCGCACTCGACGACGTCGACGCGCCCGTCCAGCCCGAGCGAGGCCACGTTGCGGCGCGCGAGCCCCGCGGCCACCGGCGAGAGGTCGGTCGCGACGACGCGCGCGGCCTTGCGCTCGGAGGCGATCGAGGCAGCGACGCAGCCGGTGCCGGTACCCACCTCAAGGACCAGCGGCTCGTCGTCGGGGCACGCGTCGACCCCCTCGAGGGCGGCGTCGACCAGGATCTCGGTCTCGGGCCGTGGGATCAGGACGCCCGGCTCGCAGGCGACCTCGACAAAACGGAAGGTGGTCCTACCGGTGATGTACTGGAGCGGCTCGCCCGCGGCCCTTCTCTCTATATAGCCGTGCATGAGCGAGAGCTCGTCGGGCGACAGCGGCTGGTCGTAGTCCATATACAGGCGCGTGCGATCCTTGTCGGTCGCGGCGCACAGCAGCCACTCGGCCGAGAGGCGCGCGTGGTCGTCGCCCTTGCGGTCGAGGTAGTCGCGCGTCCAGGAAAGGCAGCTGCCCACGGTCCAGAGCTTGTTCTGCGGCATGGTCCTCCAGTGGTCGGTCGCGGGTCGCCCCGCGCGCTTCTTGCCGACGCGGCGTGCGCGTCCGGCATGGCCTTGGCACTGGCGCCTCGGCCGAGTGCTCCCCACCAATACTAGCCGCGGGTGGACGCGGCACCGCCGGCGTGCGCCCTAACAATCTGTTAGGTACCAACTTCGGGGAACGCCGCCGGCAAGTGCGTATACTCATGCCGAGAAGAACGTAGGGAAGGGATGGTCTCACAATGTTTTGCACCAACTGTGGCAAGCAGGTGCCCGACGGGGCGGCGTTCTGCACCAACTGCGGCACCCCCGTCAAGGCACCGGCGCCCAACCCCGCCGCCGAGACCGTTGTGGCGGCTGTCCCCGCAACCGATGTGACGCCCGAGCCCGCGACGAGCGTCATGCCCGAGCCCGCGACGAGCGCGGCGCCCGAGCCTGTGGCGACCCCCACGGCGACGACGGCAATGCCGCCGACCGTCGCGCCGGTGCCGAGCCGGCCCTACTCACCCGCAGGCCAGGCACCCGCGCCCAAGCGCGGCGGCAAGGCCAAGCTCGTCGCCATCGCGCTGCTGGTCATCCTGCTCGCGGGCGCGGCCGGCGTCGCGTTCGTGATGCTCGACCCCCTGGGCATCATGGGCACGGCGTCCCATCCCGCGGCAAGCGAGCCCGCGACCACCAGCGAGGCCGCGACCACGGCGGCAACGACCGAGGCTGCGACCGCTGAGGCGCCCGCCACGACCGAGCCCGCCACCAAGGCCGCCACGAGCGCCGCGACCACGTCCGCCAGTGACTACGTCATCCCCGACAGTGCCACCCACACCTACACCAAGCAGGAGATTCGCGACCTGGGCCTCACCGTCGACGAGCTGTGGTACGCCCGCAACGAAATCTACGCACGCCATGGCCGCGGCTTCAAGGACAGCACCCTGCAGAGCTACTTCGACTCGAAGCCCTGGTACACGCGCGAGTATTCGCCCGAGGAGTTTGACAGCATGGCCGACCCGCTCAACTCGACCGAGAAGGCCAACGCCG
>OLPO01001702.1_pt1 | contig 14456 bp, 10 predicted proteins | sample 1672831 | NCBI WGS metagenome assembly OLPO01 (sample SAMEA3136728, study PRJEB25190) | human gut metagenome
GGTGTAGGCCGATGGTCGGCTCGTCGAACACGAACACGGAGCCGCTCTGTGCCTTGCCCATCTCACTCGCAAGCTTTAAGCGCTGCGCTTCGCCGCCCGAAAGTCCGGGCGTTTCCTCACCGAGCGTGAGGTAGCCGAGGCCGAGACTGTTTAAGACATTTAATCTCTGCGAGACGAGCTTCCAGTCCTTGCAGGCCGAAAGCGCCGTGCGCACGTCCATGTCCATGATTTCGGGCAGGGTGTACGCTTCGCCGCTTTTCGTCACGCAGCGGATCCTCGATGCGTCTTTGCCGTAACGGCTGCCGCGGCAGTTCGGGCAGGGGATATTCACATCGGGCAAAAACTGCACGTCCAGGCTGATACTGCCGGTACCGTCGCAGGTGGGGCAGCGCAGCTTGCCGGTGTTGTAGGAGAAGTCGCCGGCTTTGTATTTGCTTTTTTTGGCGTCCGGCGTGCGGGCGAAAATTTTACGCAGCTCATCGTGCACATTGGCGTATGTCGCAACGGTGGAGCGCACGTTGATACCGATAGGCGTAGCGTCGATGAGCTTCACTTGGTCGATGCCCTCGGCGCTGACCGCTTTCACGTGCGCCGGTAGCCTTTCACCACGAATATGCGCCGAAAGCGCCGGGATAAGGCTTTCCAGAATGAGCGTCGTTTTGCCGGAGCCGGAAACGCCCGTAACAACGGTCAGGCGGCCTTTCGGAATATCCACTTCGAGCGGCTTCACCGTATGGATGCGGTCGGTGGAAAGGTGGATGGCGCCGTTTTGGAAAAGCGCGCTTTCGGGTGCTTTCTGTCGCGAGATGCCCTGCTTTCCCGCCAAAAACGGGCCAATCTGCGAGTTTTCGTTTATCTTAATGTCGTCTGTTGTGCCCTCCGCGATGACATGGCCGCCTTTTGCACCGGCTTCCGGGCCCATTTCAATGAGCCAATCGGCCTCGCTCAAAATCTGCGTGTCGTGGTCGACGAGCAGAACGGAGTTGCCGTCGTCGATGAGATCGTGCATCACGCCGGTGAGGCCGACGATGTTCGCCGGGTGCAAGCCGATGGAAGGCTCATCGAGCACATATAAAACGCCGGTGGTGCGGTTGCGTACGGCACGGGCAAGCTGCATACGCTGACGCTCGCCTGTGGAAAGCGTGGAGGCGGCGCGGTCGAGCGTCAGGTAGCCGAGCCCTAACTCCAAAAGGCGCTTGGCATTCAATGTAAACGAATCGCATATGCTCTGCGCCATGGGGCGCATTTCTTCGGGCAGCGAACCCGGCACGTCCGCGACCCAATCGGTGAGGCCGGCGAGCGTCATACGGCAGACTTCATCTAAAGAAATGCCGCGAAGCTTCGGAGCGCGAGCTTTCTCCGATAGCCGTGAGCCGCCGCAGTCCGGGCACGGTTCGGTCTTGAGAAACTTTTCCACGCGCTTCATGCCGTTTTCATCCTTGACTTTGGAGAGTGCGTTTTCCACGGTATACACGGCGTTGAAGTAGGTGAAATCCATTTCGCCTGCTGCGCCGCTCGTTTTATTCTGGTAGATCATGTGCTTTTTAATGGCAGGGCCGTGAAACACGATGTCCTTTTCTTTTTCCGTCAGCTCGCGGAACGGCACATCGGTGCGCACGCCGAGGTCGCGGGCGATGTCCTTCATCAAAGACCACATCAGCGTCTGCCACGGGCGCACGGCGCCTTCGACAATCGTAAGGGTGTCGTCCGGTACAAGGGTGCTTTCGTCCACAATGCGCACGATGCCGGTGCCGTCACATTTGCGGCACGCGCCTTGGCTGTTGAACGCGAGTTCCTCCGCGGACGGCGCGAAAAACTCCGCACCGCAAACGGGGCACACGCACGGCTGACCCGCCGCGACGGCCAATGTCGGCTGAATGTAGTGTCCGTTCGGGCAGCGGTGGCTTGCAAGGCGCGAGTACATCAGGCGCAGGCTGTTGAGTAACTCCGTGCCCGTGCCGAATGTGCTGCGGATGCCCGGGACATTGGGGCGCTGGTGCAGTGCGAGCGCGGCCGGGACATATAGAACTTCGTCCACCTGCGCCTGTGCCGCCTGCGTCATACGGCGGCGCGTGTAGGTGGAAAGCGACTCCAAATACCGCCGCGAGCCCTCTGCATACAAAACACCGAGCGCAAGCGACGATTTGCCGGAGCCCGAAACACCCGCTACGCCAACGATCTTATGCAGCGGCACATGGACGTCAATGTTTTTGAGGTTGTGCACGCGCGCACCGCGCACCTCGATGTGGTCGACAAGATTGAATTTGTGCTTTGCTTGTTCCATTTATTCTTCCTCCGCTTTGCGGTTGATCTCTTCCAAAAAGGCCTTGCCGTAGCGATGCGCCTTGCGCTCGCCCACGCCGGAGACCTGCAAAAGCTCCTGTTCGTCCGTCGGCATTCTGGCGCACATATCGCGCAAAGTGGCGTCGGTGAAAACGACGTAGGCCGGCACGCTCGCTTTTGCGGCAAGCGCGGCACGCAGCTTTTTCAGCCGTGCGAAAAGCTCCGGGTCGGCATTGCCTGCGGCCTTGTCCGGCTTCTTCGCTTTTTCCTGCGGCACGGGAATACGCATTTCAAAGCTTTTTTCCCCGAGCAAAACCGGCCGCGCGTTCTGCGTCAGCTTTAAAATCGGGTATTGCCCGTCGGTCTGGATGAGCAATTCCTGCATCAAAAGTGCGTCGATGATACGCTTGATTTCGAAAATCGGCTTTTCGCGCATGAGCCCGTAGGTGGACTGTGTTTGCAGATTCATTTGCAAAACACGCTCATTTTCGCTGCCGCGCAGAATGTCGCAGATCATGCTGATGCCGAGCCGCTGCCCGGTGCGCGCCACGCAGGAGAGCACCTGCTGTGCTTCCACGGTGGCCTCTACCAAAACGGAGCCGCCCGCGCAGCTGGAGCAATTGCCGCAGTATTCCTCGGCGGGCTCGCCGAAGTATTTTAAGATGAATGCGCGCAGGCAAGCGGCCGTCGTGCAGTAATATGTCATTTTTCGCAGACGGTCGTATTCGCGCTGGATGAGCTTTTCCTGCGTTTCAAAGTCGAGGTCGGGGTTCGGGTCGCTGTTTTCGATTAAATAGCGGTTCGTGCGCACGTCCTGCGGGCTGTAAAGCAAAATACACTCGGCGGGGCTGCCGTCGCGCCCGGCACGCCCGGCTTCCTGATAATAGCTCTCGAGGTTTTTCGGCATGTTGTAGTGGATGACGAACGACACGTTGGATTTATCGATGCCCATGCCGAACGCGTTCGTCGCGACCATAATGGGCTTGCGGTCATAGACGAAATCGTCCTGGTTTTGCCTGCGTTCTTCCTCCGGCAGACCGGCGTGGTAGCGCGTGGAAGGGATGCCCTTGTCGTTTAAAAGCGCGTCCACTTCTTCCACGGTGCGGCGCGTGGAGCAGTACACAATGCCGCATTTGCCCGGGCGTTCCTCAATGAGCTTCAAAAGCGCCAGCGCCTTACTGTGCGGCATCTGCACGCCGAAATATAAGTTCGGGCGGTCAAAGCCCGTCGTGATACGCACGGGGTCAATGAGGTGCAGGTGCTCCGCAATGTCCTTGCGCACGGCTTTCGTTGCCGTGGCGGTGAATGCGCCGATCGTCGGGCGATTTTTTAAACTTTCGGCAAATTCCGCAATCTTTAAATAGTCCGGGCGGAAGTCCTGCCCCCACTGAGAGACGCAGTGCGCTTCATCCACGGCGATGAGAGAAATATTGAGGTTCTCTACGGCCGTGCGGAAGTTCTCGGTCGAAAGGCGTTCCGGCGCGATGTAGACGAGCTTATACAACCCCTCGGATAAATTGTGCAGTGCGCGGCTGTACTGTGCCGGGGTGAGCGAGCTGTTGAGGTATGCCGCGTGCACGCCCGCCTGCGTCAGCGATTCCACCTGATCTTTCATCAGCGAAATGAGCGGGGAGATGACAAGCGTGATGCCCGGCAGCAGGAGTGCCGGCACCTGATAGCACACGGATTTGCCTGCGCCCGTCGGCATGACGCACAGCGCATCGCGGCCCGTGAGCAGTGCGTCTACAATTTCCTCCTGACCGAGGCGAAAGGACGTGTAACCGAAATAGCGCCGCAGAATATCGAGTTTCGTTTCCATAGATCTGTTCCTTTACGGTCAAAAATACCCGCGCGTGCAAAAGCACGGCGGGCATTTAACGTTTTAAATTAAGAGAGCTTCTTCATTTCGATGGTCTTCCAGTCGCACTCCTTGTCCATCCAGCGGATGCCGACGTCTGCGTATTCGGCTTCGCCGCGCTGGTTGTCGAACGGGTCGATGCGCAGCTGTGTCTTTGGCGGGTCAAAATCCGCCTGAAGCTCGCTGTTTGCCGCCATGCGGAACGGGTCGAGATTGCCAAAGTAGAAGTCGTTGCGCTCGCTGTCGCCCATGCGGTGCGCACTGCCGCCGAAGGACGGGTCTGCAAACAGCCAGCCGTAGGGAGCAATGTAGAACTGCGCCCAGTCGTGGCAGCCGGTGTCATCCGGCGTGACGAACAGGCCGCTCTGCCAACGGGCAGGAATACCTGCGCAGCGGCACAGCGTGATGAACAGCAGCGCCTGCACGCCGCAGTCTCCGTGCAGCCCCGCGCCGTAATAATCCGGAATGCTGCCCGGCAGCGTGAAGTATTCGCGCACATACGAATATGTACCGACCTTCGTGCAGTAGTCGTAAAATCTGCGTGCGAGCAGAAGCGGGTTCTTCTCATCGCCGGAAAGCTCTTTGCAAAGCGCACGGATGAGCGGCGTGAAGCGAATGTGCGGGTAAAGCTCCTCAGTGTCGAACGTCGGCTGCTCTGCACTGACCTGTGCGGATTCGAGGTTGTTGTATTTCACATAGGAAAGATATTTGTATTCGACCCAGAAGGTTTCGTTTTTCTCGAATTTGCCGCGGAATGAGACCGTGCGCGCGGGTGCATTTTCATCTGCAAGCTTATAAATGGGGTGGGAGGTCGCAAGGATCTCAATGTCGCGCATGTTCATCGCGTTCTTCGGTACGGGAAGATGCACGGTTAGTTCTTCTCCGGGACGGAAAACATCGTCATGCAGACGGAACTGGGCGCGCAGCTGAATGCTCCACAGCGCATCGCCGTCTTTTTTCATGTCGCGTACATTTTGGCGCAGAAATTCCACGCGATCACTTTTGTCTTTCGGCGGCTTGCCTGCACGCGTGGCGATATCCGGGTAAACGCCCAAAAGCGTATCGTAGAACGTGCGGGAATACGTCGTTTTGCCGTTGATGTAGATCCAGTCGATGGCGCCGCGGTCACGCAATGCGTCAAGCTCTGCCTTCGTGAAATCCGGAATTTCCTTCTGCACGAGCGCCAAAGCGTCTTCTTCGCTGTATGTGTAGCCCGTCGGCAGTGCTTTCAAAACCTCACGCTCCAGTGCAAGGCGTGTTTTCATAAACGCCGGGACTTTCTCGTTTGCAAGGTATAGGTCGATAAGGTGGAACGCGCGGTCAAAATCGCCGCACCATTTTGCCTTTAAAATGTCTTCCGGCAGCGCGATTGCAAGCGTTTCAATATCTTTTTGGTTCATAACAGCAGCCTCCCTTGATGGATAAAGTTAACCGATATGCAGCACCGCGCACGCAATGCGGAAATAGATCAGCAAGGAAAGCGCGTCTACAATGGTCGTGATGAATGGACTGGCCATGACGGCCGGGTCAAAACCGATGCGCTTTGCAAGCACCGGCAGCGAACAGCCGACAAGCTTTGCAGCGAGCACCGTTACAACAAGCGTGCTGCACACAACGATGGCAACCGGGATGGTCACACGATCAACGAGCAGCAATTTGACAAAGTTTGCGGCGGCAAGCGAAACACCGCACAAAAAAGCCACGCGCGCCTCCTTCCAGAGGATACGCCCGATGTCTTTATATTCGATCTCGCCGAGGGAAAGACCGCGGATGATGGAGACCGAAGCCTGACTGCCCGCGTTGCCGCCCGTGTCCATCAGCATGGGGATAAAACCCGTCAGCACAATGGAAGCGGAAAGCGCATCTTCAAACGAGGTGATGATGCTGCCCGTAAATGTAGCGGAGATCATGAGGAGCAAAAGCCACGGGATACGTTTTTTCCATGTGGCAAAAACGCCCGTCTTCATGTACGGCTTATCGGTCGGCGTGATAGCCGCCATCATTTCGATATCTTCCGTTGCCTCATCCTGAATAACATCGATCGCGTCGTCAACGGTGACAATGCCCACAAGGCGTTCTTCATTATCGACGACCGGCACGGCAAGAAAATCGTACTTGCCGAACAGGGAGGCCACTTCTTCTTTATCGGTATGGGTGGAAACGTAAATAATGTTCGTTTCCATGATATTGCGGATCAGCTCGTTTTTCGGGGCAAGCAGCAGGTCTTTCACGGTCACAATGCCTTTCAGCTTGCGGCGGCTGTCCGTGACATAGCAGGTGTACACCGTCTCTTTTTCCACGCCGATGGCACGGATGCGGTCAAACGCCTCCTCCACCGTCATGCCGCGCTTCAAATCGACGTATTCCATCGTCATGATGGAGCCTGCGCTGTCTTTGGGGTAATTTAAAATCTGGTTAATGAGCACGCGCGTTTCGGCGTCCGTGTGTCGCAGAATGCGCTTGACGAGGTTTGCGGGCATTTCTTCAATCATGTCTGCAGCGTCGTCCACATACAGCTCGTTCACGACGTCGTGCAGCTCTTTATCACTGAATGCTTCAACAAGCACCGTCTGTTCGTCCGGGTCCATATAAGCGAACGCGTCCGCTGCAAGCTCTTTTGGGAGCAGGCGAAACACAAGCGCCATCTTTTCACGCGGCAGGTCTTCAAAAAGCTCTGCCACGTCTGCCGGGTTCATGTCTTTCAGAAGATTGCCCAACTGGGGGAAATCTTTATTCTCCAGCAGCTCTAAAATTTTGTCCAATATATCCAACATAGTTCGTCCGTCCTTTCTCTGCAATCGTGCAAAAATCGGCAATCGGACGATACGGTTTGAACTCAGCCGTTTACAAATGTAAGGTTACGCAAAAAACAAGCGGAGAAAATCGCCTGTTTTTCTGCGGGCGGCTGCATCCGTTCTCGAGGAACCGCACCGCCACTACTGCCAGCGTCCATTTTCTCCACTCCTTTGTTTTAGTATTTTTGTCAGTGTATTTGCAAATAACCGCAAAGTGCTTTTGCGTTTTTGCATACGGAAACAAAACGCCGCATTTTTGTCGGCGTTCCTATCTATAAAGTTACCCTTTTTTTGAATAATTGTCAAGCCTAACAAACGACTTTTCGGGAATTTTACGTCAGAGATTTCGTTTGGGATTCGCCGTCTGCCGCAAGAGATAATCAATGCTCACGTTATAGAAGTTTGCGAGTTTAATTAGAATGTCGTCCGTAAGCTGCTGCTGGCCTGTTTCGATATAACTGTATTTGCGTTGTGTAATGCCGATTGCATCTGCGACTTGCTGCTGCGTTAAATCAGAGTCCTCCCGCAGATCGCGTATTCTGTTTTCCGTCAATTTTTTCACCTGCTTTGAGTGGTATCCACTCAAAGTATATGTAGACGGATTTTATCTATTGACTTTTAGATATATTTCATCTAAAATTGGAAAAAGAGGAGAGACAGGAGAGAAAAGCAATGCTTAAACGCTGGGGACGAGTAATTTTGGTCATGCTGTTGGTATGCTTTCTTCTTACGACCTGCACCTGTGCGCATAAATGGAAGGAAGCCACCTGCACCGAGCCGAAAACCTGTGTATATTGCGGTATGACGGAAGGCGAGCCGCTTGGGCATGATTGGAAAGCTGCTACGATCAACTACCCCAAGACCTGTGTTCGCTGCGGTAAAACAGAAGGTGAAGCTTACGGTATCTATTAAAAAACCGATGCAGAATTCCGACTGCATCGGTTTTTTGTTGGCTTTAATTTATCGCTCCATATTGGAGTTGCGCTTTGTGATGGCTTCCCACAGGCCATTTAAGTACGCGGCGCCGAGGGCACGGTCGTAAAGGCCATAGCCGGCGCGGCCGGTCTCGCCCCAGATCATTCTGCCGTGGTCCGGGCGGATGTAACCGTTGAAACCGTTTTTGTAGAGCGCGTTCAAAATGGCATACATATCGAGCGAGCCGCATGCGGAGTAGTGTGCGCGCTCCTCAAAACCGTTTTCCAGCACGGCGACGTTGCGGGCGTGAACGAAATGGATGCGGCCCATCGCGGCGTATTTTGCCGCCATGTGCACCACATCGTTTTCGGCGCTGCATCCGAGCGAGCCGGTACACAGCGTGATGCCGTTGTGCGGGTCATCGACGATTCTCAGGAAGCGGTCGAGATTCTTTTCGCACGTGATAATGCGTGGCAGTCCGAAAATGCTCCAGCACGGGTCGTCTTCATGGATGGCCATGTTCACGTCACATTCCGCAGCGACGGGAATGATGCGCTCAAGAAAATAAGTGAGGTTTGCCCAAAGGTCTTCCTCGGTCATTTTATTGTATTCCGCCACGACGGCCTTGAGCTCCTCGCGCGTGTAGCTTGCGTCCCAGCCGGGCAGCGTGAGGTCGCTGTCGCTTTTCAGCGGGTCCACGGCATCCACCTGCTCTTTATAGTAGACAAGGCTTGTAGAGCCGTCCGGCAGGCGGTGGTCAAGCTGCGTGCGCGTCCAGTCAAACACCGGCATGAAATTGTAGCAGATGCAGCGGATGCCGGCCTCGGCAAGGCGGCGGATGTTCTCGCAGTAATTTTCGATATAGCGGTCGCGCGTGGGTTTGCCGAGTTTGATGTCCTCGTGCACCGGCACACTTTCAATGGCCTCAAATTGCAGGCCGTTATCTTCCACTTGTTTTTTCAGCGCGGCAATGCTCTTGCGGCTCCAAACTTCACCGACGGGCACGTCGTATACAGCGGTGACGATGGCCTGCATGTTCGGAATCTGACGAATATTTTGGAGGGTCACGGGGTCGTCCGGGCCGTACCAGCGAAATGACATTTTCATAGATATAATCAACCTTTCCGGTGTATTCACGTGTTATTCAGATTTATCGTAGCACATCGGGTGAAAAAACTCAAGGGGCTAAATTTCTTTTGCGCCGATTTCCAATCAAACGTGGGATTTATACACAGTTTTGCGCAGGCGGTCTTTGTATCTTTCGCCGAAATCGCGGACAAGATGCAAAAATCTATAAAAACACCTTGAAACTTGCGTGTCTTTTAGTATAATAAGGTGTATAGCGCGTAGTTTAGAGAGCGCAGACAGGTTATTTATTTTAAATTGAGAGGAGTTCAATTTATTATGTCTAAAGTAGTAAGAGTAGCAGTCGTGGGCTATGGCGGCATGGGCGGCTGGCACACGAAGAGATTACAGGAAATCCCGGGTGTTGTAGAGCTTGCTGGCGTATACGATATTAAGCCGGAGCGCAACAAGGCTGCTGAGGAAAACGGTATTCACGCATACAGCTCTTTTGAGGAGTTGCTTGCCGACAAGACCGTTGATGTTGTAACGGTCGCAATCCCGAACGATCAGCACAAGAAGGTTTGCATTCAGGTTATGGAAGCGGGCAAGGTTGCCATCAGCGAGAAGCCGGTCACGCTTTGCACCGCTGATCTCGAAGAGATGATCGCAGCCTCCAAGCGCACGGGCTCCGTCTTCACGGTGCATCAGAACCGCCGTTGGGACGAGGATTTCCGCGTTGCGGAGAAGATTGCAAAGTCCGGCCAGCTCGGTCGTGTTTTCGCCATTCAGTCCCGTGTTCACGGTTCCCGCGGTATCCCGGGCGACTGGAGAAACACGAAGGCACAGGGCGGCGGCATGGTTCTTGACTGGGGCGTGCACCTCCTTGACCAGATGAACATGATGATGGGCAAAATGCCGGTTTCCGTTTACGCAACGCTGTCCAACGTAACGAACGAAGAAGTGGACGACGGCTTCACCGCTACGTTCAAGTTTGATAACGATCTCGTGTTCACTGTAGAAGTCGGCACGAGCAACTTCATCAACCTGCCGCGTTGGTATGTCGAAGGTCTGAACGGCACGGCTGTCATCGATGACTTCCAGGTCAACGGCAAGATCGTCATCGCAACGGCGGACGAAGAGCACGATGCAGTGCCGATCGTCACCGCAGCAGGCCTCACGAAGACCATGGCGCCGAGAACGCCGGAAACAATCAGCGAGCTTCCGCTGCCGAGAATCGACTGCGACATTCACGATTATTATCGCAACATCGCAGCAGTTGTCAACGGCGAAGCAGAGCAGATCGTCACGCACGATCAGCAGCGCCAGCTGATGAAGCTGATGGAAGCGATCTTTGAGAGCGCAGAGAAGAATCAGGTCGTTTACTTCTAATTCGAATTAAGGTGAATTGAGAACAGCTCCGGGCGAAAAGCTCGGAGCTGTTTTTGCGTATTATAAGCTCAGTTTATTCGTCAAACACGAATTCATCTTCGCCGAAGCGTTCCGGATGATATTTCATGCTGTCTGCTTCCGTAATGGTGCGCTGTACACGGCAGGGGTTGCCGACGGCCACGCTGTTTGACGGAATGTCCTTCGTTACCACGCTGCCTGCACCGATGACACAGTTATCGCCGATGGTCACGCCCGGGCATACGACGACGTTTGCGCCGAACCAGCAATCGTTGCCGATGGTGACGGGTTTTGCGTAGCAAACGCGAATTTCACGGCCGTCCTTTGTTTTCAGCACGCGGCGTTCCTCTGCGATGATCGGGTGCATCGGCGTGACGATAGTCACGTTCGGGCCGAAGTTGCAGCGGTCACCGATGGTCACGGGCGCGTCATCCTGAATGGTCAGGTTGAAGTTGCCGAAAAAGCTCTTGCCGATGTGCGTGTGTGTGCCATAGTGGATCTGGATCGGCCCCTGCACAAACGAGCCCTCGCCGAAATCGCCGAAGATCTGGTGCACGATTGCATTACGCTTTTCGGTTTCGTCTTCGAGCGTTGCATTATAGGCGCTGCAAAGGTTGTGGCAGCGCAGCTTGATGGCTTTCAAGTCCGGGTGACCGGGGCAGAAAAACTTCCCGGCAAAGATTTTTTCTTCCTCTTTCATATGAATTCCTCCCAAAATGTTTATCGTAACGGCCTTTGTCGTTTATTGTGGTTTATCGAGCACAAGCACGCCGTAGGGTTCCATGGTATACGTGCCGTCGAGCGTTTCGCGTGTAAGCAGCTCCTTCGTCGGCTTTTGCACGGTGACGGTTTGCGGCTGTGCGGTGTAGTTCAGCAAAAACGCGTAGCTGCGGCCGTTTTTCTCGTTTGTACGCACCGTGAGCTCGATCTCCTCGGGCAGCTCCAGCCAGCCCGTCACAGGGCAAAGCTCTGCTTTCGGCAGCAGCTCCAAGAGCGCCGCAGCGGTCTCCTCCGCAAAAACGGAGCCACAGGCGTAGACCGTGCCTTTGCCGACGGTGTTTTTGGTCAGCGCGGGTTTGCCGTTGTAATAGTTACCGTCATACGTCGCCAGCACCTCGCAGCTTTCAAAATCCGGGCGCAGAATATCGTTGAACGTCGGCGCGGGGATTTTCTTTTCGCCGAGCGTCATGTATTCCTTTTCGTCCGCCGGGCCGATGAACGTGAAATCCTCCACGGTGCAGCCGGTCAGCGGCGCTAAGAGCCCCGGCATCGGCATCATGGGGCACTGCCCGTCAATATCTTTATAGCCGGAGCGGCAGCCGAAGAAAAGAGTGCCGCCGTTTTCGGCGTAAGCGCGTAATATTTCCGCGCGGGCGGGCGTCATGATGGTTGGGTGCGGGTACACAGCAGCCGTGAAGTTTCCGAGCGGCTGGGACGTGCCCTCGTCGTTGATGTTGACGAACTCGAACGGGATGTGCGCGCGCTGCAAGGCTTTGAACCACCCGTCGGTGCTCTCCCGGTTCAAGGGTCCGTGCCATTTGTCCTCCATGCCGTCCCACTCATTGTCGTAGTCGCAGAGGATTGCGAACTTTGCCGTATGCTTTGTACCCGCGATGCGCTGAATCTTCTGAATATCCTCGCTTACGCGCAAAAGCTCTTCCGTGCGGCGGTTCGGGAAATTATCATAGTTCAATAATCCGTGCCAGTACATTTCTGTGCCGAATGTGCAGGTACGCCAGCGGAAGTAGCTGACAAAATCTGCACCGTGCGCGATAGACTGGAATGTCCACAGTCTTAACTGACCCGGCTTCGGCGCGGGCTGCAGAAGGCGGGTGTTCCAACCGCCGGGGCCGGATTGCTGCTCCATGATGCCGAAGCGGTTTGAGACGCTTCGCGTTTTTGCAAGGTTAAAGGATGTTTCGCGGTCGTGCAGGGAGCGCGGAGAGAGTTTGCTGCCCTCCATCGCAAACGCGAAGTTCGGGTAGCTGTCATACGTTATGAAGTCAAGCTTTTCCTTGACAAGCTTGTGGTTATCGAGCACGCCGAAAAGCCCGTTTGTCGTGATGAACTGCTCCGAACGGCGATATTTCCGGATAATATCCGCCTGTATGCCGATGTAGTTTATGGCCGCTTCGGAAATGAAACGCTTTTCCTCCAGCATCATGTGCGGATTGTTGGAGTTTGCGAGCGTGTAGCGCGAAAGGTGAACCTGCTCCCAGTCCGTGTAGGTCTGGTTCCAGAATGTCGTGCCCATGGCGCGGTTCAGGTTTTCGAGCGTGCCGTATTTCTCTTTAAGGTACTTTCTGAACGCCTCGTGGTCGCTCGGCGCGTGGTAGCTGTTTGTTTCGCAGTTGACTTCATTGTCGATCTGCCAGCCGATGATTGCAGGGTGTGCGCTGTAATGCGCCGCAATGTGCTCAACGATCTTCTTTACAAAATCGAGGTACACGGGGGATGTCATGTTATGGTGCTTGCGCATACCGTGGTAGACCGGGTGGCCGTAAATATCACAGTTTAATACTTCCGGGTATTTTTCCGTCAGCCAGGCGGGCGGGGTCGCGGTGGGCGTGCAGAAGATGACCTGCATCCCGCAGTCCTTTGCCACGTTTAAAAAGCGGTCCCAAAAGCTGTCGTCAAAGCGCCCTTCCTCCGGCTCAAAGAGGTTCCACGCAAATTCCGCCACGCGGATGACACCGATGCCGTAGGATTTCATGCGCAGCATATCCTCTTTCCAGAATGAAGTATCCCAGTGCTCCGGGTAGTAGCATACGCCGAGCTCTATCGTGTTGCCGTTTAACATAGTATATACTCCTTTATCTGTGCTCGCCGATGAAGAACAGCGCTACGGTGCCGGGGCCGGAGTGTGCGCCGATGACAGGACCGATGAAGTTGATATAAATGTTCTTTACACCGAATTTTTCGCGCACGCGGTTTGCGACGTATTCGGCGTCTGCCAGGCAATCGCCGTGGCTGATGAACACGGTCTGGTCTGCGGGTTGAATGGCGGTCTCTTCCATTTTCTGCACAAGGGCATCAAGGGACTGCCGTCTGCCGCGCACCTTGCTGACCGGGATGAGGTGGCCCTCGTCATCCACATGCAAAACAGGTTTTACGCCGAGCAAAGTACCGACGAGCGCTGCTGTGGCGGAAACGCGGCCGCCGCGCTTTAAGTGGTTGAGGTCGTCCACCGTGAACCAGTGGCAGAGCTTCAAAACGTTTTCACCGAGCCACTTATACAGCGAATCAATGTCCGTGCCGGCGCGCTTCAGCATGGCTGCATGGTATACGAGCAAACCTTCGCCGAGGGACGCGCAGAGCGAATCGAACACATAAATTTTGCGCTCGGGATATTTTTCTTTCAATTCATCGCGCGCGATGAAGGCGCTTTGGCAGGTGCCGGATAAACCGCTGGAAAACGCAATGTACAGAACGTCTTCGCCGCCTTGCAGAACAGGCTCAAAGACCCGTGTGAATTCGTCGGCATTGATCTGCGATGTGGTGGACATTTTGCCCTCGCGCAGCTTTGCGTAGAAAGTTTCCGTCGGCATATCCGAAAGATCTGCCTTGTCTTTATATGTTTTACCGTCGATTGTAAAGCGGAGCGGCACCACTGTGAGGCCTAACTCTTCGATCATTTTATGATCCATATCGATGGTGGAATCGGTGATGATTTTGTAACCCATAGTTATCTTTCCTTTCCGTGCCTTAAAAACGCATTTCTGCGCTGCACATCGTTATTATAGCACAGGCGAAGCGAATTTGTCTATGCGTTTTTTGTGTAAATTACCCTTTGCGGTTTCGCCGATAATCGAGATAATCCTGCAAAATGATCGTCGCCGCCACGGCGTCCACGGTTGCTTTGCGGCGCTTACCGCGCGTATTTGTTTCGTTTAAAAAGCCGTGTGCCGTGATAGTCGTGCCGCGTTCGTCGGAGAAATCAACGGGCAGCCCGGTCTTTTCCGCAAGCTCCGCACCGAAAGCGCGCGCGTTCTGCGCGCTTTCGCCCTCGCTGCCATCCATGTTGCGCGGCAGACCGACAACGATCTGCTCGGCGCGGCGATCTTTGGCAAGCTGCGCTACACGCTCCAAAAGGCGCTCGCGGTTGTGCTCGTTCACGACCTCCACGGGACTTG
>OLPO01001707.1_pt1 | contig 14430 bp, 9 predicted proteins | sample 1672831 | NCBI WGS metagenome assembly OLPO01 (sample SAMEA3136728, study PRJEB25190) | human gut metagenome
TGTGCCTGGTTGCCAAGCCCGTGCTGTTCGTCCCCTCACCCAACGTGGCCGAGGACCATCAGACGAAGAACGCCCGGGCGCTGGAGGCGAAGGGTGCTGCTGTGGTGGTGGCGGATGCCGAGTGCCGCACGACGGCGATGCGGCGAGCCGAGGAGCTGCTCGCCGACCCCGCGGCGCTGCGCCGCATGAGCGACAACATCGAGCAGCTGGCCAAACCCCGGGCTGCGGATGCGATTGTCGACGAGGTGCTCCGCGTGCTGGAGCAGACGAAGAAAACGAAGAAAAAATAACCGACTCCGCCGGGGCGGCGCATGCGCTGCGGCCGGGCGGCAAAGAGTTGACGAGATGGAATACGCAAATATCTATTTTCTGGGTATCGGCGGCATCGGCATGAGCGCCCTGGCCCGCTATTCCCTGCACGAGGGGCGCCGCGTGGCGGGCTACGACCGCACCCCCTCGGCCCTGACCGAGGCGCTCGAGGCCGAAGGGGCCGCCATTCACTACGAGGAGGACGTGCGGCTGATTCCCGAGGCCTTCCTCGACCCCGCGACGACGATGGTGGTCTATACGCCGGCCGTTCCGCGCGACCACGCCGAGTACCGCTACTTCCTCGAGCACGGCTTCCGCATCGAGAAGCGGTCGCAGATGCTCGGGCACCTCTCCGCCGGGAAGTACGTGATGGCCGTGGCGGGCACGCACGGCAAGACGACGACCTCGACGCTTGTGGCATGGCTCAACCGTGCGCTCACGGGCGGCGGCTCGGCCTTCCTGGGCGGCGTGTCGAAGAACTTTGACAGCAACCTCGTGCTGGGCGGCGGGGCGCGCCTCGCGGTCGAGGCCGACGAGTTCGACCGCTCGTTCCTGCGCCTCTACCCCGACGTGGCGGTGGTGACCTCGGCCGATGCCGACCACCTGGACATCTATGGCACGCACGAGGCCGTGAAGGAGGCCTTCTCGCAGTTCATCGGGCAGATCCGCCCGGGCGGTAGCCTCATCATCAAGCAGGGGCTCGACCTGCGCATCGACAACCCCGGCATCACCGTCTGGCGCTATGCGCTCGACACGCCGTGCGACTTCTATGCCGCCCGCGTGCGGCTGCTCGAGGGCGGGCACTACCGCTACGACATCGTGACGCCCGACGGCGTCATCGCCGACTGCACGCTCGGCGTCCCGGGGTGGGTCAACATCGAGAACTCCGTGGCGGCCGTGGCTTCGGTCTGGTGTGCGGCGCGGCACGAGGGGGTGGCCCTCGATGCGGAGCGCCTGCGCGAGGGGCTGGCGTCGTTCGCGGGCGTGAAGCGCCGCTTCGAGTTCTACGTCAACACGCCGAAGCAGGTCTACATGGACGACTACGCGCACCATCCGCGCGAGCTGGCCGCGACGCTGCTCTCCCTGCGCCGCATGTTCCCCGGGCGGCGGATCACGGCGCTCTTCCAGCCGCACCTCTACACCCGCACGCGGGACCTGTGCGACGGCTTTGCCGAGGCGCTGTCGCATGCCGACGAGGTGGTGCTGCTGCCGATCTACCCGGCGCGCGAGGAGCCGATCGAGGGGGTGACGTCGGAGATCATCGCCGAGCGGGTGACGGTCCCGTGCCGCATCGTGCCGCGCGAGGCGCTGGCCGATACCGTGGCCGCGATGCCGACGGACGTGGTGGTGAGCTTCGGGGCGGGCAACATCGACGCCTGCTGCGGGGCGATCGCCGAAAAACTGATGAAAAAAGCCTGACACCCGGACTTTCGTTTTGAACAGAATCCTCCGATACGCGCTCTTTGCGCTGCTGTGGGCCGCGGTGGCCGCCTACGTGCTCTATGCGGGTGCGTCGGCGCGGCGTGCGCGGGCGGCAAGGAGCGTCGCTCGGCTCGAGATCGCGATCGTCGACAGCACTTCGCAGGGGCAGCTGGTCACCTCGCGGCAGGTGCGCGGCTGGATCGCCCGCAGCGGCATCCGGACCGTCGGGGCCCCTGTCGACGGGGTCGACCTGGCGGGAATCGAGCAGCTGATCGCCCGCAACGGCTTCGTGGCGAAGGTGGCGGCCTATGTCTCCTACGACGGGGCGCTGCACGTCGTGATCCGCCAGCGCAAACCGCTGCTGCGCCTGCTGACCGACGGCCGCAATGCCTACGTGACGGACCGTGGGTATGTCTTTGCCGCGCCGCGCGCCTCGTCGCTCTACGTCCCGGTGGTGACGGGGCCCTACCGCCCGCCCTTCCCGGCCGATTATGCGGGCGACGCACGCGAAGCGATCGACGCCGAGCTGCGCAAGCTCGATGAACGCGTCGCCGGGCTGGAGCGCGAAAAGTACCCCTTCTACAAGCGGGAGCTGAAGAACGATCGCAACATCGCCGACCTGCGCCGCATGCGCATCAAGCAGCAGTGGTGGCGGTTGGAGACCGACTCGATGTTCCAGCTGCGCGTGGACAGGCTCAAGGCGCACAAGGAGCAGCTGCGCCGCGGATACCGCTACGAGGCGCGCCTCATAGCGGAGGGCATCGACCGGATTTCCGAGCGGCAGGAGGCCGTGCGCCGGGCACAAAAAAAATTGGAGAAAAGCTACGAAGATTTCATGAAACTCCTTACCTTTGTGGAGTACGTCGAGGAGGATGATTTCTGGAGATCGGAAGTGGTGCAGATTGTGGCCCGCACGACCTCCAGCGGCGCTTTGGAGGTGGACCTCGTCCCCCGCAGCGGCCGGTTTCTCATCCGCTTCGGACGTCTCGAACGCCTCGACGAAAAGTTCGGCAAGCTCCAGCGGTTCTACCGCAGCGGACTCCCGGCGGTCGGGTGGGAGACCTACGGAGTGATCGACGTCCGATACGGCAATCAGGTGGTTTGCAGGAAAAAATAGGATCATAATACAGTGGAAAGGAAGAATTATATCGTTGCCGTTGATCTGGGCTCCTCTACGGTCGCGGTGGCCGTCGGCGAGAAGAATGCCGAGGGGCTCGTGGAGGTGCTCTCTCTGGTCTCGAAACCCGTCGAGGGCGTTCATGCCGGGCGGATCGAGAACATCGAACTCGTCAGCCAGGCGATCCGCGAGGCCGTCGCGGAGACCGAGCAGGCGCTCAACATCCGCATCACGGAGGCCTATGCGGGCATCTCGGGCGAGTTTGTGCGCTGCGCCCGCCATACGGACCATGTCTTCGTCTACGACCCCCAGAACGGGGTGAACCAGAAGGATGTCGAGGCGCTGTTCGACCGCATGCGGAACGTGCAGGCGCCCGACGACGAGACGATCATGGAGCGCGTGCCCCAGAACTACCTGGTCGACGACAGCCAGGAGGTCCGGAATCCCGTGGGGTCGTTCGGCCGCAAGCTCTCCTCGACGTTCAACTTCATCCTCTGCCTCAAGACGCCGATCCAGCGGCTTGACATGGCGCTCAAGCGGCTGGGCATCAAGTTGCTGGATGTCATTCCCGACGCGCTGGCGACGCCCGAGTCGGTCCTTGCGCCCGACGAGAAGGAGGAGGGCGTGGCGGTCGTGGACCTCGGTGCCGGCGTGACCGACGTGACGGTCTACTACCGCAACGTGGTGCGCTACGTGGCCTCGATTCCGATGGGTGCCTCGGCCATCAACCGCGACATCCGCACGATGAGTGTGCCCGAGAAGCACGTCGAGAGCCTCAAGATCAAGTACGGCTCGGCGGTCGCCGAGCTGGCGCCCGAGGACAAACTGGTTCGCGTGAACGGCCGCACGGCGCGCGACGCGAAGGATATTCTGCTGCGCAACCTGGCGACGGCCATCGAGGCCCGGGCCACGGACATCGTCGAATTCGTACAGCAGGAGATCAAGGATTCGGGCTATGCCGACAGGCTGGCCTGCGGTCTCGTGCTGACGGGCGGCGGCGCCAAGCTGAAGGACATCGACGAGCTGTTCCGCCGCCTGACGGGCCTGGACGTGCGCGTCGCGCAGCCCGATTCGGGCATTACCGAGCGGTCGAAGGCCCGGTGCGCCGATCCGGCCTCGGCTACGGTCGTGGGCATTCTGCTCAAGGGGGCCGCACTGGGTGCCTGCTCGGTGGTCGAGCGTCCCGCCGCCGAACGGGCGGCCGAACCGCGACACCCCTTTGCGCCCGCGCAGGAGCCGCCTGTCCCGGAGTTCCGTCACGTGCCGCCCCGCTTCCCGCAGGGCGGAGCGACGGCCTCGCAGCCGTCGCAGCCGTCGCAGCCGTCGCAGCCCGCTCCGGCGGCCCGTCCCGAGTCGCCGGCCCCGCACGAGGCGGGCATCTCCGCCGCGACGCAGGCGGCTGCCCCCGCGGCGGATGCGGCAGCGCCCGAGCCGCCCAAGCGCAAGCGCGGACTCGCGAGCATGATCCAGTCGACGATCGACCGGATCAACAAGGGCTTCATGGCCGCCGAGTCGGATAACGAGGAGATCTGACAGGCGGTCGGGGGGCAGCGTGCGGTTTTTCCGCAGTGTAGTGTAGAAGAAAAAAGTGAAAGAAGATATGACGGACGAACTGATGTCTGAAATCAAGGCCCGCCCGACGGACGGGTCGATCATCTCGGTGGTCGGTGTCGGCGGTGCCGGCGGCAATGCCGTGAACCACATGTGGAACCTCGGCATCCGGGGCGTGAAGTTCATGGTCTGCAATACCGACCAGCAGGCGCTCGACAAGAGCCCCGTGGAGCTGAAGATCCGCCTCGGCAGCGAGGGCCTCGGCGCCGGCAACGATCCCGAAAACGGACGCCGTGCGGCGGTCGAGACGCTGCCCGAGATCCGGCAGCAGCTCGAGCAGGCCGGCACGCGCATGATTTTCATCACGGCGGGCATGGGCGGCGGCACCGGAACGGGCGCCTCGCCCGTCATCGCGAAGCTCGCCAAGGAGATGGGGCTGCTGACCGTGGCCATCGTCACCTCGCCGCTGGCCGTCGAGGGGAAGATCCGCTACGAACAGGCGCGACGCGGCATCGAGGAGCTGCGGCAGAATGTCGATTCGCTGCTGATTATCAACAACGAGAACATCCTGGAGATCTACGGGCGCCTTTCGCTCAAGCAGGCCTTCGGCAAGGCCGACGACATCCTGGCCTCGGCCGCCAAGGGCATTGCCGAGATCATCACCGTCGAGAGCGACCTGGTGAACGTCGATTTCGCCGATGTCTCGAAGGTCATGCGCGACAGCGGCCGCGCCCACATGGCCGTTGCGACGGCCGAGGGCGACAACCGGGCCGAGGCGGTGGCCGAGGCGTCGCTGCGTTCGCCGCTGCTGGACCACAACCTCATCTCGGGGGCCAAGAACATCCTGCTCAACATCTCGGTGTCGAATGCCGAGGAGCTCATGTACGAGGAGGTCGTCCGCATCCTGGAGTACATCCAGATGCACGCCAGCGTGCAGGACGAGCACGGCACGATCCACAACGCCAACATCATCTGGGGTACGAGCGAGAAGCCGCAGCTGGGCAACGCCATCGAACTGGTTGTCGTGGCCACGGGTTTCGAGGGCGAGGAGGGCGAGGAGCTCCTGCCGCAGCCCGCAGCGACGATCCGTCCGGTGGAGGCTTCGCGCGAGAAGACCGCGGCGCCCGTGCTGGAACCCGTCAAGCCTGCGGCGCAGCAGCCCAGGCCCGCGCCGCGTCCGCTCGAGCAGGTGGTGCTCGGTGCGAAGTCGACGCGGTACAGCGACATCGAACAGCGCCTGGCGAAACCCGCCTACCAGACCCGCAACTCGAAGTTCGTCGTGCAGATGCCCGGCGGCCGCCGGGAGGTGCTGCGCAACGAGCCGCAGGCATCGCAGGAGCCGGCGCCGGAGCGTGGCGGTTCGCTTTTCGACTAACCCAACATCCCGACTTTGGATACGACCCTGCCCTGGATAACCTTCAACGGTTTCACGCCGCACGTCGTCGTGCTCTGCGCGGTGACGTGCTGCCTGCTGTGCATCTCGGCGCTTGTCTCGGGGGCCGAAACCTCCTTCTTCTCCCTCTCGCACAACGATGTGCGCCGCTTCCAGCAGCGCCGCTCCGCCTCGGCCGACGCCGTGCTGCGCCTGCTGTCGGACGTGGACCTGCTGCTGGCCACGATCCTCGTGATAAACAACCTGGTGAACATCTGCATCACGATCCTCACGGCCCGGATCATCGACGCGCTCTTCGTCTTCCGGAATCTCGAGTTCCTCTTCAAGACCGTGCTGGTGTCGTTCCTGCTGCTGCTCTTCGGCGAGGTGCTGCCCAAGGTGCTGGCGCAGACCGTGCCGGTGCGCTTCGCCGCGCTGGTCGCGCGGCCGCTGCTCGTGCTGCGCTGGATCTTCTATCCGCTCTCCTACATCCTGGTCCATACGAGCAGCCGCATCAGCGAGAAGGCCTCGCACAAGAGTGAAATCTCGCTCGACGAGCTGGCCGACGCCGTCGACATGACGCAGAGCACCTCGCCCGAGGAGCACGTGATGCTCTCGGGTATCGTCAACTTCGTCAATACCGAGGTGCAGGAGATCATGAAGCCGCGCGTGGACATGACGGCGCTCGACAGCACGGCCGACTACGAGACGGTCAAACGCACGATCATCGAGTCGGGTTTCTCGCGCATTCCGGTCTACGAGGAGGATGTGGACAACATCCGCGGCACGCTCTACGTCAAGGACCTGCTGCCCTACATCAATCACGGCGGCGAGTTCGCCTGGCAGCAGCTCATCCGCAAGGCCTACTTCGTGCCCGAGCACAAGAAGATCAACGACCTGCTGGAGGAGTTCCAGTCGAACAAGGTCCACATGGCCATCGTGGTCGACGAGTACGGCTCGACGCTCGGCCTAGTCTCGCTCGAGGACATTATCGAGGAGATCGTGGGGGAGATTTCGGACGAGAGCGACAACGAGGAGAGCTTCTACGTGCGGCTCGACGCCAAGAGCTACCTCTTCGACGGCAAGACCCACATCGGCGACTTCGAGCGGGTGCTCTCGCTCGACGAGGATACCTTCTCCGACGTGAAGGGCGAGGCCGAGACGCTGGCGGGGCTGATGCTCGAACTCAAGCGCGACTTCCCGCGCAAGGGCGACACCTTCACGGCGCACGACATCCGCTTCACGGTGCAGGAGATGGAGGCACACCGCATCGACAAAATCCGCGTGGACCTCTCATGAGCGACGGACGCCTGCCCGCGGGGCTCATCATCGAGGCGCCGTGGCCCGAAGGCGAGGCGGCCGCGTGGGCGACGGCGGAGGAGCGGGCCGCTGCCGCGGCCTTCGGCTCGGAGCGCCGGCGCCGCGAGTACCTGACGTGGCGTGCCCTCGTGCGGCGCGAGCTGGGGCGCGACGTGCGCATCGCCTACGACGCCGTCGGGGCGCCCGTACTGGAAAACCGCCCGGAATACCTCTCCGTGTCGCACTGCGACGGCCGGGTCGCCGTCTGCCTCTCTCTGCGCCGCTGTGCCGTGGACATCGAGCCGGTGACGCGCAACTTCGGCCGGGTCCTCTCCCGCTACATGACCCCCGAAGAGCAGGCGCTCGCGGACGATCCGCTGCTTCCGGCCGCCGTCTGGTGTGCGAAGGAGACCCTCTACAAATATGCCGGGCGCCGGGAGCTGGACCTGCTGCGCGACCTGCGCATCACCGAGGCGGACCTTGCGGCCGGGTGTCTTGCGGGCCGCATTGCCGGCGGAGCGCCGGTTGCCATGCGGCTGCTGTGCCGCGACGGCTATCTTGCGACCTTTATCCTGTAGCGCCGGCCGGCTCTTCTGTCCCGAATTTTTCAGTTCGGAATTCTCCGTGGTCGTGCGAATCCGTACCCTGCCGCGCCCGTGCGGCTTTTTTTGTGCCGTGCTGCAGCCTCCAGAAGGTCTCCGACGCTCGTCAGAAGGCCTCCGACGCCGTAAAGAGGAAGGCTGAGGAGCGCTTGCGGTCCCAGGGCAGGTTGCGGTTGCCGAAGTCGCCCCAGCCGTAGTCGAGGCGGATATTCATCCCCTTCTTGAATTCAAAGCGGTAGCCGCAGCCGAAGTTGCTCAGCGTGTTGCCCCAGCGGAACGGCTCCGTACCCCAGACCTGCCCGGCGCCGATCCATCCCACGAGGCCGTGGCGGCGGGAGATCCGCTGCCGCAGTTCGGCCTGCGCCGTGCCGAGCCGCTTGTCGCGGTAGCGTCCCTCGTAGTAGCCGCGCATGCGCATCTCCCCCGCCCAGCTTGGCGTAGAGGTGCCACGAGGGGTTGCCGAGCATCGCGTCGACGTACAGGTCGCAGGCCAGCATGGCCCCCTTCCACAGCCTGCGGTACCAGTCAAAGGTCACGGTCACGCGGCCGAACTCGCGCCCCGTGTTGCCCAGCAGGCGGGGGTACCACATCCCCTGCACCTTCAGGAAGAGCCCCCTCGAGGCGTTGTAGGTGAGGTCGCGCGAGTCGTATTGCAGGAAGAGCCCCGCTCCGGTGTTCAGCGGCCGGGCGCGCTCGCCCGTTGCGGCGATGTAGTTCGAGAAGGGGTCCTGGCGGGCCGGGTCGTAGCGTCCTTCGCGCCAGAGGGTGTAGAGCTCGCCCATGCGGCCGTCGGGAACGGCGCCTCCGGCCGCCACGTCGGCGGCGATCCGCTCCAGCCGTTCGGTCATCCCCGAGGGCGCGTACCTTGTCCCCGAGTAGTTGAACGTGCCGCAGACCCCCGCGTAGAAGTTGCGCGCAAGGGCCGCGCAGTAGGAGAGTTCGAAGATCAGGTCCGTGGTCGTCAGCTCCTGCTTGTACCCCTCGGCACCGGCCCGGTGTCCCACGCCGTAGAACTCGCCCGGGAAGTAGACGACCGAGCCCGAGTAGCGGAGGATGCGGCGGTCGTGGCGGAAGTAGTTGTCCCCCGTGAAGTAGAGCGTGGCGTATCGGCGCGTGGTGAGGTTGCCGTAGATCGAGACGTTCGAGGGCGAGGTGACCGAGTCCGTGCGGTCGGGGCGGTAGAAGCCCGCGAGCATGAAGCCGATGCCGAGGCCGTAGTCGGAGGAGTAGTTCGGACCCGGTACGATGCTCCAGTCGATCTTCTTGCGGAAGGTGAGGTCCTCGTTCGAGCGGCTGTAGTAGTCGATGATGCGGCGGATGAAGCCGCGGCGGCGGGTCGGCGTGTCTGCCGCCGCGGGGTCTGCCGGAGCGGGGTCTGCCGGAGCGGGGTCTGCTGCTGCGACGGGTGCCGCGGCGATGCTGTCGGGCTGCGGTGTCGCGTATGGCGGCGCACTCTCTACGGCAGCGGCGCGCGCCGTCGGTTCGGACGGGCTGTCGGTCGCTGTTGCGACGAAGTGGGTATTGCTGCGGTCGGGGAGTGCCTGACGGCTCCCCTGCAGCGTATCGGCCGTTTGTGCCTCTGCCGTGCGGGGCATCAGCAACAGACCGGAGATGGAAAGAAGCATGCAGACTCTTTTCATGGGCGGAAGCGGCTGAAAGGGACAAAGATAAGCGAATTTTGTGAACGGGCAAAAAAAGTTGTCGCCGACCGGCTCTCCTCCCCCGCTGGCTCTCCTTCCCACCGGCTCTCCTTCCCGCCAGTCCGCCTTTCGTCCGGGTTCTCTTCTGTCCGGTTGTCTTACGCCGGCCGTCTTTTGCCCTCCAGCCCGGATGCACTCCAGCCCGGATGGTCTTGTGCCCGGAGGGTTTCCTGTTTGGATGGCCTTCTGTCAAGCCGTCTTCTGCCCGGCGGCGTTTGCCGTCAATAAACAACGACGCCCCCGCTGCTGCGGAGGCGCCGTCGTCTGTCCGGAGAAACGAGGGGCTATTTCAGTCCCAGCTTCCTGGCGATCTCCTTGGGCAGGGCCTGCTTGTTGACCATGATCGAGGTGGTCTTGTAGGCGACGAACGGACGCGAGAAGTACCAGAAACCGTCGTAGGGCGGCAGGACGTTCCACGAGTTCTGCACCTTGTAGTAGCGGTTGCCGGCCTGGTCCGTGGCCGTGCCCATGATGAGCATGCCGTGGTCGTCGGTCGTCTCGTAGTTGTCGAAGGCCGTCTGGCGCATCTGCTGCGTGATGGTGCGCTCCTTGCCCGGCTTGTCGAACTTGTAGAGCGCCGCCTCCTTCTCCTTGTCGGTGAGCTTGCCCCAGCGCTCGGCCTCCGTGCCGCTCATGCTCTCCGTGTCGGCCTCCGGCACGATGCCGATGGCCTTCGTGCGGCTGAAGCCCTTTTCGCTCACGTCCGTGCCCCACGATACGGTGTATCCCTGCTCGAGGGCGTGGTCGATGATCTGCATCATCTCGTCGAGCGGCACGTTGTAGACCGTGCCCCACATCCAGTTGTCGGGCACCTCGATGATGAACTGCGTGTAGAAGGGGTGGTGCGTGAACGACGAGATGTCGATGTAGTTGTCCAGGTCGATGGGCAGCTGCGCCGCGAACGTCTCGGGCGTGTACTCCTTGCCCTCGTAGGTGAAGGTCTCGGGCAGCGGACCGAAATATTCGTCCAGAATGGCGTCAAAGCCGCGCTTCCAGGCCGTCGAGAGGGCCTTGCCGGACTTGTCGCCCGTCTTGACGACGGCGTCGAGGTAGGCCTTCAGCACGACCGAGAGCTCGTGGAAGTCGGGCTTCTCGGTGCCGTAGTTCAGCCCCGGGTAGACCTCGAACGGCACGATGCCGTGGGCCTTGATCCCCGCCGTCACGTCGTGCGAGGCTCCGCCCTCGGCGAAGTTGATCGTTCCGTGCATGCGGACATACTTCTCGGCCTTGTCCATGAACGAGTGGCGCACGATCCACATCTCCGAGAGGTGCATCGCGGGACCTCCGGCGCGCAGGATCTCGCTCTCGAGGAACGAGAGCGTCGAGAAGCACCAGCACGTGCCGCTGCGGCTCTGGTCCTTGACCGCCGTCGTGGGGATGATCTTCGTGTCGGTGAAACGGTAGCCCTCCGCGGACGTCGTGTCGGCGGTCTGCGCCCCTGCCGTGAGTGCGAGGCAGAGGGCGAAAAGCGAAAGCATCAGGTTTTTCATCTTATGGGAAGTTTTAAGTGGTTTATTTCTTTGACGAGGCGACGATCTTCAGGCAGTCGTCCAGCGTCAGCGTCTCGGGTTTCGCCCCCTTCGGCAGGCGGTAGTTCTTGCCCTTGTAGGCGATGTAGGCGCCGTAGCGGCCGTTCTTGACCAGCATGTCGGGATCCTCGGGGAAGCTGCGCAGCGGCGTGTTGGCCGCCGCGGCGGCCGCCTGGTGCGCCCGCACGATCTCCACGGCGCGGTCGTAGGTGAGCGTGTAGGGGTCGTCGCCCTTTGCGAGCGAGGCGAACGACTTGCCGTAGCGCACGTAGGCGCCGTAGCGGCCGATGCCGACGGTCAGCTCCTCGCCGTCGAGCTCCCCGAGCGTGCGGGGAAGCGCGAAGAGCTCGAGCGCCTCGTCGAGCGTGATCGACTCGATGAGCTGTCCCTTCTTGAGCGAGGCGAAGCGGCTCTTCTCCCCCTCGGCCCCCTCGATCTCGACCATCGGGCCGTAGCGTCCGATGCGGGCCTTGACCGTGTGCCCCGTCTTGGGGTCGGTGCCCAGGATGCGGGCCTGGCCCTTCTTGTCGGTCTGCTTCTCGATGGCGGCGTCGACCATCTTGTGGAACGGGCCGTAGAAGGCGGCGATCATCTCCTTCCAGGTGATGTCCCCCTCGGCGATGCGGTCGAACTCCTTTTCGACACGCGCCGTGAAGTTGTAGTCGACGATCGGACCGAACTGCGCCTCGAGGTAGTCGTTCACCACCATGCCGATGTCGGTGGGCGAGAGGCGGTTTTTCTCCTTGCCGAAGTTCTCCGTGAGGTTCTTTGCCGTGATGCGGCCGTCGGCGAGCGTCAGCTGCACGTAGCCGCGCTTCTGTCCGTCGCGGTTCTGCTTGACAACGTAGCCGCGGTTGATGATCGTGGTGATCGTCGGGGCGTAGGTCGACGGGCGGCCGATGCCCAGCTCCTCGAGCCGCTTGACGAGCGACGCCTCGTTGTAGCGTGCCGGGGCCGAGGTGAAGCGCTCCGTGGCGGTGATCTGCGTCGAGACGACGCGGTCTCCCTCCGCGAGCTTCGGCAGCAGCCCCTCGCCGCTCTCCGCGGCCTGGTCGTCGTCCGTCGATTCGGAGTAGAGCCGCAGGAAACCGTCGAAGCGGACCACCTCGCCCTGGGCGACGAACTGGTTGGGCGTGTTGTCCATGCCGATGACGACCGTCGTGCGGTCGAGCTCCGCGCAGACCATCTGCGAGGCGACCGTGCGTTTCCAGATCAGGTCGTAGAGCTTTTTCTCGGCGGCCGTGCCCTCGATCTCCTGCCGGTCGATGTACGACGGGCGAATCGACTCGTGCGCCTCCTGCGCCCCCTTGGTCTTGGTCTTGTAGTTGAACCAGCGCGAGTATTTCTCGCCGTAGAGCTTCGTGATCTCCTCCTTGCACTGGGCGAGGGCCTGCAGCGAGAGGTTCACCGAGTCGGTACGCATGTAGGTGATCAGACCCTGCTCGTAGAGGTGCTGCGCCACGGACATCGTCTGCGAGACCGACATGCCCAGCTTGCGGCCCGCCTCCTGCTGGAGCGTCGAGGTGGTAAACGGCGGTGCCGGGTAGCGCTGTGCGGGCTTCTCCTCGGCGCGGATGACGGTGAAGCCGGCGCCGATGCAGCTGCGCAGGAAGGCCTCGGCCTCCTCGCGCGTCTCGAAGCGCGACGAGAGTTCGGCCTTGAAGAGGGTCTTGTCGGGGTCGTCGGCGGCGTGGAACTGGGCCACGACGCGGAAATAGGGCGTGGAGCGGAAGGCGATGATCTCGCGCTCGCGCTCGACGATCAGCCTTACGGCCACCGACTGCACGCGGCCGGCCGAGAGGGCCGGGCGGACCTTCTTCCACAGCACGGGCGAGAGCTCGAAGCCCACCAGACGGTCCAGAATGCGGCGCGCCTGCTGGGCGTTCACGAGGTCCATGTTGACCGTGCGGGGCTTCTCGATGGCCTCCAGAATGGCCCGTTTGGTGATCTCGTGGAAGACGATGCGCTTGGTCTGGTCGACGGGGAGACCCAACACTTCGGTCAGGTGCCAGGCGATGGCTTCTCCTTCGCGGTCTTCATCGGAGGCGAGCCAGACGGTCTTCTCCTTCGAGAGGCGCGCAAGCTCGTCGACGACCTTCTTCTTGTCGGCCGGCACCTCGTAGATGGGGCGGAAGCCCTCGGCGATGTCGATGCCGAGGTCCTTTTTCGACAGATCGCGGATATGTCCGAAACTCGACTTGACGATGTAGTCCTTGCCGAGGAACTTTTCGATGGTTTTCGCTTTTGCCGGAGACTCGACGATAACTAAATTTTCCTGCATTGCGTTGTTCAAGGCTTTTTCTGAAACGCGAAAACCTAAGTCGTGACACTTAGGTTCCGCCGTTCGGCTTCTGTGAATGTTATCTTATCATGGTATAGGTGATGTCGAACCCGATCGGTGCGTGGTTCCTGATGGACGATCCTTCGGTCTGGGCCTCTCCCTGGAGCACGCCGAACGAGGGCGTGTAGAGACTGTATGCCTCGGGGCCGAGGTAGATCGTGCGGTGTTCGACATTGTTCAGATCGACGGCGCGGCCCTCCCTGGCGGCGCGCCTCTTTTCCTCCGTGTAGCTGTTCCAGAGCTCCTGCGCGTAACCCGTGATGTCCATCACGTAGCATCCCTGGCTGCGGTTGATGTAGCCGCCGTAGGAGAGCTCGGTGCCGTAGTTCGTCTCGTAGAGGTAGTTGTAGTCGCTCACGGCAGCGAGCGTCTTGTAGTCGGTGTAGAGTCCCAGCCGGCTCGGCGCCGCGGTCATCTCCTCGATCAGCCGCACGACGTCGAGCGGCTTGCCGTCGGCGGTCGAGCCCCGGTCGATGCTCTCCCAGTCGTAGTCGCTGTCGGTGAAGTAGACCCGCATGCGGACCTGGCTGAAGGCGAGCGTCTCGAACTGCTTGCCGCTCTCGGCGTACTCCGCGGCGAGCTGCTCGTCCAGTCGGTCGAAGAACTCCTGCGTGAAGGTCAGCTCCGTCACCACGCCGGCCATGCCCTCGACATAGACCATCGGCGTCTCGGGCCGCTCGTCGTTCGTCTCGGCGGCCAGCTCCGGCTCGATATGGATGTCGCCGGCCGTCGCGGGGTTGTAGCGCGAGTAGTCGCGCTGCAGGACATTGACCGACACGCTGCCGTATTTGGCCCCTTCGACATAGAAGTTGTAGGTCATGCCGACGGTATCCTTGATGATCGTCGGGTCGCTCTCCAGCCGGTTGCGGGCGTAGATCGTCAGACCCGACTCCTCGAGCGTCGTGGCGTAGATCGTCCCCTTGCCGTATTCGGTCACCGGCACATCGGGGTCGGGGCAGATGTAGAGCCCCTTGAAGGCCTTGACCCAGTATTCGAGGCTGTCGTAGCTGTAGAGCGAATATTCATCCTTGTGCTCGCCCTCCTGGAGCATCAGCCGGTTGACGAAGGCGCGTCCCTCGGCCGTGGGCTGGAGCGTCACGCTCGTGACCGAAGGGCCGTGGCTGCCTCCCAGCGTGAAGGTGAAGAGCTTTTTCGCGGGGTCGTAGACCCGGTCGGCGGCGTTGTGGG
>OLPO01001714.1_pt1 | contig 14409 bp, 15 predicted proteins | sample 1672831 | NCBI WGS metagenome assembly OLPO01 (sample SAMEA3136728, study PRJEB25190) | human gut metagenome
GGTGCTTGTCTACACCATCGCAGTCACACTCAAGGACGAGGGTGAGGAATCGGCACTGGCCGGGGCCTCGCCCTGCGTCTGTTTCACACAGCCGCCTGCCTTTACCTTTCCCCGGGGCAAAATGCCGCTGGCACACCGCCCGGTGGTTGTGGGCCTTGGCCCGGCGGGCCTCTTTGCCGCGCTGCTGCTGGCCCGCAGCGGCTACCGCCCGCTGGTGCTGGAGCGCGGCCCCGCCCTTGATGAGCGTATCCGCGCGGTCAGCCATTTTGAAAAGACCGGTGAGCTGGATCCGAATGCCAACATCCAGTTTGGCGAGGGCGGCGCGGGGACCTTCTCGGACGGCAAGCTGACCACCCGTGTCGGCGACCCGCTGTGTGCCTTTGTGACGGGGGCGTTCCTCGACCACGGCGCGCCGGCAGATATTGCCTGGCGGCAGAAGCCGCATGTCGGCACCGACCTTCTGCGGGATGTCATCCGCAGCATTCGTGGGGAGATAGAGTCCTTAGGAGGTGAGGTGCGGTTCAACACGGCGCTGACCGGCCTGCAGATCCGAAACGGTGCCTTGACCGGCATTGACACCACGGCAGGCAGCGTTGCCTGTGAGCAGCTTATCCTTGCCGTGGGGCACAGCGCCCGGGATACCTTTGCCATGCTGCATGAGTTGGGCCTGCCGCTTGCGTGCAAGCCCTTCTCGGTCGGCTTCCGCGCCGAGCATCTGCAGACGGAGATCGACAAAAGCCTGTACCACGGTGCGGCAGGGCACCCGGCGCTGCCGAAGGGCGAGTACCAGCTCAGCCAGCATGTCAGCGGCGGGCGCTGCGTCTATACCTTCTGCATGTGCCCGGGCGGCACGGTCTGCGCCGCCGCCAGTGAGGAGGGCGGCGTTGTCACCAACGGCATGAGCCTGCACGCCCGCGACGGCAAAAACGCCAATGCGGCGGTGGTCGTCAGCGTGGACGGCAGTGACTTTGACAACGACCCGGTTAAGGCGGTGGCGTTCCAGCGTCAGCTTGAGCAGGCCGCTTACCGCGCGGGCGGCGGGGAATACCGCGCCCCGGCGCAGACGGTCGGCAGCTTTTTGGCAGGGGGCAGCGCGTTGGCGCTGGACCGTGTGGAGCCGACCTACCCCCGGGGTGTGACGCCCTGCGATCTCGGCAGCCTGCTCCCCACGGAGTTGGGCGGTGCCCTGCGCGAGGGTCTGACGGCCTTTGGCCGCAAGCTGGCAGCCTACCGCGCCCCCGATGCCGTGCTGACGGGTCTTGAGACCCGCACCAGCAGCCCGGTGCGCCTTGAACGCGGCAAAGAGGACCTGCAGTGTACCGGTCTGAGCGGCCTTTACCCCTGCGGTGAGGGTGCCGGTTATGCAGGCGGCATCATGACCGCTGCCGTGGACGGTGTGCGCTGTGCCGCCGAGCTGATGAAGAATTGGGCACCTGCAGAATGACCCGAGACGGCGGTCAGTCCTCTGACCGCCGCACGGCAGCAGACGATAAAAACAAACAGATGGGACAAACCATGCCAGACAACAAACACAATTACGAATATAACTACGACCTTGGCGATGTGATCGACAATGCGGTCGAGATGGGCAGCAGGATCGGCTCCTCCGTGTTGGGCAGCATTGCCGATGCGCTGGAGCAGGCGGGCGATGCCATGGGCGTGAAACAACCGGACAGCTTCTCCGCGTGGAAGCGCCGTCTGGAGCGCAAGTGGAAAAACGGAGGCCAGTCTGTCGGCGTTGCGCTGACGGCGGTCGGCTGGACCTTTGCAGGCTGCTTTGGCATCGCGGCGTTCGTGCTGGGCATCCTGACGGCAGTCGGCGCAGGGCCGCTGGGGCTTTCCCAACAGGATTTTATAGCCCTGCCGATTCTGACGGCCGTGTTTTACCCCACAACGCTCGGCTTCCTCTTTATGGCCATCGTGGGCATGAAAAAGCTGGCCTATTTCAGCCGCCTGCGCAAGCTGCTGCGCGCTGCCAATGACTGGACTTGTGACCTGCCCGCGCTGGCCCGCAAGGCACAGATCAAGCAGGAAAAGGCCTATGAAATCGTTGTAAAGGCTGTGGCAAACGGGGATCTTCCCAACGCTGCCATTTCCGATGATTACAGCACCCTCTATCTGGATGATTCGCTCCTGCCATCCGCGCCGCAGCCCGCTGCCGCACCGCAGCCGGCATCTGCTGCGCCGCTGACCGAGGCCGAGCAGTTCCAGCGCGAGGGCGTGGATTTTCTGAACTATTTAAAGGCTTGCTGCGGCAGACTTGGCAGCGATGCCGATGAAGAATTGGTGCAGATGCGCAAGATCTGCGCGTCCATTCTTGGCTTTGTGCATAACCACCCCGAGCAGCTTGGCCGGGTGCGCCGCTTCCGCGAATATTACCTGCCCACGACCCGCAAGCTGCTCGATACAGCGCAGGGTCTTGGTGATACGGACACCGCCAATGCCGCCGAGATACGCCGCGACATCACCGGCATTTTGCACACGCTGAATCAGGCGTATGCAAAGCTGTATGATACGCTGCTGCAGGATGTGAGCATGGATGTTTCGACCGAGATCGACACGCTGGAAACAATGCTGCGGCAGGACGGCCTGACCCATGATTTTGAATCTGATTTTAACACAAGGAGTTAAACTGTATGAATTACCCTGCGTGGCAACTGAAAAAGGGCGATCCCGCCGCCGAAACCTCGCTGGCGGGTGCCGGGTGCGGCGTACTGCTGCGCCGGGTGCTGGCCGCCCGCGGCTGTAACGAGCCCGCCGCTGCGCAGGCAATGCTGGGGCAGGGCGAGCCGCTCAGTGATCCGTTCCTGCTCAAGGATATGGACAAAGCAGTCGCCCGCATCGAACAGGCCGTTGAAAATGAGGAGCTCATGGTCATCTACGGTGATTATGATGTGGACGGTATTTCGGCAACGGCTATTTTGTACGAATGTCTCACCAGTCAGGGGGCACATGTGCGCTGCAAGCTGCCCACGCGCGGCTCCGGCTACGGCCTGACCCGCGCTGCCCTTGAATCGCTGGCACAGAAGGGCTTCAGGCTGGTCGTGACGGTGGACAACGGCATCTCCGCCGTGGAGGAGGCAGCCTGCGCCAGAGAGCTGGGGCTGGACCTTATCATCACCGACCACCATCTGCCGGGCGATACGCTGCCCGATGCCGTTGCCGTGGTGGACCCCAAGCGGGCCGACGATGAAAGCCCGTTTAAGGATCTGTGCGGCGCGGGCGTTGCCTTTAAGCTCTGCGCCGCGCTGGAGGGCTGCGACCCTGCCGAGCTTTTGGAGATGTACGGCGAGCTTGCCGCGCTCGGCACGGTAGCCGATGTCATGCCGTTGGTGGGGGAAAACCGCACCATCGTCCGGGAGGGGCTGGACCTTCTGCAGGATACGATGCGCCCCGGCCTGCACGCCCTGCTGGAAAGCGCCGGCTGTGCCGGAAAGCCGGTCACGGCAGATACGGTAAGCTACAGTCTGGCCCCGCGCCTGAACGCGGCGGGCCGCATGGATAATGCTGCCGTGGCGCTCAAGCTGCTGCTCTGCGGGGACGAGGAGCAGGCAACCGGCATTGCGGACCGTCTGGCAGAGATCAACACCGAGCGTCAGCAAACCGAGCAGCAGGTATTTGCTGCCGCGTTGGAGACGCTGGAAAAAGACCCGGCCCGCACCCGGGACCGGGTGCTTGTCGTCAGCGGTGAGGACTGGCACCCCGGTGTCATCGGCATCGTGGCCGCGCGCCTTATGGAGCGGTTCGGCCGCCCGGTCATTGTTATTTCGATGCATGAGGGCGAGGGACGCGGCAGCGGTCGTGCCCCTGACCCGTTTGATCTGCACAGCGCGCTGGCAGGGTGCGCACAGTATCTGACCCGTTTCGGCGGCCATGCGGCAGCAGCCGGTGTCGAAATTGAGGAGGACAACCTGCCCGCCTTCCGTCAGGCCATCAATGCCTGGGCTGCTGACCACGCCGCGCAGCCCGAGGCCGTCAGCCTGCAGCTTGATGCCGCCGTTACGCTGGGGGAGCTGAGCCTTGACAATGTGCAGGAGCTGGGCCGTCTGGCCCCCTTCGGCCGCGAGAACCCCACACCGGTGCTGCTGGTGCAGCACGCCTTTGTGGACGGCATCTGGCCGATGGGCAGCGAGGGGCGGCACACCCGCCTGCGGTTGCGGCAGGGCAGCGATACCCTGTTTGCATCGACCTTCGGCGTTGCACCGCAGGCGTTTGCCTACCCGGTGGGCAGCGAGGTCGAGGCTGCCCTCGAGGTGTCGATCTTCAACGGGCGCAGCGGGCCGATGGTGTCGGCGCATCTCAAGGCCATCCGACCCGCCGGGCTGGGCAATACCCCCAGCGAGCAGGCCGCCTGGTTTGAAGCGTTCCGCACCGGCGGCACCCTGCCTGCGGACCGTGCCGCTGTGCTGCTGCCGGACCGTGCCGACACCGTGGCGCTCTACCGCCGCATCCGCACGGGGCAGGTGGCTGCAGCGGACCTACAGCCGGTGTTTGCGGCGCAGGGCGTGCAGAATACCGGCCGTATGCTGGCCAGCCTGACCGCACTGCAGGAACTGGGCCTGATCGAGGAGCAGGACGGCCGCTGGCTGCCTGTGGCTGTGACTGCTAAGCAGGATCTGGCGTCCGCGCCGGTTTTGCAGCGTTTGGCGACCATGGCGAAACAAGGATAAAACGCGGGTTTATCCGGGATTGTAGGGGCGGATGCTCGCATCCGCCCGCGGAGCGTGGCGGCAACGGCGATGTTCCCGGGTCGATGCCGAGCATCGACCCCTACAAAGAGCTGTGCGATTTTATAAAAACGGAGAGGGAATGGACCATGGAAAACACAACCGTGCAGGAAGTAAAAATGCCCATCACCTATGACGACCTGAAGGCAAGTATGATCGACAGCGGCCGTCCGTATGACTTTGAGATGATCGACCGCGCCTACGAGCTGGCCGCCAAGGCGCATGGTGAGCAGCGCCGCCGCAGCGGCGAGCCGTATATCTGTCATCCGCTTTCCGTGGCGCAGATCCTTGTGGAGCTGGGTATGGACAGCGAGAGCATTGCTGCAGCCCTGATGCACGATGTGGCGGAGGATACCCCCGTATCGGTAACGGAGATCCGGCAGAAGTTCGGCCCCGAGGTCGCGCTGCTTGTTGACGGCGTTACCAAGCTGACCCAGATCAAATTCTCCAATGTCGAGGACCGTCAGGCCGAGAACCTGCGCAAGATGCTGCTGGCGATGAGTCAGGATGTCCGCGTCATGATCATCAAGCTTTGCGACCGGCTGCACAATATGCGCACCGGTGACGCCTGGCCGGAGCAGAAGCGCCGCGACAAGGCCCTTGAAACGATGGAGGTCTATGCGCCCATCGCCCACCGCCTCGGCATCTCCAACATCAAGGAGGAGCTGGAGGACCGCAGCCTGCACTATCTGGACCCGGTCGGCTATGAGACGATCCGTGACCTGCTGAACAAGCACGGCGATGAGTTTCTGCATCAGGTCTGCCATACCATCGCCAAGCATCTGGCGGAAAACGGCATCCAGAAGGCCACCATCCGCCACCGCGTCAAGAGCATCTACGGCATCTACCGCAAGATGTATATGCAGAACAAGGACTTTGAGGAAATCTACGACATCTACGCCGTCCGCATCATTCTGGACAATGTCCCCGAGTGTTACACGGCGCTGGGTCTGATCCACGATATGTACCATCCGCTGCCGAACCGCTTTAAGGATTACATCTCGACCCCGAAGCCCAACGGCTACCAGTCCCTGCACACGACAGTCATCGGCCGCGAGGCCATCCCGTTTGAGGTGCAGATCCGCACATGGGATATGGACCGCATGGCGGAGTACGGCATCGCCGCCCACTGGAAGTACAAGGCCGGCATCACCGGCAGCGGCGATAAGCTGGATGAGCGGCTGGCGTGGGTGCGCCAGCTTTTGGAAAGCCAGCGCTCGAGTGCGGATGCCACCGACCTGCTCAGTGACATCAAGAGCGACCTGCTGCCGGAGGAGGTATTTGCCTTTACCCCGCGCGGAGATGTCATCAACCTGCCGGCCGGTGCCACGACCATCGACTTTGCCTACGCCATCCATTCGGCTGTCGGCAACCGCATGATCGGCGCAAAGGTCAACAACCGCATCGTGCCGATCGACCACAAGGTCCAGACCGGTGAGATCATCGAGATCATCACCGGCCCTGAAAACCGCGGCCCCAGCCGTGACTGGCTCAACATCGTCAAGACGAGCGAGGCCAAAAATAAGATCCGCAACTGGTTTAAAAAGGAGCGGCGGGAGGAAAATATCCAAGAGGGGCGCGATGCGCTTGAGCGCGAGATGCGCCGCAACCTCATGACGCTGAGTGATGAGCAGCGCCCCGTCTTTATGGAGGCGCTGGCCCGCCGCAACCGCTGCAACAGCGTGGAGGAAATGTACGCCGCCATCGGCTACGGCGGGCTGCAGCTCTCCCGCATGCTGCCCAAGCTGAAGGAGGAGTACACCAGACTGCAGGCCACCGAGCCGCGGCCGGTTACGGTCGAGCTCAAACGGATGCACTCCTCCGAGGGCGTTGTGGTGGAGGGCATCGACAACTGCCCCATCAAGTTCGCCAAGTGCTGCTCACCGCTGCCCGGCGATGAGATCGTCGGCTTTGTCACCCGCGGGTTTGGTGTTTCCATCCATAAGCGGGACTGTGCCAACGCCCGCGAGAGCATGCGCCACCCCGAGAATATCGACCGCTGGGTCCGCGCCTACTGGGATGACGAGGCCCGCGAAAGCTATAAGGCAACGCTCGATATCGTCTGTATGGACCGCCCGAACCTTGTGTCGGATGTGGCGCTGGCGCTGGGCGATATGCGCGTGCCTATCTACTCGCTGATGGCGCGCGCCGCCGAGCAGGGACGCGCCCGGATGAGCGTGACGGTGGGCATCACCAACACCGAGCATCTCAACAGCGTTGTGGCCCGCCTGAAAAAGATCAAGGATGTCGTCAGCGTGACGAGAAACTGAGTTTGAAAGCCTTCCCCTGAGGGGGGAGGTGCCCCTCATCAGTCGCCTACGGCGCCAGCTTCCCCCAAGGGGGGAAGCCTTACATGGAAGGAGCACCCTATGCGAGCAATCATTCAGCGCGTAACCCGCGCAAGCGTTACGGTCAACGGCGGTGAGCCACGCGCCATCGGCCCGGGTCTGGTCATCCTGCTGGGCGTGCGTGAAACCGATGAGATCGATATTGTGCCGAAGCTGGCTGACAAATGCGCGCACCTGCGCATTTTTGAGGACGAGGACGGCAAGCTGAACCGCAGCGCGGTCGAACTGGGCTATTCGGCGCTGGTGGTGTCGAACTTCACCCTGTACGGTGATACGGCCAGAGGCAAGCGCCCGAGCTTCAGCCATGCCGCCAAGGGGGAACTGGCGGTGTCGTGCTATGAAAAATTCCTTGATGAGATGAATCGGCAGGGCCTGCAGGAGGTCAAGCACGGCGAATTCGGCGCGGACATGCAGATCGACCTTGTGAACGATGGCCCGGTGACCATCGTGATCGATACCGACGAGTGGAAAAAGTAAGCAAAATTCAAGGGAGGACGCAATGAACATCCAGCATATCCACGGCGTTCCGCCGCTGTACACGAATACCTTTTTAATTATCACGAACGCCAAGCACGGCATCCTCATTGACGCCGCGGCCGAGCCTGCTACCTATCAGAAGGCGCTGGACGAGGCGGGCGCAACGCTGAGCCATATCCTGCTGACCCACGGGCACTACGACCATGTGGGGGCGGTGGCAGCCCTCAAAAAAGCAACCGGCTGCAAGGTCTATATGGACCCGGCCGATGCGGCGGGCAGCCAGCTGCTGCCCCTGACACCCGATGTCATCACGGACACATGGCCGGCTGGTGACGAGCTTACGATCGATGAGCTGACCTTCAAGATCTACCACACCCCCGGTCACACGCCGGGCGGCGTCTGCCTGTCCTGCTATGGGCTGCTGTTCAGCGGCGACACGCTGTTTGCAGGCTCCTGCGGGCGGACGGATTTCCCCGGCGGCAGCATGCAGGAGATGGCAAAAAGCCTGTCCCTGCTGGCAGAACTGCCGCTGCCCGATGCAACAAAAGTCCTGCCCGGGCATGAGGATTTTACCACCCTTGGGCAGGAGCGCCGCTCCAACCCCTATATGAATGAGGCATGGTTTTGATGCAGATCATTTTACGCGGCCCCGCGGCGGGCTATGAAGCTGAGCATACCGCACGGCTGTTTTTCCCCGGTGCGGAGAAGTCGGAAAATCTCCCGCAGGAGGGTGATTTTGTGCTGGCGCAGAGCCACCAATGCACCGATCTGGCCCTGCTGCGCCTCAACGGTAAGCTGCAGTGGCAAACCGCCCTGCGCCCGCAGGGCGAGGATGCGGAGTACGCCCTGTGCCGGCTGCTGTACGGTATGCTCTGCCGGGCAACCGGCATCACGCCGCCATGGGGCATGATGACCGGTGTGCGGCCGGTGCGCATCATTCACGACATGCGCGCAGCCGGTGCGGGTGAGGACGAGATACGCGCGCGCTTCCTTGACCACTTTGGCTGCGCGCCGGAAAAGTTTGCGCTTGCGCTCGGCATTGCCGACCTGCAAAAGCCGGTTCTGGACGCCGCCGACCCGATGGACTGCAGCGTCTATGCGGGCATCCCGTTCTGCCCGACCCGGTGCAGCTACTGCAGCTTTGTCTCCCGCACGGTGGGGGATAAAGCCACCCGTGCGCTTGTGCAACCCTATGTCGATAAGCTTTGTGAGGAGCTGACCGCCATCCGCCGGACCGCCGACCGTGCCGGGCTGCATATCCGCACCTTCTATATCGGCGGCGGCACGCCCACCAGCCTGAACGCGCCGCAGCTGGAACAGCTGATGTCCCACATCGCCAAGACCTTTGATTTAGCGAAACTGGACGAATATACGGTCGAGGCCGGCCGCCCCGACTGCACCGATGCTGAGAAGCTGCGCATCATAAAAAAATACGGAGCGATGCGTATTTCCATCAACCCACAGACCTTCTCGGACACGGTCTTGCAGAACATCGGCCGCCGCCATACGGCGCAGGATATTATCGACTGTTTTGCGGCCGCGCGCGCTGCAGGGCACACCAACATCAATATGGACCTGATCGCGGGCCTGCCGGGGGACACGGTCGAAGGCTTTGCAGCCAGCCTGCGTCAGGCCATCGCGCTTGCGCCGGAGAACATCACGGTCCACACGCTGACCCTCAAGCGGGCGTCCAACATCGTGGTCGAGCATCGCACTGCCGACTATGCCGATGTTGCCGCCATGCTCGACAGCTGCCGTATGCTGGCCGAGGCCGGCTACCGACCCTACTATATGTACCGCCAGAAGGGCACGCTGCAGAATCTGGAAAATATCGGCTGGGCCAAGCCGGGTTTTGAGTGTCTGTATAATATCTATATTATGGAAGAGGTCCACACCATTCTTTCGGCCGGTGCGGGCGGCTCTACCAAGCTTGTCATTCCGGGGCAGCGCCGCGGCAAGATCGAGCGCATCTTCAACTTCAAATATCCCACCGAGTACATCGACCGCTTTGCGGAGCTTCTCGACCGCAAAAAGGCCGTGGAGGATTTCTATGCACGTTACACATCGCAAACGCTTCATCAGCCGTGACCTTGTGGCACTGGCCGCGCGCAGCCCGCAGGAGCTGGCGGCCCTGAGTGAGCAGCATTATCACGACCAGATCGAGAGCATCGCCGATGAGGTGCTGGCGGCAGGCCAGCGCATCGTCATGCTGACCGGCCCGTCCGCTGCGGGCAAGACGACATCGGCCCATAAGATCGCCGGGGCCATCGCGGCGCGCGGCCACAACAGTCAGGTCGTCAGTCTGGATGATTTTTATATCGGGGAGGGGAAATACCCCAAAAATCCCGATGGCAGCGATGATTATGAGAGTCTGGAGTCACTGGATCTGGAGCGGCTGCATTTTTGCCTGAAGGAGCTGTACAAAACCGGCATCTGTGAGGCGCCGGTGTTTGACTTTACACTTCAGCAGCCCAGCGGCACCCGCCGCATTGATGCCCGCGGCGGTGTGGTCATCATCGAGGGTCTGCACGCCCTGAACCCGACCCTGACCGAGGAACTGCCTGCCGGGGCCGCCCTCTGCCTGTATGCGGGCCTGCGGGAGGAATACGCCGACAGCAGCGATGCCTGCTGTCTGGCCACCCGGGACATCCGGCTGGCGCGGCGCATCGTGCGGGATTACCTGTTCCGCGGGCACGGGGCTGCCTTCACGCTGGGGCTGTGGGGCCATGTCTGCGCGGGCGAGGAACGGTTCATCAAGCCTTACAAGCCGCGCGCCAACCTGCTGCTGGATACGACCCACACCTATGAGGTCTGCCTGTGGCGCACCGTGCTGGACGCGATGCCTGCCGACCCGGAGCTGACCCCCGTGCAGGCCCGCCAGCTGGAGGCCCTGCGCGCAAGGTTTGACGCATTTCCGGCGCTGGGTACCGAGCTTGTGCCCCAAAACAGCCTGCTGCGGGAGTTTATTGGTAAATAGTGCCGTACAATTCACGGAAAATATACATTTGCGCGTTGCAAACCGCGCCGCAATAGGCTATAATAGACCTAAATCGCACGGCACAGATGCCGTGTTCAGGCAAGAAGAAAGAGGTGCTTGACTATGTTTGAACTGGATATTGAGATGCTGAAGGAACAGGGCCTGCAGTTGGTGGATTCCGCTAAAAAGACGGCGCAGGATCTGGCAGACAAGGGCAAAAACAAGCTGGATCTTCTGAACCAGCAGGCACGACTGTCCAAGGCACAGCGCCAGCTGGGCGCTCTGGTCTACAGCCTGCACAAGGCCGGTGAGGAGAACCCCGCACTGGTCGAAAAGTATATCGATGCCGTGGCAGAGGTCGAGAAGGCCATTGAGGAGATCAAGGCCGGCATGACCGAGGACGAGCGCGCAGAGGTCGAGGCACAGGAGGCTACTGACGCCGCCGAGGAAGCCCCCGAGCAGGAGCAGGAGGAGGAAATCGAGGAGGAGCCTATCCAGCTGCGCGGCGAGACCAAGATCTGCCCCGTCTGCAAGGCCGAGGTCGATGGTGACGCTCTGTTCTGCAACCATTGCGGCGCACAGCTGTAAAAATAACACTACAGCGAAAAAATGCAGCCGGGCGGACGGCCAACGCTTGACAAATCCGCCGATTTGTGTAAAATGTAGCGTATTGCATTTCTGTGAGCGCGGAGAAGGGCTATGAACGCATACCCCGAAAAACAGCAGTATACGGCAGACGACCTGGTAGCGATCATTGCGATCCTGCGGGAGCCGGAAGGCGGCTGCCCCTGGGACAAGGTGCAGACCCACACCTCGATCCGGATGAACTTCCTTGAGGAAGCCTACGAGGCAGTGGATGCCATCGACCTGAATGACCCCGAACTTCTCTGTGAGGAGCTGGGCGATGTGATGATGCAGGTAGTCTTTCATGCGCAGATCGAGCGGGAGGCCGGGCACTTTACCTTTGATGAGGTATGTGACGGTGTCTGCCGCAAGCTCATAGAGCGTCACCCGCATATTTTTGGCGGGGACGAGAGCATAAAAGATTGGGATTCGCTCAAGAATAAGGAAAAGGGCCGTCTGACCCTCGCAGATGATCTCGAAAGCGTCCCCAAGGCGCTGCCTGCCCTGATGCGCGCCGCCAAGCTGCAAAAGCGCGCTGCCCGCTACGGCGTGCAGACAGAGGCGGCAGCCGATACGGTCGCTGCTGCGGCTGCGGCAGTTGAGACTGCACCGGACAAGGCCCGGGCGGAGCAGGCGATGGGGCAGCTTCTGTTTGCTGCTGCGGCGCTTGCACGCAGTGCAGGCATCGACCCGGAGCAGGCCCTGCAGAAATGCAACGCTGCGTTTACCACAGCGCACGCCGACAACCCAGAAAGCTAAGAAGTGAGCCGAGCGGGACGGTGCTTTCCGCAGCTGCTTTTTGCTGATATAACACTTTGGAGGTATAATACCATGACGAAAGTTGAACTGATCGCCGCTGTTGCGAATGAAGCTAACCTGACCAAGAAGGACGCCGAGGCTGCTGTCAACAGCGCCCTGAACGCCATCACCAACGCCCTGAAGGAGGGCGACAAGGTCGCACTGGTCGGCTTCGGCACCTTCGAGGTCCGTGAGCGCCCCGCACGCAAGGGCCGCAACCCCCAGACCGGTGAGGAGATCACCATTGAGGCCTCCAAGCTGCCCGCTTTCAAGGCCGGCAAGGCCCTGAAGGACTCCGTTCAGTAAGTAATGGTCCGCTCCGCCCCGCCGCGCTTCTGCGGCGGGGCGGTTTTGTATCGAAAGGAAAACATCTATGCGTCTGGATAAATACCTGAAGGTCAGCCGTGTCATCAAGCGCCGCACCCTTGCCAACGAGGTTGCGGACGCGGGCCGTGTGCTGGTCAACGGCAAGCCTGCCAAGGCCAGCTATACCGTAAAGCTCGGCGACATCATTGAGGTCACCTTCGGCAACCGCCCTGTCAAGATCCGCGTCCTGTCCGATGTGGAGCAGAAGGGCAAGGATGTCGCACGGGAAATGTTTGAGATCATCGAGGAATAATGCCCCACCGCCCGGCGCGGGTTCTAAATGCGGTGCCTGCCGCATACAGTATCACTGTAACCAAGCAGGGGAGGGACCGCCATGCCGGAAACAAAACTGGAGCCGCGCGCCGGCCAACCGCAGCAGCAAAGCCACGGCCTTGCCCTGCGGGACCGCCGTCATCTGGCCGTGACCGGTGTCAGCCGTGTCATCAGCTGTGATGAAAGCGCCGCTGTGCTGGAAACGCCGCTCGGCAATCTGACCGTCGGCGGGCAGGAGCTGCAGATCGGGGAGCTGTCCACCCAGAGCGGGCAGGTGCAGATCTCCGGCAGGATCGAATACCTGCAGTATGCGGAAAATCAGCAGTCCGGCGGCGGTCTGCTGGCGCGGCTCTTCCGTTAGATGGCGCCGTCACCTGCCCCGTGGGCGGTGCTGGGGGATGTGCTGTGGTGCCTTGGGCTGGGCTGTCTGCTGGCGGGCGTGCGGGATGCCGTGCGCCTTGCACTGGGGGAGGGGGCGCTGCGCTGCTTTTTCCGGGATATAGCGGCCTTTGCCGCAGCGGCGGTGCTGGTCTGCGGCTTCGCTGCCGGGGCCAGTGCGGGCGGTCTGGCCCGCTGGTATATGAGCGCCGCGCTGCTGCTGGGGGCTGTATGCTGGCACTGGACCGTGCAGCCCGCCGTACACCGCTGTGCGGCGGCAGCCGCCGCCTGCCTGCTGGCACCGCTGCATGCGGTGGAGAAAACCGCCGTCAAGCCCCTAAAAAAGCGCCTTGCCGCCGCCCGCAGCCGCCGCAGAGAGCGCAAAAAGGCAAAAAAGTCCGAAAAAAAGCAAAAATCCGCTGAAAAACAGTTGCAAAAACCTTCGACCATATTATATAATTAGCTACAAGTGGTTGTGCGTGCATTTTTGGGAAAGGGGGCATCCCACTATGAGCAAAAACAGGGGACAGTCCCAGCGTGGATTCCTGCCGTGGTGGATCACCGTTCCGGTGTTTCTGATCGTCTGCGGCTCGCTGTTCGTCAATCTCGTGCAGTATCAGGTGTCCATTGCATCCAAGCAGCAGGAGCTGCAGTCTGTGCAGAACCAGCTGAGCACACAGCTTACCGAAAACGCCGAGCTGTCCGGCACACTGGATCAGGGCGAAAGCGCTATTATCGAGCGCTACGCTAGGGAGCAGGGCTACGCCAAGCCCAACGAGCGCGTCTTTGTGGACATCAGCGGCAAATAAATCGTTTTCAGCGGGGACGCTTTGCGGCAGCCCCCTGGCATAAAAATTACATTTAAAGGGGTATCATAGTTTGGCATTACAAGTTGGGGATATTGTCGAGGGCAAGGTCACTGGTATCAAGCCGTTCGGCGCGTTCGTTTCTCTGCCGGAGGGCAAGACCGGTCTTGTCCACATCTCCGAGGTTTCCTACGAGTTTGTGCAGGATCTTTCCACGGTGCTCAGCGATGGGCAGACGGTTTCCGTCAAGGTGATCTCGATCGCACCGGACGGCAAGATCGCATTGTCCATCAAGCGCACCCAGCCCGCGCCGGAGCGCGGCCCGCGCCAGCAGCACGGCGAGCGCACTGCAGGCGGCAATGACCGCCGCCCGGCCCCGCGCCCCAAGCGTGAGGAAAAGCCCCGCGTCTGGCAGCCCAAGCCTGCCGCGCCTCAGGGCGATATGAGCTTTGAGGACATGATGGCCCGCTACAAGACCCGCAGCGAGGAAAAGATTGCGGATCTCAAGCGCGTGACGGAGAACCATCGCGGCGGATATTCCCGCCGCCGCGGCTGATACCGGCTGCGAAAGCCATACAATGAACGGCCCTATCCTGACGGCTGTCAGCCGCCGGGCTGGGGTCTTTTTGCAATTT
>OLPO01001717.1_pt1 | contig 14389 bp, 20 predicted proteins | sample 1672831 | NCBI WGS metagenome assembly OLPO01 (sample SAMEA3136728, study PRJEB25190) | human gut metagenome
TTTCCAGAAAAAGATCTGGGGGCGGGATCAGAAATACATGTACTTGTTGGCTTCCTTCCGCAGCTCCGCCCGGAAGTCGGGGTGGGCTACGGCGATGAGGTTCTCCACCCGCTGCTTCACGGTGCGGGCCCGCAGCTTGGCCACGCCATATTCGGTGATCACCATGTCTGTGAGGTTCCGGGACACAGACACAATGGACCCGGGGTCCAGGATGGGGGCGATGCGGCTGACAGTACCCTTCTTGGCAGTGGAGATCTGGCACAGCATGGCCCGGCCGCCTCGGGAGTGGTAGGCCCCGTAGGCGAAGTCGGTGGCCCCGCCGGTGCCCGACCACTGGATATACCCCAGGGCCTCTGCGGCTACCTGGCCGGTGAGGTCAATCTGCAGGGCGGCGTTGATGGACACCATGTTGTCCTGCTGGGCGATGATCATAGGATCGTTGGTGTACCGGCCCCGGCGCATCATCACCCGGGGGTGGTTGTTCAGGTATTCATAGGTGAAGTTGTCGGCGATGATGAAGGCCCCCACGGACCACCCCTTGTCCAGGTTTTTGTACCGGTTGGTCACCACGCCCTGCTGGATCATCCGGGCCATGGAGGCGCCGATCTGCTCGGTGTGGATGCCCAGGTCGTGGCGGTTCATCAGCTCGAACCCGATGGCGTTGGGGATGCCGCCGAAACCCAGCTGGATGCAGTCCCCGTCGTGGACCATCTCGGCGGCATAACCGGCCACGGCCTTCTCTGCCTCCCCGATGGGGGGATCCTGGAGCTCATACAGGGAGAGGTCGGACTCAATGATCACATCGGCCATGGCCACCGGCAGGGCGCAGTCCCCAGGCAGGTGGGGGATATGGGGGTTGACCTCATAGATGATCTTGTCGGCGGAGTAGAAGGACTCCATCTCCCACTGCAAGTCGCAGGACACGCAGCAGTAGCCGTGCTCGTCCATGGGGGAGACGCACACCACCGCCACGTTGGGCCGCTTGCAGCGGTGGAGCTCCTGGCCGTAGTTGTGCAGGTGGATGGGGAAGTAGCTGCTCATGCCGGAGGGGTGGATCTTCCGGAAGTTGGGGTCGTAGAAGAAGGTCTGGTGGTGGAACTTGTCTTTCAGGGAGGGGTCGGTGTGGACGGGATACTCGGGGCCCCACCGGGCCACGCAGGACCACAGCTCCACCGGGTTCTTGGGGTCGATGCGGTCGGCGATCCGGTGGAGGTTGCGCAGGAAGAGCCGGGGCTTGCTGGCGTGGATGGACCAGACGATGCAGTCTCCGCTGTCGATGAGACCGATGGCGTCCTCCACGGTGCCCAGCTTGCTCTGGTAGATCTCCTGGTGGGTCATGCCCTTGTATTTGTCGCTGAGGTACTCCTCGTGCTTTCGGTGCTTTTTCAGCATCACATCGGGGATGTACCGGTCATAGTTTTCGTAGTGTTCGTACACGAACGTCGCCTCCTTTTCTGGATGAACTCTGGCGAACAGGGCCAGACTATCTGCTTTTATGATAGCAAGAAGGGGGATGGGGGGCAACGAACAGAAGGGGGAAGGTGTCTGTTATCCGACAGGGGCGGGGATCTGTCGGGAAATCCAAAGCCCCTTCCTCCGGGATGGGGGAAGGGGCTGGCGATTACGGCGTCAAAGAAATCCCCGTGGGGTCCAGGTGAAACACCCTTCGGATGGCTTCCCCCTCCTCCTGGGGAGAGAGGGGCCGGGCGGACACCACCTGCCCTTGGACTTCCTCCTGGAGGACGTGGCGGCGGATGGCCAAAATGCCTTGGGGGGTGTAGCGGGAGACCCGGGCAAACTGGTTCATGTTGGAGTCCGGGCTGTGGGCGAAGTAGAAGAGGATGGGGGCAAAGTCCTGGTCCACTTGGGGCTCCTGGGTAAAGCCCAACACATCGGTCCAGGGGCCGCCGGGCAGCCGCTGCTGTTGGAGCCAGCCGTAGAAAGGGTCCCGGCGGTAGCGGTACTGGCAGGCTCCGTCGCTCTGGACCAAGTCTGCTTCCAACCGGAGGGGGCAGCGGGCATTTTCCAGGGTGAAGCCCACATCCACGGTGTAGCACCCCTCCGGCAGCACCACCCCCAGCACCCGGTGGCGGCGGAAGAGGATGGTGGGGGGATTGCAGATCCTGGCATGGTAGCTGAACACGGAAAACCCCAGGGAGTAGAGCAGCCAATTGAAGCAGGTGTTCAGCTCTGTGCACAGCCCACCCTGCCGCCGGCGGACGATCTTGTCGAACAGGGCCTCGTGGTCCGGGGATAGGGGGCGTCCAGCCAACACATCCAGGTTTTCGAAGGGGACGGCCTGCTGGTGGGCCTGCAGCAGACGGGTGAGCCCCGCAAGGTTCAAGGGAATGGGGCCGGGGCAGGCGATGCGGTCTAAATAGGCGTGGATCTGTTCCGGGGTCATTTGCGGTCCGTTGTAGTGGTTCCAGTCCATGGGAATCCCTCCTTTCCTCCATTCTACCGGAAACGGCAGCGATGGGCAAAGGACATGGGGGAGAAAGGGTCGGATAACTGCACAAAACGAACGATTTGTCGGAGGGAAAAAAGGGGGTTGACAAAGTACACTTGGGTGAATATAATGTACTTGTACTTGCAGTACACTATAGAGCAAAGGAGGGGCGCTGTGGACATCATCATCAGCAGCAACACCAGCAAGCCCATCTACGAACAGATCACCTCCCAAATCAAGGCCATGATTATGAGCGGGGAACTGAAAACCGGGGACCCCATCCCCTCCATGCGTTCCCTGGCCAAGTCCATCCACGTCAGTGTGATCACCGTGCAGAAGGCCTACGAGGACCTGCAGCGAGATGGGTTTATCGAGACAACCGTGGGGCGGGGGAGTTTCGTCTCCGCCCAGAACAAGGATTTTTACCAGGAGGAGCAGCAGCGGCAGGCCGAGGAACACCTGCAGCAGGCCGCCGACATCGGCAGAACCAGCGGCATTCCCGTGGAGAAGCTGGTGGAACTGCTGCGGCTCTTCTACGAGGATCAGGAGGTTTGATGTATGGACAGAAACGCGTTGGTGGTCAACGGACTGACCAAGCGGTACCAGGACTTCACCCTGGACGGGGTCTCCTTCACCGTGCCCCAGGGCTCCATTGTGGGCCTCATTGGGGAGAACGGCGCCGGTAAGAGCACCACCCTCCACGCCGTGCTGGGCCTTATCGGCCGGGACGGGGGGACGGTGGAGCTGCTGGGCCTGCCGGACACCGCCCTGGATGATGGGGTCCGCAACCAGATCGGCGTGGTCTTTGACGGCAACAGCTATCCCGAGATGCTCACCCCCCGAAAACTGGGCCGGGTGATGGGGAAGATCTACCGCACCTGGGACCCTGACCGGTACGCTGCCCTGCTGCAGCAGCTGGCCTTGCCGGCGGACAAACGGATCAAGGCCCTCTCCAAGGGCATGAAGATGAAGCTGGCCCTGGCGGTGGCCTTTTCCCACCACGCCAAGCTCCTGGTGCTGGACGAGGCCACCAGCGGCCTGGACCCGGTGGTCCGGGACGATATCCTGGACCTCTTCCTAGAGTTTGTCCAGGAGGAGGACCACGCCATCCTGGTCTCCTCCCACATCACCAGTGACTTGGAGAAGGTGGCCGATTACATCGTCTTCCTCCACCAGGGCCGGGTGGTGTTCTGCAAGCCCAAGGACGAGCTGCGGTACCGGTACGGGGTGCTCCGGTGCGGCCAGGCCCAGTTTGCAGACCTGGACCCGGCGGACATGGTGGCCTGCCGCCGGCAGGACTACGAGTGGGAGGTCCTGGTGGCCGACCGGGATGCCGCCCGACGGAAATACCCCAAGGCGGTGGTGGACCCGGCCACCATGGACGAGATCATGCTGCTCTACGTGAAAGGGGAGAGACGATGAAAGGTTTGCTGCTCAAGGACTACTATCTGATCGGATCCGTTCTGTGGATCCTGCTGGCGGCCATGGCGGTGATCGGCATTGCCATGGCGGTGCTGACCTCGGCCTGGGCCCTGGTGGTGATTGCCACGGTGATGCTGGGGATGGTCTCGGTCTCCACTATTAACATGGACAAGGCCTCCGGCTGGTACAAGGTGTCCCGGGTGATGCCCGTGGCCCGGCAGGCGGTGGTGGACAGCAAGTACCTGCTCTACCTCCTCCTCAGTGGGGTGGGGCTGCTGCTGGGCATGGTCCTGGGGATGGTGGCCTCCCTGATCCAAGGGGGGCAGAGCGGGGAGGAGGCCCTGCTGTACCTGACCATCAGTGTGGCCATGGCCCTGCTGGCGGGGAGTGTCACCCTGCCCTGCAGCTTCCTGTTCTCCGAGGAAAAGAATGTGCTGGCCATCTTCCTGGCCTATCCCGCTGCCGCGGGGATCTTTGCCGGCGTGGTGGTCCCCCTGGGGGTCACCCCCCTCTCCGGCAGCCTGGTGGCGGGGATCAGCGTGGTGCTGTATGCCGCCTCCTGGGTTCTGGCTCGGCGGAAGATCGCCTTCCGAGACGTGGCCTGAGGAGTGGGTTTGCCCAGAACAAACCAACAGCGCCGCCCCTGTCAATCAGGGGGCGGCGCTGTTCTCTTTGTTTTTAGAGAGGGCCTCTTAGGTTTGGGGGGCGGGCGTGTCCTGGGATGCCTCCGGGACAGGGATGGGCGCATGGAGGATGTAGACGTTGCAGAAGGCCTCTGCCACCTCCTCCACCGAGCGCTGGGTACCGGGCTTCAGCCACCAGGTGATCAAAGACAGCAGCCTCCCGGCAAAGAATTGGCAGAGCACTACGATCTCCTCCCGGGTGTAGGCAGTGAAGGCGGGGTGGTGCAGGGTCTGCTCGGTGAGCACTCGGGCAAACTCCTCCCGGAAAATCTCCTTGGCTTCGGCGTTGCGGGGGTCCAGGAAGAGCCGGGCATACTCCTGCCTGCGTGCCAGGAAGTACTGGAACACCTTCTCGATGGCCTGGCGAAAGGGGGCGGGATTGTCGCTGCACGGCATCCCGTCGGTGAGGTCGTCCAGAAAGGCCTGCATCCCGAAGGTCAGCAGGTGGCGCTTGTCCTCAAAGTGGGCATAGAAGGTGGAGCGGTGGACCATGGCCCGCTGACAGAGGTCCTTGACCCGGATCTCGTCAAAGGGTTTCTCCTGGAGCAGGTCACTCAGGGCCTGGAGCAGCAGGGTGTGGGTGCGCAGCACCCGGAGGTCTTCGGTTCGGCGGTCCATAGGCAGGCCCTCCTTTGGCGGAATGGATACTATATATTATCTTACGGGACCCAGGGCGGCCCTGTCAAGACAGGAAACGCCTGCGGGAGGTTCCGCAGGCGTTTCCACTGGTACATTGGAAAAGAGGCGGAGGACACATCCAAACGGACTCCGGTCTTTTCCCCGTCATCCTACCAGAGCTCGGGGCAAAAGGCAACCGACAGAGTGGGCGCCCTGTCGCCTATCCGACAGTTTCGGAAAAGTGAAGGGATGGGCAAAAAAAGGGCGGCCGGGCCCGGCCCTTTTGTGGGAAATGCTTCCCCGTGGGGGAGCAAAAAATGGTTGACACAGGGCAGAATCTGTAGTAATATATATGAGCGCCTGAATGGGCGCAGTCTGCGATGATGCGGGAGATTGCGGTGCAAACCGGTAACTTCCGCGGAGTATGTCCGTGAATCGGGCGGCTGGAGAATCTGCTGCATGGCGTATATCGCCGTGACAGGAGAGGGAAAAGCCGGCGAAGTATGCCGGTTTTCTTCATGCTTATGGAGTGATACGCACGGTTAAGTGTATCGGATTCTCCACCGTACGAAGCGTGGCAAAGACAATGACACTTCGTATGTTTTTTAGGAGGAACACAGCAACATGGCACAGAACGAAATGATTCGGATCCGCCTGAAGGCCTATGACCATCAGCTGATCGACCAGAGCGCAGAGAAGATCGTGGAAACCGCCAAGAGAACCGGCGCCACCGTCTCCGGCCCCATCCCCCTGCCCACCAAGAAGGAGGTCGTCACCATCCTTCGCGCCGTCCACAAGTACAAGGACAGCCGGGAGCAGTTCGAGCGCCGCACCCACAAGCGCCTGATCGACATCAACAACCCCAGCCCCAAGACCGTGGAAGCGCTGATGAGTCTGGATCTGCCCGCCGGTGTGGAAATCGAGATCAAGCTCTGATCCCGACCCAGACAAACCCACCGACACCCATTACTATGTGTACCCGCTGCCTGTCGCCTTATCGTGAGACAGGCGGGTCATGTTGACAAACCAATGACAGCCCAATGGTCACGTTTGCCAACCAATAACCTTAATAAGGAGGAAAACCAACATGGAAAAGGCCATCATCGGCAGAAAGATCGGCATGTCCCAGATCTTTGACGAAGCCGGTAAGGTCATCCCGGTCACTGTCATCGAAGCAGGCCCCTGCGTCGTGGTGCAGAAGAAGACCGAGGAGAAGGACGGCTACAACGCCGTGCAGCTGGGCTTCCAGGACGTGCCCGAGCGGAAGCTCACCAAGCCTGAACAGGGTCACCTGAAGAAGGCGGAAGTCCCCATGAAGAAAGTGCTCAAGGAATTCAAGCTGGACAAGGCAGCTGAGATGAACGTGGGCGACGAGATTAAGGCCGACACCTTTGCCAAGGGCGATCACATCGACGTGACCGGCATCAGCAAGGGTAAGGGCTTCCAGGGCGTTATCAAGCGCTGGAACGCCGGACGCGGCCGGATGACCCACGGCGGCGGCCCCGTCCACCGTCACGCAGGCTCCATGGGTTCCGGTACCGATCCTTCCCGGATCTTCAAGGGCAAGATCGGCGCTGGCCACATGGGTGCTGAGCAGGTCACCATCCAGAACCTGGACGTGGTGAGCGTGGACCCCGAGTTCAACCTCATCGCAGTCTGCGGCGCCGTGCCCGGACCCAAGGGCGGCATCGTCTACCTGAAGTCCACCGTAAAGACCATCCGGGAGAAGAAGGGCGAGGCCGGCACCAGCGTCAACCCGCAGAAGGCATCTGCCCGCGCCAATCCCCAGAAGGCATCCGCCAGAAACCGGTAAGGAAAGGAGAGTTTGAGAAATGCCTAAAGCAAACGTCTATAATATGGCTGGCCAGCAGGTCGGCGAGGTGGAACTCTCCGAGGGCGTTGTCGGCGTAGAACCCAACGAGCCCGCCGTCCATGCCGTCGTGGTGAACCACCTGGCCAACTGCCGCCAGGGTACCCAGAGCGCCCTGACCCGCGCCGAAGTGTCCGGCGGCGGCAAAAAGCCCTGGAGACAGAAAGGTACCGGCCATGCCCGCCAGGGCAGCACCCGTGCGCCCCAGTGGACCCACGGCGGTATCGTCTTCGCCCCCAAGCCCAGAGATTACAGCTACCGCGTCAACCGCAAGCTGAAGCGGCTGGCTCTGAAGTCCGCCCTCTCCGCCAAGGCCGCCAGCGGCGACCTGCTGGTGGTGGATAACCTGGCTCTGGACGAAATCAAGACCAAGAGCATCCAGGCTTTCCTGGACGCTGTGAGCGCCGGCAAGACCATTTTCATCACCCCCGAGGTCAATGAAAACGTGTACAAGTCTGCACGGAACATCCCCGGTGTCTCCACCACCACCGCCAAGATCCTCAGCGTCTACGACATCGTCAACGCCGAGAAGCTGGTCGTCGACCAGAAGGCGCTGGCCATCATCGAGGAGGTGTTCGCATGAAGACAGCATACGACATCATCAGACGCCCTGTGATCACCGAACAGTCCATGGCGGATACCGAGAATAAGAAGTACGTCTTTGAAGTGTCCAAGGACGCTACCAAGATTGAGATTGCCAAGGCCGTGGAGGAGATCTTCGGCGTGAAGGTGATCAAGGTCAACACCCTGAACGTCACCGGCAAGCTCAAGCGCACCGGCCGCTACCACGCCGGCCGCCGGCCCAGCTGGAAAAAGGCTGTGGTCACCCTGTCCGACGATTCCAAGTCCATCGAGTTCTTCGAAGGAATGGCTTAAGGAGGTTAATGCACTATGGCTATTAAGAGCTACAAGCCCACAACGCCTGCCCGCCGTAATATGACGGTCTCTGCGTTTGAGGGCATCGATAAGAAGGCCAAGCCGGAGCGTAGCCTGACTGAAACTCTGAAGAAGAACGCAGGACGCAACAGCTACGGCCGCATCACCGTCCGTCACCGTGGCGGCGGCAACAAGCGCAAGTATCGTATCATCGACTTTAAGCGGGATAAGATGGATATGCCCGCCACCGTGCTCCGCCTGGAGTACGACCCCAACCGCAGCGCCAACATCGCGCTGGTCCAGTACGAGGATGGGGAGAAGCGTTACATCCTGGCTCCCGTTGGCCTGCAGGCCGGCGACCAGGTCCTCTCCTCCGCCCAGGCGGATATCAAGCCCGGCAACTGCCTGCCTCTGGCAAACATCCCCACCGGCACCATCCTCCACAACATCGAGCTCTACCCCGGCAAGGGCGGCCAGCTGGTCCGTTCCGCCGGCACCTCCGCACAGCTCATGGCCAAGGAGGGCGACCAGGCCCAGATCCGTATGCCCTCCGGCGAGGTGCGCATCGTCCGCCTCAACTGCAAGGCCTCCATCGGCCAGGTTGGCAACATCGATCACGAGAACATCTCCATCGGTAAGGCCGGCCGGAAGCGCCACATGGGCTGGAGACCCACCGTCCGCGGCTCCGTCATGAACCCCAACGACCACCCCCACGGCGGCGGCGAGGGCAAGTCCCCCGTCGGTCGTCCCGGCCCTGTTACCCCCTGGGGTAAGCCGGCCATGGGTTACAAGACGCGCAAGAAGAACCACCGCACTGACAAGTTCATTGTCAAGCGCCGCAACGCGAAGTAAGGAGGCAGTGAAAGATGAGCAGAAGCATCAAGAAAGGCCCGTTTTGCGCCCCCGAGCTTCTTAAGCGGGTCAAGGAAATGAATGAGTCCGGCGACAAGAAGGTGCTCAAGACCTGGAGCAGAGCCTCCACCATCTTCCCGGCTTTCGTCGGCCACACCATCGCCGTCCACGATGGCCGCAAGCACGTGCCCGTCTATATCACCGAGGATATGGTGGGCCACAAGCTGGGTGAGTTCGCCCCCACCCGGACCTTCCGCGGCCACGCCGGCAGCAAGACTGGTAAGTAAGGAGGAGAGAGAACATGGTAGCAAAAGCGCACGCAAGATATCTGCGGATCTCTCCCCGTAAGGTGAAGATCGTCGCGGACCTGATCCGCGGGAAGAGCCTTCCCCAGGCCACCGGCATCCTGCTGACCACCCCCAAGGCAGCTTCCGAGCCCCTTCTGAAGCTCCTCAACAGTGCGGCGGCCAACGCAGAGAACAACCACAAGATGGACCCCGAGAAGCTCTATGTCTCCGAGGTCTTTGCGACCCCCGGCCCCATCATCAAGCGCATCATGCCTCGCGCCCAGGGCCGTGCCTATCGCATCAATAAGAGAACCTCTCACGTCACCATCGCCGTGGCGGAGAAGGAATAAGGGAGGAGGCAGATTATGGGACAGAAAGTAAATCCCCACGGCCTGCGCGTGGGCGTCATTAAGGACTGGGATTCCCGATGGTATGCCCGCAACGAAAAAGTGGGCGACCTGGTCGTGGAAGACTACAAGCTGCGGAAGTACCTGAAGAAGACCCTGTATTCCGCTGGCATCCCCAAGATCGAAATTGAGCGGGACAACGCCAAGATCAAGATCTATCTCCACTGCGCCCGCCCCGGCGTGGTCATCGGCAAGGGCGGCACCGAGATCGAGCGCCTGCGCCTGGAGCTGGAGAAGAAGCTGGGCAAGCCCGTGGCTCTGAACATCGTGGAGGTTAAGACCCCCGATACCGACGCCCAGCTGGTGGCCGAGAACATCGCCCAGCAGCTGGAGAAGCGGATCTCCTTCCGCCGGGCCATGAAGAACAGCATGGGCCGCGCCATGCGGATGGGCGCCCGCGGCATCAAGGTCATGTGCTCCGGCCGTCTGGGCGGGGCTGAGATCGCCCGCAGCGAGTGCTATCACGATGGCACCATCCCCCTGCAGACCATCCGCGCCGACATCGACTACGGCTTTGCTGAGGCTGCCACCACCTACGGCCGCATCGGCATCAAGGTTTGGATCTACAAGGGCGAGGTTCTCAGCCAGACCCTCCGCACCACCCCCCGCACCCTGGACACCAAGAACTTCAAGGAGCGCTCCGACCGTCCTCGCCGCCGCGACGGCAGAGGCGGCTACAACCGCGACCGTAAGCCCGGCTATGGCAACCGTCCGCAGGGTGGTTACAACAACAACCGTGGTCCCCGGCCCGCTGCCGGCGGATCTGCTCCCAAGGAAGGAGGCAAAGCCTAATGCTGCTGCCCAAGAGAGTCAAATACCGCCGCGTCCACCGTGGCCGCCTGAAGGGCAAGGCCACCCGCGGCAACACCGTGACCTACGGTGATTTTGGTCTGCAGGCCCTGGAGCCGGCATGGATCACCAGCAACCAGATCGAGGCCGCCCGTGTGGCCATGACCCGTTACACCAAGCGTGGCGGTCAGGTTTGGATTAAGATTTTCCCCGACAAGCCCATCACCGAGAAGCCCGCTGAGACCCGCATGGGTTCCGGTAAAGGCTCCCCCGAGTACTGGGTGGCCGTGGTGAAGCCCGGCCGGGTGATGTTTGAGATCGCCGGCGTCTCCGAGGAGGTCGCCCGCGAGGCCCTGCGTCTGGCCAGCCACAAGCTGCCCATCAAGACGAAGATCGTGGCCAAGGAAGAAACGGCCCCTGAGAGCGAGAATGGTGGTGAAGCATGATGAAGGCAAACGAGGTACGCAAGCTGTCTTCCGCTGATCTGGAAAAGAAGCTGACCGAACTGAAGAAGGACCTGTTCCAGCTCCGTCTCCAGCATGCCACCAATCAGCTGGAAAACCCTGTCCGCATTTCCGAAGTGAAGCGTGACATTGCCAGAGTCAAAACCATCATCCGTGAGCAGCAGCTCGCTGGCCAGTAAGGAGGAACGGAATCATGCCTGAGAACAGAACTTCTTCCCGTAAGACCAGAGTCGGCCTGGTGGTTTCGGACAAGATGGATAAGACCGTGGTGGTGGCCATTGCCGACCGTGTGGCCCACCCCCTGTATAAGAAGATCGTCAAGAGAACCTATAAGCTGAAGGCCCATGACGAGAACAACACCTGCGGCATCGGCGACAGAGTGCGCGTCATGGAGACCCGCCCCCTGTCCAAGGATAAGAGATGGCGCGTGGTGGAAATCATCGAAAAGGCGAAGTAAGGAGGTGCCGTAAATGATCCAGCAGGAAACCTATCTGAAGGTGGCGGACAATACCGGCGCCAAGGAAATCAAGACCATCCGCGTGCTGGGCGGCTCTTCCCGCAAGTACGCGAACATCGGCGACGTGGTGGTGGCTTCCGTGCGGAAGGCTGCCCCCGGCGGCACCGTGAAGAAGGGCGACGTCGTCCGCGCTGTGGTGGTTCGCTCCGCCAGAGGCGTGCGTCGGGCAGACGGCAGCTACATCCGCTTCGACGAGAATGCGGCCGTTCTGATCAAGGACGACAAGAACCCCAGAGGCACCCGTATCTTTGGGCCGGTCGCTCGTGAGCTGCGCGACAAGGATTACATGAAGATCCTGTCCCTCGCTCCCGAAGTTATTTAAGGAGGGGACGGACACATGAACAATCTGAAGATCAAGAAGAACGACAAGGTCGTCGTTCTGTCCGGCAAGGACAAGGGCAAGACCGGCAAGGTGCTGGGCACCGTTCCCAGTGAGCGCAAGGTCGTGGTCGAGGGCATCAACATGGTGACCTGCCACATCAAGCCCCGCAAGCAGGGCGAAGAGGGCGGCATCGTCAAGCGCGAGGCGGCTATCTACGCCAGCAAGGTCCAGGTGGTCTGCCCCAAGTGTGGCAAGAACACCCGCGTGGGCTGCGAGCTGAAGGATGGCAAGAAAGTCCGCACCTGCAAAAAGTGCGGCGCGAAGCTCGGCTCCGATGATATCGCGATACATCAGAAGCTGGTTTCCCGCAATGATACGGAGTTTTTCTGCATAGACTGCCTTGCGGAGTATTACAACACTACCCGTGAGGTTATAGAGGAACGCATAGCGTATTACAGGAAAAGCGGAGAATGTACGCTGTTCCGTTAAGAAAAAATGATATATGATAAAAGGCAGTCGCAGGATTTGCAGCCGCCTTTTTATCGTTATAAAAATCAGAACGGATAACGGAAAATCCGCTACCCGCAATAACAATAAGGTTATTTTCCCACGCAGAAGCGTGAAAATATCCTGTCTATTACCTCTTCGCTTGCGGTTTTTCCGCTAAGCTCATAAAGGCTGCCCAGTGCCGCTTCAAGCTCAAGCCCTGCAACGTCTGCGGTCATACCGCCGTGAAGTGCATTGTATGCTCTGTCGACCGCCGCCTGTGCCGATAAGGCGCACTGTCGCTGACGCTCGTTTGCAAGAAAGCCTGCGCCTGCGTCAAGGTTGCTTATTCCGCAACGCTTTTTTATCGCCTGTTCAAGCTCGTCTGCGCCGCCACCTGTCTTTGCGCTGATTATTACCGCTTTACCGAGTTCGCTTTCTATAAATGCCGTGTCCGCCCTTGCTTCAAGGTCGGATTTATTTATTATCGGGATTACCGTCTTGCCGTGGAGAAGTCCTATCAGCCGCTTATCGTCATCGGACAGCTCTCTTGAACCGTCAAATACCGCAAGGATAAGCTGTGCCGTGCCTATACGTTCTATCATACGCTGTACGCCGATGTTCTCGACAGTATCTTCTGTTTCCCTTATGCCTGCGCAATCGGCTAACTTCAGCATTATATCGCCAAGCTGTACCGTATCCTCGACTATATCACGGGTAGTACCCTCAATATCGGTCACTATGCTTTTCTGTACTCCTGTAAGCCGATTCATAAGCGTTGACTTTCCTGCGTTGGGCTTTCCGACTATGGCTGTGGCGATGCCGTTTCTGAGTATTTCTCCGCAGTCATACGTTGCTATAAGGCTGTCGATATTTTCTTTTACAGCGGTGACACTTTTCAGCCAGTCCGCCTTCGCTATTTCGTCCTCGTCCTCGCTCTCGTCGGGATAATCTATCCATACGGCTATCTCCGATGTAATAGCAATTATCTTCTCGCACAGTGCCTCTATCCTGCGGTATAATGCGCCGTCCGTCTGCGCTCTCGCACAGGAAAGAAGCTGATCGTTGCCTGCGTTTATAAGGTCAATTACACCCTCGGCTTCTGTCAGCGACAGCTTGCCGTTTACGAGCGCCTGCTTTGTAAACTCGCCTGCCTGAGCCATTACTGCGCCTGCGGATAATACCGCCTGCAGTACCCTTTTGGTAACGTGGATGCCGCCGTGACAGGTTATCTCGGCTGTGTTTTCTCCGGTATAACTGTGGGGCGCACGGAAGATTAAAAGCACTCCGTCATCGAGCTTTGTACCGTCCGCCGTAATATCTCCGTATGCGGCGGTATAGCCGTCCATCTTTTCAATATCACGCATGGGGTACTTCGGTATAAATACCTTTGCCGCAACTTTAAGTGCGTCCGCTCCGGATATTCTTATCATTGAAACACCGCCGCTTGCCATAGGTGTTGATATTGCCGCTATGCAGTCTGCCATTATATCTTAATCCTTCTTACCGAATAATTTTGCGAAAAAGCCTTTTTTTGTCGGCTTTTCGTCTGTCTGTTCTTCCGTTTCGTCTTTGTCCGTACTGTCGCTGTCATCGCCGTTATCGTAATAGCTTTCTTCCTCCTCTTCGGAAAGCGCCGTTTCGATAAAGCTCTTTTTGAGCAGTTCCTCTCCGCTTTCGTTAAGCGTATATGTCCACAGCTCTGTCGGAGTATTTATAACAAAATCGTCTATATTATCAAGGCTGAGAAGCGTCTGAAGCCGCTCGCCCATAGTATCTATCACCTGCTCCTCCATACCTGAGAAAAATTCCTCGCAGGTTATGTTATACTCATCGGCAGGATTCTTGCCGCCTATTCTCGTGAGGTGGATACCGTCACGCAGATAGGAGGTGTAATCGAGATAATCGCTCCAGTATTCGTTTATTACCTGTAATATGACACGCTTCTGCAGGGCGTTTACCTTGTCCTCGCCGAACTTCTGTGCGGCTGTGCTGTAATCATCGGCAAATTCGTTCTGCCATATATCGACCTCAGACTCGCCTGTCAGGAATGCTCTTCTTCTGCCGAACACTGCGTCACGGTGCTTTTCGCCTATCATAGTGAACTTAAGCAGACGTTTACGCAACTCGAGCGTATCACCCTGTGCTATACGCTGAATGCGGTCGACCTCACGCAGTACTATCTTATCGTCGATCGGTCTGCCCGTTTCGGCGGTGGGATAATGCCTTTTCGGTATTAACTTCTTTATCTCGTATTTTGTCATAATCTCGTCTTCAAGTGAGATTATGAAACGGCTCTCGCCCACATCGCCCTGTCTGCCGCTTCTGCCACGCAGCTGCATATCGC
>OLPO01001718.1_pt1 | contig 14388 bp, 18 predicted proteins | sample 1672831 | NCBI WGS metagenome assembly OLPO01 (sample SAMEA3136728, study PRJEB25190) | human gut metagenome
TCAAAGATATTTTACTTAACGGAAAACACAATGTCAAAAGAGTTTTACACTACAACACTCATGCCTTTTCAGCAATTTTTATTTTCATCTTTGTAAAGAGCAGCCTTTCGATCACCCTTTCTACTCACATATATACCCTCTCTTTCAACACAATTTCTTCTGCACAGGCTTTGATGCCATTCATTAAACCAACCCATTTCATCTGATCCTGCATTTTCATTTGTTCCGTCACACCCTGTTTTTCCGCCATCTGCTTCAGCATAATTTTCACCTGTTCTCTGGTTTCCTGATCAACTCGATTCAAGTGTGCCGTCAGCTCCCCCGTCATCAATAAATACTGATATCGTGCCGGTCTATGCACTTTCAGAAACTGTTTTCGCAACATTCCGTATTTACCATATGTCGGTTCTTCCTCATTCACTACCAGATCCGGCAGATAATAATCTCCATGCATTGTGTAGCTCAATCTATTACTTTCTTCATAAATATGCTTTTTCATCGTCTCATCTCTCCATTCCTCTGTTCTTTGTTTTATTTTTCTTACGTTGCTGGTTCTCCATCTCACTTTTTCTGGCACCCCAAGCCAATCTTTCGTGAATACTTCCTTTGGGCATTTGCTCCACTTGCCGTTTTTCTTCTAATGCTTTCTGCTCTTGTATATCTTGCTGTACCGCATCCTCTACAACATTTTCTCCAAGAACACGCACTACCCGGTCATATCTGTCGGAAACGCCCTGCAATTGTTGCTTTTCCTCAGATAACTGCTCTTTTTCTTCACGCATTGTATCTAACTTTCTCTGCATTCGGTTATATGCCTGCTTTGTTTCCTGATATTTTTGTTTCCATTTTTCTACTTCTTTGGTAAGTTCTTTGACCAGGGCTGCCATTGCCGCAATTTTATTTTTCATCTGGGTAAACAGTGGTTTTATCTTTTTATCCCGGTAAGTTGTTGCACGTTCTAATGTCCCTGCTTCCGGAAGTAAGGTTTTCACTGTCCCATATTCCTTTATTTCCTTACTGACATTATCCATAACAGGCTGTAACCGTTCTCTGCGTTCTTCCAGACTGTGCAGATCTTTCTCAGCTTTTTCCGCACGTTTCTCAGCTGCCTCTTTATCTTGAACGGCCTGCTCCTTATCATCTTTTAAAAGCTGGATATCTGCTCTTACTTCCGCAATCTGTGCAGTTAGTCCTTCATTCTCAGCAGTGAGATATTCTTTCTGTCTTAAACATATCGGTTAATGACATTGTCTTTGGCAATTCAAACTCCATAGGTGCCGATTGTACCGCCAAAACTTCCGCCACACTGAGCCTTCTTGCCTTATATGGATGTAAATGAACTTCATTATTTCCATATGCCGCAGTTGGCGAATACCTCCATCTATGCAATCTTTTATAGGATTTTTTTGAAACATCCCCCTCATCTATTGTCTGCATTCTATTTAGTCCAGCTTTTGGGGTAAAATAATTATTTGCGTTTGCATGGATCTCCACTCTATTTTTTTCAAACCAGTACTGAATTGTTAACTCTTTAATAATTCCAACTGGAGGTTTTGTAATACTACCTTCAACAAATCTTTCTGTCGTAGGCCAGTCTATGTTCTTTATCATTTCAAGAGTATTATAATTATGAATTCCCCAATTAAACTCCTGTACTAATTTTTTTATAATTTCTCGCTGATGTTGATTAGTACATTTTATCCCGATCATTATTACTCTCTCTCTTTCCTGCGGCACACCGTATTCAAGAGAATTTAGCAACTTATCTATAATATAATATCCTTTTCTCTTCATCTTTCTATACATTTTGTCATAAAATTCCTTATGTTTTTTGGTCTTCCACAAACCTTTAACATTTTCAAAGACAAAAAAATCAGGCTCTTCTTTTGCTATAAGATCAAAATATATTTTTGATAACTTTCCATTGTCCCCCTTTGCTCCTTTGTTTTTTCCAGCAGTAGAAAAATCAGGGCAAGGCGGTCCTCCTATAAATCCTATAATACTATTTTTTTTCTCTTTCCTGACTATATCATCAAGGATTGAATTTTCCTTCAGATAATCGCATATGTCATCATTAAAATATCCATATTCGGGTTTAGGCATCTGCATTTTTTCTCTTGAATATTTATAAGCATCTAAAAACGGTTGGTATTTTTCTGAAACCATAGCTATATCAAATCCTGCTTCCTCCATTCCCAAATCCAATAAACCACAACCCGAAAAAAAAGAAAATAATTTTATCTTCATTATTTATTTTTGCACCCGGTGCATCCTCCATACCTTTTTACTTTTTAATAACTGCCCACTTCTGCAGTTTCTAATTTTACATTAGCCAAATATTTTGCGCCATGCATTTTCTTATAACTCATCATTGTCATGAATATTCATATCCCATATTGTTTCTCCAACTACTTTTACACATTCGTCAACATTTCTAGAAATTTCTTTTCCCCAAAATCTAATCACAGTCCATCCCATAAATAAAAGTTGTTTATTTATCTCATCGTCTCTCTCTATATTTTTCTCAATTTTTTGTACCCAATATTGACTATTATTTCCTTGTTCCAGCCTTGGTTTAAGGACTTCCCAATCTTTTCCATGGAAGAATTCGCTATCGCAAAATATAGCAATTTTATATTTTGTTAATGCTATATCCGGTTTCCCTGGTAATTTTTTATAATTTTTACGATAACGAAGACCTTTTTGCCATAACGCTCTACGTAGTTTTATTTCAATACTAGTATCACAAGACTTTATGCATTGCATATTTCTTCTTCGTTGTTCTCTAGTTAAATTATCCATTTATATTTTCCTGCAATTTTCCACTTACCGCCTTTGCCACATACCAAAACATCACCGGCGGAATGGCATTTCCCAAGGCTCTATACTGGGCAGCCTCACTTCCAACAAGTTCAAAATCATCTGGAAAAGACTGTATTCTCGCCACTTCTCTAGGTGTAAATCTGCGGTATCTCTTATCTTCCATAAGCACTGGATCTGTACTATTTAAAGACACCTTTGCCAAATGCGCCCCCACCGTATTACAAGGCTTATTAATATCCTGTGCCCTTCCCTTGTTCATACTCTCTCTTTTTTTCATCATTCCAGCTACAGCACGTTCGCTAAAAAAATATTTTTCATCCACTTTTTTCTCAATGACCTTTTTTAATGGTGCAAAATTATTTTCATCTTCTATCTCCACATCTGGAAATGAAAAATTTACATTTAAATCTTTTCTAAATCCAACAATAATCACACGTTCCCTCTTTTGTGGCACTCCATAATTGGCTGAATTCAAAATGCGGTACTGAACATCATACCCACTTTCTTCAAATTCTTTCATGATTAATGGAAATGCACTTTTTTTATTTGCTGTAAGAATCCCCTTTACATTCTCTGCAATAAAACATTTAGGTTGTCTTTCCCTTAATATCCTGCACATCTCGAAAAACAGCTTTCCTCTTTCATCCTTTACGCCGAGACGTTTGGGATTCTGTGCAATAATAGAAAAAGACTGACATGGGAAACCACCTGTCAAAATATCAAACTCTGGGATCTCTTCCGACTTTACCTCTCTGATATCGCGGTTATCAGGCGTAATTCCAAAATTCTCTTTAAAAATATTACAAGCATTATCATCAATATCATTGGCATAAACTATCTCCATGCCATTAGACTCATAATGTTTACCCAAGAAATCAAAATCACCCAACAATCCAACATCCGTTCCGCCACATCCACAAAACAATGATGCTACTTTTAATTTTTCCATGTTAACAACTCCTCAAATTGTCCCACTTGCTTGGGATCAAATGTTATATCCGCTCCATCCGCAGGTATCATATCGATCTTATCTTGCTTATAAAGTCCTACCGGATCTTGTAACAAAAACAATTTTCGTTCCGATTTACTAAGAAGCAAACGATATACAAAATATCTATCATGAGTACTGCTCGCTGTATTCCACTCATTTTTTGTCAAGTGAATTCTGTTAAAATGTAATGGTTTTGAACTAATAGTCGTTTTGACTTCAATATATCTCTTTCGCTCATCCAGCTCTACCGAACTAATATCATATCCAACGGCAAATTGCGTAGGTATTCGCTTAATCAAATGAATCAAATCCTCACGACCACCTAATTTAATTCTCATGCACTCATGCCCATGAACCAGACTTTCACCTATGTCACCTATGTCTTTTGTTGTCAGCATATCATAATATGTAGCAATACGCTTTTCAATCACATCATCCCTTTCAATAAAGTCTGCTAATCCAGCATCTTTGGCATTTCTTGCATTTTCTTTAAGCTGCTTTAATTCTTCCGCATCATTTGCAATATATGCCAAAATATCTGTTGAAAAATCCGTATTCTTCATATCTCTATTGACATATGCAAACCAGCCGTCACTACAGGCTTTCACCGTCTCCAAACTTCCATGACGACTTTGTATCATATTGTCATATCCATCAAACCACTCATTAGATTCACAAAATTTTATAATCGATTCTTCTTCCAACGTATTAAGATAGTATGTTCTACTATCATAAGTCTTCAAAAGATTTGCAATCTCCATGTAATCCAAAATATCGCCTGCATAACGTACCACATCTCCAGTTTGATCATACGTCATTTTATTCTTTCGATTATCTGAAATCCTCTTCCATGTACTCTCAACACCTTCGTGATCTCTAGTCACACGCAAATCGTTAAATATACAATGGCATGCCTCTGGTTTAGTTATCCCAATAGAATTTTCACCTTCTCTATTAGCATATCTTAATAATTGCAAAACATATTGTGCAGGTTTGAATTTTATGCCTTGCTCTATCTGCTCCAATACCGCCCTAGGCTTTATATGTGCACCCGGATATTGAAAATTGTATAGAAATACTTTAAAACACTCAACCAAATCTTGATTATTAGCTAATTCTATTGCTCGTCTACCCGGTTTGTCTGTTATCTCCGTATGTTGTATAAATCCAAACAATGCTGAAATCTCTGTTCTCCAATTATTTATTGTTTTTAATTCCCTATGTGCATTTCCCGGATATCGAAACAGGGCAGCATTTACATCAGCAACAAAATCATCCGTTGCTTTCTCACCTACCCTTGCAATTTCCTCTGCAACATATATTAAAACATTTTCTATATCTCCTTTAAAGCGAGGTCTAACATGATGCAACCTAAAATAATACTCTTTTGGTATTTGATATTCAGCCATTATTTTCATCTCCTAACGCTTTTGTTAATTGCTCTGCAATACACTGTGCCATAAGCGGTGGCACTGCATTTCCCACTTGTCTAAACTGTTGTGTTTTGTTGCCTAAAAAAATAAAATCATCTGGAAACGATTGTAATCTTGCACACTCCCTAACCGTTGGTACTCGATTATATTTATAATGAAAATGATGTCTATGTCCTGTATCAATAGTAGGTGCAGGTTTATCACTTGCAAATCTTGTCCATGCAACATGAAAATTTCTACTATTTCTATATTCTTCTGGTAAATCCTTATAGTTTCCACCATCTGGAACCAAAGATATTATTTTTTTGACTTTTTCAGAATGATTTGCAGCAACATGATTTCTAACCACACTTGAATTTTTTCTCATTAGTTTTTGATAATCGTTCTGTGCATCTGTGAGATATAGCGCATTCTCACAACCTAATTCACTCTCTAATGTGGGAAGATCTGACAATGCCATGCTACAACTTACAATTTTAGTGATAGCTTTCGGATATTCATAGTGTCCCTTTTTCATTCCCACAAACACTACACGTTTTCTATTTTGCGGCACCCCATAATCTGATGCACATAATACTTTATATTGAATTTCATAGCCCAAATCAGTAAATTTCTTGATAATACTATCTTTGATCTGTCCACCAAATAAGCTTACAAGCCCCGGAACATTTTCAATTACAAACGCTTTCGGCTTGATTTCTTCCACTAAACGTATATATGTCAAATAAAGCTTATTTCTAGGATCATCAAATTTTCTCGGTCCTGAAAGTGACATTCCCTGACAAGGAGGTCCACCTATAATGACATCTATAGTTTTATCTCCAATTAATGGTTTTATATCCTTTTCATATGTTAATTCTGTTATATCTCCACAAATCGATTTTGACCCTTTATGATTTAATTCAAATGTTTCTAAGGCTTTAGCATCATTATCTATTCCCAGCAAAATATTGTAGCCTGCCTTTTCAAATCCATAAGATAAACCTCCACATCCACAAAATAAATCAATGGCGTTTAGACTTGTTTTCATTTTGTTTTTTTACCTTTCTATTATCCTCTGGTTTCTCTGCATTCTCTGGAATTGCCCAAGCTTCTCCCAACTTAAATGTACCTTTTATCCGGTTTTCAGAGCATAATATTTGTACTCTGCGTTGAGAAATATTCCATTTTTTTGAAGCTTGATTTGCTGTCATATAACCCATATTATTTACCTCAACTTTCATATATCATTATATTCTACGGGGCGAACAAAAGCAACCTGATCTTTTTCTCATTTCAGTTCTCATTTCATTCCAATCACATACAGTTAAAAAGAGACATCGTTTTCATTGATGTCTCTCCAACTATTTCTTATCAGCCATATAATATTTCTGTTCTTACAATCTCCTCAGCTCTCTCCCGAATATTGTTCATCCTCTGCACCCAAAGCATCTGATTTTCCTCTTTCAAATGTTCCGTCACGCCCTCTTGTTCTGCCATCTGCTTTACAAGCAGATCAAACTGTGTCTCTGCCTGTTCCTGCATCATAAGCAAATGTCCCTTTAGTTTTCCGCTTAAAAGCATCGTCTGATAGATGCCGCTCCGATGCTCTTTCAAATAATGTTTTCTCATAAGCCCAAACTTTCTCAATTCTCCTTCCGGCTCCGGATTAGGAATTAAGTTTGGTATCAAGTAATCTCCATTTTTCTCGTATGTAATATTCATACTCTGTCTCTCCTTCTCCGAATTATAATTCGGTACTGATATTGCGTTTTTTCGACACTTCATGTTCCTGTGTATGCATGGATTGTTGTTGCGACTGTTCTTTTATAATTTTCTGCTTTTCCACCAGACGTTCCTTCATGGTTTTAGGTTCCAACGATTTCACAAATTCTGTAAAGGCTTCGCCCAATCCTCTGGCAGAAATAAACTGCTTCATTTTATCCAATAGTCCACTCACATCCGCTACTTTCTTCTCCAATGCGGTAATCTTCTTTTCATATTTATCCAGCAGCTTATTTCTTGATACAGCTCTGCTAAATGCATCCATGATTTTGTCCCAGTCGCTTTTCTTTACTTTGACATATTCCTCACTGCCAAAAATGTTATTGATAGGAACTGCAGCACTTTTCAGTTTCTTGGTATCTTTTTCTGTTTCCTTAGCTATGGTCTTTAGGGTATCTGCCCTTAAATCATGTTTCTTTAGCACATCCTTGTTATCTTTTTCCTTCTCATCCAGCTTTGCAATCTGATCGGCAAGTTTCTCTGCCTGTTCTTCCAGCCTTTGATTATTTTCTTCTATTTTCACTGCTTGATGCTCCAACTTTTCCACTTTCTGCATCGCAGCTTTATACTCCGGCAGGGTAAGGTTATCTCTCTGTACGCCCAACACCTCGACATCAATCCCTTTTTCCTGACAAAGTTCCGTCAAATAAGTTCGCTCCCTCTGTTGCCATGCAACTGTTTCATTTTCCTTTTTGCTGACCGCCTTTGCAAATCCCATTTGCTGCAATGCCTTAGTCAGACTGTTGCGTGTTTTCATGCCTGTTTTATAGCCATTTGCAACCGGAATATAATCAATGTGCAAGTGTGGCGTTGCTTCATCCAAATGCATAACACAATTAAACAGATACAAATTGGGATTACGTTCCTGAAATGTTTTTGCATATTGCTCCAATATTTCAATGGCTGCCTTTGCCTCCTCAGTAAGTTTTCCATCTGCACCCACCACAGGAGTATCATCCTTTTTGCCTATCTGAACGATATTCTCGTAGAATGTCTTTTCCTTATTACCAGAATTCTCTATTTCTTTCAGATAATTTTCTTTTCTGCGATCCTTTCGCTTTTGTGCTACATTATAATCCCTAAGTGCCTGCCCAAAGCATTTCTCATATGCCTGTTCCAAAGATTCCTGTATATAAATTCGGTTCCAAACTGTCCTTTCGGGTACCACATTATTACTGATAAACTCTCGGTTATTATGTGTCAGATGTCCCTTTCCCTTTGGAAAAGAAATTGTTTTTGCTCCCAGTCTTTTTACCTTCTTTCTTCTGTTCATGCTCTAAATACTGCTTTATAGGAACCTTCTCAAACATTAGCAGTTCGAGAAGTATCGCCAGCTCCGCTGGCTCTTTTGTTACTTTTGTCAAAAGTAACTCCTTATTAGTTTTGACGCAGGCATCAAAACATAAGTCGCTCTCCGAGGGCTCTGCGAGGCTCTTGCCAGCCCTGTAGCTGGCATATCTGCCATAGAATACATGGCAGATTGCTCACTCCGTCAGATAACCCCTTCCATCGTTCACTCTGGCTGACGGTACCGGATATATCTACTCCGGTACCCAGTCACCCATTGCCAGTGCCATCGTCATCATTGCATCTGACATATCCGGCTCTGGCACTTCTGCTGCTTCTTGCTCCATCTCATCTCTGTGATCTCCGGTCTGTGAAGCAGCAGGTAGGGCATTTCCATATATACTTTCCATTTCCTCCAGCAATTCTCTCTTTAGCGTTGCTAACTGCATGGAAAGCATCTGCTCCGTTACACATTCCGCATTGTTTTGTTGAAATGCCCCCTGTTCTATTGCATGGTTTCCATCCAATATCTGAACAAATGCATCTGAAAGTATTTTCCCGTAAGAACCTTCTTTTCTTGTAATGCTCTGCAAATATTCCCATGTTCTACGCTGGTTTTCATCATCCATGCAGAATCGCACATTGCTTGAATGATACTCTTTCCGCATCTGAATTATCCTCTCATTCGTTGTTTCATCATGGCAAGTGCCTCATAGGTCTTTGTCCATTTCAGAAGCATAGAGAGCAACTCAGACTTGCTCATCCACTTAGAAATCTCAGACCAGAGGACATCGTGCAACTGCTGTTTGGTTGGTGCTGTCGCAACGATTCTTGGATATGGGAAACAGGTAATAAACCACAGGAACACTGCTGCCTCAAGACCAGTCTTTCCTACACCCTGTCCAGATTTAATACTGACCTTCGGGTTTGCCGCCAAATCTCTTGCGGCTTCCGCCTGCCATTCATCGGGCTCAAAGCTGAGCACCTCTCGGAAGAACATAACCGGATCATTTCGCCACAGTGGTATGCTTTCATCAAGGAATTCAGAGAACTGTATATCATCCATCTTTATTCTCTCCTTCCCTTGCTTTTACCACAGCTTCGGCCCATGCACGAACAACTTCATTGCCCTTGCTTTCTCCGGCAATCTTCTGCTTTTCAAGCCTCAGCTTCGCAAGTGCTTCAATAGCCTTGGTCTTCTTTGACTGTACAGTAGAAAGTTCTTTTTCCAAACGAGCAATCATAAGTTCCTCCGCTTAGTAGATTACTTTTGAGCCATCATCTGTTTTAATTACTGTCACGGCCTGGCCAAATCTCGCTTTCATGGCATCGTCATGAGTGATTGCCATAATCTTCACATCGGAATACCGATCACGGATCGTCTCAAGGGCATCTACATCTCTTCCTGCTTGTCGGCTATTTTTTTGTCGCGCTCAGATGTTAATATCTCAATCTCTTCCTCGCATTTTTTTAGATTGTCCAGCTCAACCGGAAGGCTTTTGACATCTTCGACTGCTTTCGACAGGAATCTGCAGCTTGCACTCTCAATATCCGGGCACCCAGAATTCTTCATGAATTCTTCCTGCTGTCTTATCTCAGCAATCCTTTTCTGTCGATAATCCCGTCGGTTTTCCGCTCCTGATATTTTCTGCGAATAGGATGAGTCAATTTCATGCAATTCGTTTTGAGCCGTAGAATATCGGTATCTTTTTTCCTGCTGACACTCAATTTCTTCTCTTTCCTTTGCCAGTGCGTCAAGTCTTTCTTCCAGATCATCCGGAACATTAAATGCCAACTGTGAAATCTGATTGCGTATCTGGTCGTTTCGGAACTTGCTCTTATCAATAAGTCTCTGGTAACGGTCAGCCTCTTCGGTGTAACCGTTCAATGTCTCTTTGGCATTTTTATATTTAATAACGTCCTTTTCTACGCCAGAAAGCTGCAAAGATAATTCTGAATGCTGTTTTGCTTTTTCCAGTATCACATCAGCCATTTCCAAAAGATTGTTGCACGCTGTCAGTGTCTGCTTTGAATATTCCAGATCATGTTCCATGACACTGCATTCCTCTGAGCATTCTTTTAATTCGCTTCTCGCTTTTTCGCTTTCTTTCTCTGTCTCAGATATTTTTTTCTGGCGTTCGAGCAGTTTTCTTCTGGATTCATCCAAGTTTTCAAGTTCTTCCTGCTTTTTATGAATATCTTTTTCTACTGCCTCCAGCTCTTCCACTGGATTTCCCTGAGACTTGATAAAGTCAGTCTTAATCCGGACAGCTTCTTTTTTAGAGGCCAGCTCTTTTTTCTCTTCCGCCAGTTTCTTTCTGGCATCCTGTTCCATCACTCCGTAGATTCCAAGTCCGAGCAGGTTTCCAAGGATTGCGATACGTTCATCTTTCTTTGCCTGCAAGAATAATCCATACTGATCCTGCATGATCAATGCACAGCTTCGGAATGTCATGCTGTGCATACCAAGAAGCTTCTCAATTTCTGTCTGCGTATCAATGATTCTTTCCTTGGACAGGTTCAGCCAGTCAGCACTTTCTTCCTTGTACTGCGACAGGTTCAGTGTCGGCTTCCCGGATTTTGTTCTGGTGCGGACTACCCGGAATCGTTTCTCTCCGATATCAAAAACGAATTCTATGGAGCCACTTCTTGCATCTTCCGTACCTCGGATCCATGCCTTGTTGTCTCCCTCTCGAGTTTCTTCAAACAGGCAGTCAACAATCGCATCCATGAACAAGCTGCTCTTTCCCGCTCCATTTACGCCGTTGATCGTGCAGAATGAAATATCCGAGAAGTCGAAGCTTTCTTCTTTGTAGTTCCTGTAATTTCTGACGGAAATTGATACCGGTTTAAACACGCCATGAATTTCCGCTGTGGTACTCTGCTTCATAGCCTCCGTTATGATAGGCTCTGCAAGTTCTACGATCTTGTCTGGATTCTTAAATGCTTTTTCCTCCAACCATTTTTTCAGATTCAGTCGTGGATCGCTTTCTTCCGAGAGAAGTCCTCTATTTGTAACATCAACCATATTCTCTGCTTCAATATCGGCTACATAGAACGCTCCCAGTTCATACAGATTTTTTTGCAGTAGCGGAATATTCAGTGCCTTTTTCTGTTCAGAAGTACAGGAATACCGTACCCGGACAATCTTATCTGTCACTTTTTCTGGAAGTTCTGTTCTATGAAGATACATAATTCCTTCTCGGATATAGTCGCCAACCTCATCAGAATCCCATGTAATTGTCTGGAACTGTCTGTATGGCGTAGTATATCTGTGCCCTTTTACCAGCACGCCATTCTCGTTAAATTCGTGAACCCAGAACCCTCGTTCCTGTCCTTCATCGTTGAAATTCATGGCGTTGATTGCTCCGGAATAGAATGCGTTATGCAGGCCATCAATCATCTGTGGTCGGTGAATGTGTCCAAGAAGAACAGCTTCGTATTTTGCAGCAAGTAGTGTTTCTCTCGGTATTACCGGCTCAAAATTCGTAAAGAAAGAGGTCTGCCCTGATTCCATGTTGCAACCAGGAACCGTATAATGCGCCATGAGAATCGGTGTCTTTTCACACTCTGCTCTCAGTGCAAAAACCATATCTGAAATATATTTCGTCCATGCCAGATTTTCTTCATCTGCAGATAAACCAGGGAATTTTGCTCTGAACTCCTGTTTGTCAAATCCAGGTATGCAAGCAATGTCTGCATATTTCGTTTTGATAACAAACGGTTCCGTCACAACACATACGTTATTGACGTTCAGCAGCATTCTTTTCAGTACTCGGAACTGTCCGCTTCCATCATGGTTCGGTGTTCCTCTCATTACGATCACATAGCCTGCGAAATGCGCCAATGATGTGATGATATTGGTCGCATGAATCATTTCATCCGAATATCGTACCGGACCGATCTGCTCCTGGTGGAAGATATCACCGGAAATGCAAACAATGTCCGGTCGTTCTTTAATAACTACATCAACCATATACTCAAGACATTTCACTGTATCCTGCGAACGGAGATTCACTCCGTCCACAACAGGTCCTTTGAACTGGCCAATATGCCAGTCAGCAGTATGTAATATTTTCATCTGCGTCCGCCTCCCCTCTGGCATTTAATACAAAGTGGTTCTCCAAATTTGTCGATGGAGTATGCATAAACATTTTCATTTATGACTGTTCCACATCTGGAACACTGGAAATCCATTGATCGGTCTGGTTCTGGTTCTGATTCTGGCTCCGGCTCAGGAACAACGTCCGGCTCCTGCATCGGTGGATAATCATCTTCAGTTTCTATATCCGAAGCGTACGCCGGATTATCCAGATCGGCAGGATCAAATGTATTGTTCTCCGTATCGAAATCAACTCTTTTGATGCCGATCTGCGGCGTTCCGAACATATTGTTTACAGAATTCATTCCCTGTGTCAGCATTGCCTGTCTGACCTGTGGATCCGAGAAATCCGGTGAAAAGATAACCGTAGGAATAGCAAAATTTCTCTGGAGTTCTGCTCTTGTATATGTCCCCTTTACGCCAAGCAATGCTCTAATGACACGAAGCTTTGCTCCAGTCATTGCTTTTTCAGCCCAGGTCTTTTTCAGAAGTGCCATGTTTACCATAATGGAACGTTCAATATATCGTTCCCGATCCTCTTTGGCAATCACAAATGCCTGGCATTTCTTTCCCCATTTATTCTTTGATTCCACCCACTGGCCTGCATAAATCTCAGCAGCTGCCTTTGCCTGTTTTTCGTCAACAATACCTTTGGCAGCTTTGTCGGAAAACTCAATGCGGTATTTATCTTCCTCGTCCTCGAGGCAGATTACTTTCTGATCTGTTTCGGTTCTGGCTGTTCCATCGGCTTTCCGCATGGCCCCCTGTGCCTGCGCCCGGTATGTGACCCGGTCGATACGCTCGCCATATGTTTCCTTTGGATTGAACTGGATTCCGGCCGCCATTGCCATCTTATTCAATAATGGCTTTGACAGGGAGTACACATCTTCCCAGATGTCTTTTCCTCTCTCATCCTGCTTACCTGTCTTAACTGAACCAACCTTGAAAATATCTCCGCTGTTCTCACCCAGATCGACCGGAACCTCTTCTACATGGAATTTGTAGAACGGATTAAGCTGCACGTCCGTTGCTGTCGGAACCAGCAGGTTGTAATTTTTGTATGCCGTAATAACTTCCGGCAAGCTGCCTAAAACCTCTTTCATATACTTGATAACCTCCTGTTTTTGTGATAAAATGACGATGGCTTTAAAAACAAAGGGTCTCAAACCTGTTTTTAAAAGTTCTGACTGGTCTTGGATAGGAACGTGGGTGCCGTCTACACTCCGCTTTCCCCTTAATATCCAAGGCCTTTTTAATTTTCATCACCTCCTACAAGCCAGCTCAGGAACCAGAAAATTCCAGCTCCGATCATTCCGACCAGAAATACTTCTGAACCAATTTCGTGGCTTCCTCTCTCGATATAAAGCCTCTGAGACAATACATTGTAAAGCACTGCACTCACCAGAACAGGAATTACATACTTCATAACCTTTGCGGCAAAAATAAGACGTTTTCTTAATTTCGCTTTCTTTTTGGCACGATAGTATTTCTCATATTCTGCCTTATTGAATTCTCGCACCAGGGACAGATATACCCTTGTTTTGGAATCTTCTGTAACAAGCTTATATTCCATGTCTTTGCACACATCCGGCACTTTGCATACATTCATCTTCTTGCCTCCTTATCCATAAGGATCAGTTCCTTTGCAATTACATTCTGCAAAGCCAGTCTGTCCATTTCGTGCCAGCTGACCGGCACCGGACTGTTATCCATTGCATTCAGGATCCGTTCTGCGGCCTGATGATATTTTTCAAGATCTTTTGCTGTCAACATCTTTACCTCCTATACTGCCAGTCGGAGCTGGCCATTTCTTTCTTCTTTCACCATTTTCTCAACAAATGCAGTTGCTTTCTCTTTTTTCTCCTGCTCCATCATATGTTCCATATGGCAGCTGCACTGCTCTCCCGGATCCAGATACGCTCCGCAATCCGGACAGATTCTATAAAAAGCCATCGTATCCACCCCTTTCATTCAATCATATATAATTT
>OLPO01001720.1_pt1 | contig 14377 bp, 19 predicted proteins | sample 1672831 | NCBI WGS metagenome assembly OLPO01 (sample SAMEA3136728, study PRJEB25190) | human gut metagenome
TGTATAAATAATTGCTTTCATTTTTATTTCCTCCTCTGTCTATCAATCTTTTTTACTGCTTTCTTCTGTATCCTCTAATCTTTTAGAAAACCGCTCTACATGCTGCTCTACCATTTTTGTTACATCCTGTTTTTCGTCCATTCCATCATAAAGACTGTAGAGCAGGAATATCGGTCCATAGAATTCTAATGCTAACTGTCTTGCATCTTTATCATTTTTTGTAAGTCCCGCAAATATTTTTTCGATGTAAGCCACCGGACCTTTTGCAAGATAGTTCTGGTAAAGTTCTGCCATGTCCGGATCGCGGTACTGCTCTAAGGTCAGCATTTTCCGGAACCGGCATGGAAATTCTTCCTCTGTCCAATGTAAAAACTGTACATTGGTATACTGCTTGATCTTATCCAGTGCAGTGTCCTTATATCCTGCTATCACTTCTGCCATATTTCCTTCCGGCATCTCATATTTTTTTGCTCTTTCTGCATCCATCTGATTCATTCGTTCTACAATACTTTCTAATATCTCCTGCTTGCTTTTGTAATGCTTATACAACGCGGCTTTTGTAACGCCTAATTCGGCTGCGATATCGTTCATGGAAGTGCCCATATAGCCGCTTTGCGAGAAAAGTTTTAATGCTTCTTCTAAAATTCTTTCTTTGGTGTTTTTTTCTCTTGTTTCCATTTGCATTCTCCTCTTAAATTAAACAGTGACCGATTGGTTACTTTTATTGTAGTTACCAGTCGGTCACTTGTCAAGGGGGATTTTTTATAGATAGGAAAAACGTCACCGGCGGGGGTGACGTTTTTGGGGTTATAATTATTCTATTGTTATTGAATGAGCCAATTGTAATCCTGTCTGCAATCTACCACACAGTCGGCATAAACGATGTCATCTACTATCTGGAAAATTATCATATAACGTTTTTCAAACAAAATAAAACGGTAAGCCTTTCTGGGAATATATTCCCCTGTAAGCCACGGACATCTCTGGGGCATCACTTCTAATGAATGAGCTGTCTTTTCAAATTCTACCGTCAGACGTTCGGCTGCTTCCGGGCTGGTCTGTGCTAAAAATGCAACATGTGAAACGAGCATCTGCGTTGCCCGTTCGGATACGATCACACGATACTTACTCTGCTGTTCCATGTCCTTCTGCCTCCCTGATCGCATTTCGCATCATTGCAGTAACTTCCTCAACCGAGTATCCCTTACTTCCACGCATTCTATCTTCCTCAACGGCAAGCAGTTCCTCACGAAGTTTTAGCATTTTTTCTCTACGATTATATGTTCCAATATCCATAACAACCAAATCTCCCTCACCATTTTTAGTAAGGAACACCGGCTCTTCGGTCTTTCTGCACATATCAGCAATTTCATTATAATTCTGACGAATTGCTGCGGATGGACGAATATTCATAGCTATACCTCCCTGCTTTTATAGTGATAGTAATATTCTAATCATATTATACCCATCCCATACAACAGTGTCAATGACATCGGCAAATAACCTCCCCAATATCCCCATTCACACAGATCGCCCTCTCCCTGATTTCTTCCGGTGCATAGGCTTCCCCGGCATTGATACTCACATAATCAGCATTTGGGTTCTGAGCCGCCATCTGCCAAAACGGATATTTGATGATACCGTGTGTGTTCATTCCAACGCCAAGCTCTAATAACAACATTTTTGTCTCTTTATGCCTGCGAAGAAAATCAGCATATCTTTCTGCTGTTTGACCATCTCACGCACGACCTCTTCATTATCATAAGTGGCACGGTGACAAGGTTCGCTGCACTGAAACAGTCCGTAATCTCCCTGTGTATAAAATAACCTCTGTTTGTCAAACCCGGCCTTCTGGAACTGGTGATCCACATTTGTCGTCAGTACAAAATAATCTTTATCTTTTACAAGTTCAAAGAGTTTTTGATAGGTTCCATTGTCACAGTCCATATAGCGGTTGATTAAAATATATCTCGACCAGTAAGCCCAATGTTCTTCAAGACTCTCAAAGGGATAAAATCCACCGGAATACATATCTTCAAAACCATACTTTTCTATAAAATCAGAAAAATATTTCTGACTATGTAACAAAAAAGAACACACAACTGTGAAAGGACGCAACTCCCCCTCACTCCATCACCGGCAGGACAAATCTTGAGCAATACCGCCGGCTTTCGATTTCACGACCTGTATATGGAGCAACGATACCAAGGACACGCGGATTACCTGCAAGCGTCAGGCCGCGCGCCTTCACCTCCCGCCCCAGTGTCAGCCACGCCTCATCCACACCGGAATAATCACCGCAGTACAGCACCGATAACACACGACATTCCGGTAATACCAGCGCATCCGCAGGTGCTTTTTCCGGTTGCACGGGAACACAGACAGTATAAGGATATGGCTCACTGCTGATATAACCCTCTAAATAGTCCTGTCGATCCGAAATCGTAAACAATGGCTCTTCGGAGAGAACACAGCCCTGTCGGACACATTCGCTGTAAAAATCGTACATATCCGCGTACTTATCTGCAACCGTACGCCCCATACACTCCCGCATCCGGCAGGTCACAGCAGGCTGTCGCATAATCTGCACGGAGATACCCGGCGCCTCCATCGTCCGCAGTCGCAACTCTTCTACATTGCGTTGGATGTCCTGCAGACGGCTCTCTAACGTCGCCAGCAGCGTCGATATTTCACCACCCTGAGCAAAGTAGTCTGCGATCTGCTCTGTAGTAAGCCCCATACTCTTGAATTTTTCAATCTGCAAAATGCGTGCCACATCATGGTTGTCGTAGTACCTTCGCCCACTCTCCGCTGCAATATAGGCAGGCGTAAGCAACCCTTTTTTCTCCATGCGCATCAATGTACTACGGGAAAGACCGCAGGCATGGGCTGCTTCCGTGATCTGAAATAACTTTTTTGTATCCTTTTCCATATTTTTCGTTCCACCCCCTTGCTTCGTTCATAGATGAACAATGTATAATACCATTATTAAGAAAGTCTGCCTTGATGTCAAGTCCATAGGTGAACAAAGAATATTGAGGAACATATGAAAAGGAGGGAATGAACCATGAAAGTTCGGAAAGGAGTATTCGGAGCAGTACTGCTCCTATGTGCCACGCTGTGCATGACAAATGTAACTGCATTGGCAGATGACGGCACACATACACACCCGATCTGTGGTACAACGCACACAGACATCGGTGACCATACGGGAGAATGTGCAGATGTCGTATGGACGGCGTGGGACGGAACATCGGATATTGACTATGGTGACGACAACACCGCCTACGTCTATCTGAGCGGCAATGCGGAACGAAGCGAACAATTCGCTGTCAAAGATGGAAAAACGCTCTATCTCTGTCTGAACGGATACAGCATCACGAGAACCACTGATTCGACAGATGCTTTTGATGCGGTCATCCGCGTTTATGGTGACGCACAACTCGTATTGTGTGACTGTAAAGGCAGCGGCACAATCACTCACTCGGCCGACGTGTACGGAAGGGGTGTGAGACTCGGGGACAGCAGTTCAACGGGCGATTTTATTATGTACGGCGGTGAGATTAGCGGGAACCGTATAGACATTTCTGCTCATAGTGCTGCCGCCGGCGACGGTGCCGGCGTGGAATCGCAACAAAGCGACTTCACGATGTACGGCGGTAAGATCACCAATAACCACGTCATTAACGGGTCAAACAATGAGGGCGGCGGTGTAAATATGCATACTGGCGGCACTTTCACGATGTACGGCGGTGAGATCAGTGGCAATGCATGTTCCGACACCGGTGGCGGCGTGATATCGGCGGGCACTTATCTAAAGCTATACGGCGGCACGATCAGCAACAACACAGCAGATAAGCGTGGCGGTGGTGTATTCACGAATATGACCCTTACCATATCCGACGGTATTACCATTACAGGCAATAAATCTGAGCAAGGTGGCGGTATTTACACATACGACGAAGATATCACTATCAACGGCGGCAATATCACAGGCAACACCGCAACCTACGGTGGCGGTGTATATCACATAGGCGATTATCGGACCTGTGATACTTTAACAATCTCCGGCTCAGCAACCATTACCGGGAACACTGCAACAGATGGTGGCGGCGTTTATGTGGAAAGCGGCAAAAACACCTCAACTTGGAACAAAGGCCAAGGTGCACTCCAAATCAATGGCGGCAGCATCACAAACAATACCGCAACCGGCAATGGCGGTGGTGTTTACATCAATGAACGCGGACTACTCACCATTACGGGCGGCAACGTCACAGACAACACCGCGACAGTTAACGGCGGCGGTGTATATTTTAACGGTGAAAGCAAAAAATTCAATATTTCCGGTAATATCAACGTCACCGGGAACAAAAAGAGTGGCAAAGCAAACAATATCTATTTGCCTAACGGACAGATCATTAAAATTATGGGTGAACTGACAAACACTGCCCCGATCGGTGTCACAACGGAAGTGGAGCCGGATAGTTCTAATTACGTTCAAATTGCTTCCGGTCGTGCGGCATATGCCACCCCGGACAAATTTCAGTATGAAAACAACGACACCTCGATCAGTGCCGTTCTTAGTGGAAGCAACAACCTTCTCGTTGCATGCGAACACAACTGGGGAACAACCTGGCAGACGGACTCTACCAGCCATTGGCATTCATGTTCTATCTGTAATGGAAAGGACAATATAGTCAACCACTCCGGTGGCACTGCCACCTGTACAGAAAAAGCCATATGCGAAGGCTGCAGTCTGCCGTATGGCAATACCCTTGGTCACGATTTTACCGGCGGCACATGGCAAACTGATGCTGACCATCATTGGAAAAAATGCTCCCGCTGTGATGTCACCGACACGGAATCCCCTCATGAGTGGAATAGCGGCAAAGTGACTACACAGCCTACCTGCACAACAGCAGGGCAGAAAACATATACCTGTACCGTATGCTCTGCAACAAAAGTAGAAACATTAGATGCACTTGGTCATAATTTTGCCAAATACGATGCAAAGGCTGCGACCTGCACGGAAATCGGTTGGAACACTTATTTTACTTGCACCAACTGCAATTATACGACCTACAAAGAGATCGCTGCTCTCGGCCATGACAAGATTTCTCATAAAGCCAAAGCTGCGACCTGTACGGAAAAAGGCTGGAACGCTTACGACACTTGTTCTCGTTGCGATTACACCAGCTACAAAGAAATCGCTGCCCTCGGTCATGATTTCACCAGTAACACATGGCAGAGTGATGCCCACAGGCATTGGAAGAAGTGCTCCCGCTGCAAAGCTGCCGGAAAAAAGACTCAACATACCGGTGGCACGGCAACCTGTAAGGACAGAGCCGTTTGTACCACCTGTTCTAAGGCCTATGGTACACTGGATGCCAAACATCATGTAGGCGGAACGGAAATCCGGGACATGGTAGAACCTACCACCAAAAAAGCAGGTCATACCGGCAACAGCTACTGCAAGGGCTGTAATACCAAATTGTCCGATGGCACGGTCATTCCTGTTATTTCTAACCTGTCTACCGGTAAGAAGAGCGATTTGGCAACGGCACTCAAGGACATGGAAAAGTTTTTAAACTCTCATGGCAGTAATTACACAGCTAATCAGAAAAAACAGCTTATTGCCAACATAAATGCAATAAAATCCGCTCTCAAAAGCATCGAAAACACGGAAAAAGCCGTGAAAAAAGCGGAGGCCATGCCTGCCGCTGACAAGATTCAGCCTGATAACAAGGCTGCCATCGATGCCTACGAATCTGCAAAAAAAGCTTACGATGCTCTGTCTGCTGGCGAAAAGAACATGGCAGGTGAACACACCAAGGCTATCCTGGATACTATGTTGAAGGCCTTAACCGCCTATGATATCACTTCAGGCGACGGCAGCACCTGGAAGGAAAACAACAAGGATAACGGCTTGACCTTCAAGGTCAATGGCTACCATAAGAAATTTGCCGGCATCGTCATCAACGGTACGGTCGTGGATAAAAAATACTACGAAATTGAGGCTGGTAGTACCATCATCACCTTAAAAGCTGAATATTTGCAGACACTGCCTGCAGGAAATTACACACTCCTTGTTCAGTACACGGATGGCAGCACGGATGGAGAGGACACATTCACCATCACGAAAAATGAATCTGCTACTCCGTCAGATCCTACAAATCCTACTGACCCATCCTCTCCGAAAACCGGGGACAATAGCCATCCTATCGTATGGATCGGTATTCTGATCGTCTGTGCAGGCATATGGATCATACTGTTCTTTAAAAAACAGAAGCAAGAAACAAAATAATAAATATTTAACGTAAAAAGCGGGAGTGCATCGTTCAAATGCACTCCCGCTGAAATTTTATGCTCATATTCTCTTCCGAATCACAATATATTTAATCCTGATTTAATTTCTTTTATATTCCTGAGCCAGTCGTCTAAAAACTCCATCTGCTCTTCTGTATGAAACCAATGCTCTCCATCTTTCATGACCGTAAGCGATGCACCAATGCGTCCCGCAAATTCGGATATTGTTTCTATGGATGTCAGATTATCTTTTTCTCCAAATTCCGTAGGAATTTCCTTTTTGATGCGCAGTTCTTCTTCTGTTACGTTCGCCCACATCATCATATCCACAATTAATTTTTCCATGTTTACGACCGGGGAAATGAGGATTGCCTGAGCAATCTGTTTTTTAGTAAGAGCACTCATTGAAAAAAATGCTCCTATGCTGTTTGCGATCAATGTAACCGAATCATACCTCTGACTATGCAGTTCAAAAAAAGAGGAAAATTCCTTTTGTGCCTCCCACGGATTTTGCGCCTGATAGTCAAAACCGATCACATCACTTTCTGCAAAAAAGGGCTTGTAGTGTTCTGCCTCTTTGGCATTGCCGCCTTTCCCATGCACATATATCACCAAACGTTTCACTATTCTGCCCCCCTTTATTTTTTACAGACTAATATTCAAATGCAACCATTCTGCACTCGTCGCAGCAATTTGCTGCTATATTAGTTCTGTGACTCGCCTTTAAAGGTGTGATCTCTACAAATCCCTCTGATTTTTTCGCGTTTTCAAACACTCCCGGCACTTCATTCGCAAAACTGAATGCTCCGTCTTTGCTTGTAAATAAATAACCTGTTCTCATTTCTTTTCCACATTTTGGACACTTCATACCCTATTCCTCCATTTCTCTTCTGCTAAGTTCTATACTTGTTCTCAACTGCTCTTCAAATTTTTCTGCCTTGATCAATGCAATTCCCTGTTTCTCATCCCCGAGGACTACCAGCCGGTCTCCTTCTTTTAATGCAAACGTATCTCTTGCCTCTTTCGGGATCACGATCTGCCCACGGTTTCCGACCTTGACCGTTCCCCATAGGAATTTTCCTTCCGGCGGCGGTGCAACCTTCGTCTTTCCGACTTTCTCCTCATAATGGAGCAGTGCGTCTATCTTAATTCCATAAAAAGCGGCAAGCCTGTCGCATTTTTCAATATCAGGCATTGTCTCTCCCTGCTCCCATTTTGCGTAAGACTGTCTGGAAATCCCTATGACCTCTGCGACCTGTTCCTGTGTCATGCCTTTTACGTTCCGCAGCATAACCAGATTTTCTGCTAACACCATAGACCATCTCCTTTCTAATGAGTCTATTATAGCTCCGTTTTATCTCTTTTTACACCATACAAACTTATCATTTTATTCAGATTCATGTTAACTTTGGTTACGTTACTTTATATCTTGGTATCCAAAATCTTCTTTACCGTTTAGAATCCATCAGATAAAGATGTATGCCAAGCACCGCATTAAATCCTGTGGCAGCAAAGACACTGAACCGTTCTACAACTCCAAAATATGCTTTTGGAACCATGTTCATCCCCAATGCTCCTACCAACATCATTCCTAATGCAATCCCTGCATAGATACCATAGGATCTGCAGCTCTTATCTTTGATCCCCGCAATGATAATTATGACTAATGACACGATAGACAAAACTACCACCAACACTGTAGAGACGATGTGCATACATCATACAGGCTGCTCAACTGATTCCACAGAGAAAGTGATGGTGCATTTGCCGCACTCAGATCACTGACCGCCTGCGCCATCCAGTCATACCCCGGATATGCCATAGGAGAAAAAACAACTGCTGCCGTATAAGACAAAAATGCCACAATCCCTAACAATCCACAATAATTTAATAAACTTTTTTTCATGCTTCCTTTCTCCTCTGTTAAACCCGCTGCTCTGTATCTTCGCGGTTTCTTTCCACTGCGTTTTCTTCACAAAACCATTTCAGGTACTCGTCCATCAGATCTTTTTTCCGGTCAGCTGCTTCATATTTTCCGGTCTGTTTGTCCAGTCCATAATCCATCAGTCCATGGGGTGTTAAGACTTTTGCTGCCGTCCATGGCAGCAAAACACTATATATGAACAGCCAGACTAAGATTTACTAATTTTCTCCCAAAGTCACAAAAGCAATCCCAGTTTTGTGCAATTTGCCAGCCACTAAGTTGTGAGCTGTCTTTTGAACCGTCTTTTGACACTCTAAACTTTTAAGGGAATATTTTAAAAATTCTTTTAGAAGATGTTCATGGCATCTGTACGTTCCCTGATCACCGCCAGATAACGTCTGGAATTTTCCGTATGGTTTTCCTGCTCTAAGAGGTCAAGGTAACCACAGATTGCGGTCAGCGGTGTACGCAGATCATGTGAGATATTCGTAATGGCAGTTTTTAACTCAGCATCTCCATTTTGCAGGCGCAAACGTTCCTTTCGCAGCCCACGAAGCTGAGCATTGATGCGGGCAGCCAGCATGCGGACTGCCCGGTCACCGGATGAGATTGAAAGTAATGTATTTGTGTCCAGTTCCAGCTTTTCCTCTAATTCCTCGGCACTCATTTCCCGGATCATATGTCCACTGTCAATAAAACCATAGTAAGTCGCAAGACGCGCCAGTTTATCTAAAATATGACTGGAGATCAAAACCGTGATCCCATGCTCCCTGTTCAATTTTAAGATCAATTCGCGCATTTCGATAATACCCTGCGGGTCCAGTCCATTGACCGGCTCATCCAATACCAGAAAATCCGGATTACCTGCTAATGCCACTGCAATCCCAAGTCTCTGCCGCATCCCCAGAGAAAAATTCTTTACTTTCTTATTGCCGGTATTTTCCAATCCGACAAGACATAGTAAGTCCGAAATTCCTTCGTCTGACGGCACTCCTAACACACGATACTGCTGCCTGATATTATCTGCTGCAGTCATGTCCATATAAATGGACGGTGTTTGCCTGATACCTCTCTCAATTTACTTCGCAAATGGCTGATATGTGTCTTTAAGGAATTCTCCGTACAATCCGGGGTATCCATGCTGATGCAGTCTAATAAAACGGATTTCGCTATTACCTGTTCGGGATTTTGCATCAGAAGTTTTAAAATGGCATATTCTGTTCTTGTTAAATTAATCTGTTTTCCGGCAACGCAAACAGAATGTGATGCCGTGTCTATCGTCAGTTCCTCATAGGTGTAAACGGGAGATAACCGGGGCGAGGATTTTTCTCTTAAACGGACTGCAATCCTCGCAAGCAGCTCCTTGGTATCAAATGGCTTGGTCAGATAATCGACTGCACCGCCGAGCAACAACTCCACTTTATCTTCTACCGCTGTTTTGGCACTGACAACGATTACGGGAATTCCCTGTATCTGGGGTAAAATATCCTCGCCGGACATTCCGGGTAACATTAAATCTAACAATATCAGACTCGGTTTCTTTTCTTTTAAAAGCAACAGTGCTTCCGTTCCGGAATAGGCACGCTGCACCGTATAGCCCTCCCGCTCTAACACTTCCTGTTCGAGATTACCGATTGCAACATCATCGTCAATGATCAGAATGGTTTCCATGTTACTCTCCTTCTTGGTTTGTCTGTTAATTACTCTGTATTATAGTAACCGTTTGGTCACTTGTCAAATGTTTTTTGAATATATATAAAAGCACCAAATGATCTATCTTACATCATTTGGTGCCCGGTTCATAGGTTTTGTCCCTGATATTGTACCGTTATAACGTAAACGATTTTATTGACTTCATCAATACGAAAAATAACAATATAATTATCGATCAACAACTGCCTATAACCATCTTTCGCATATCTGCCCTCCGTACGTTCCTGATGAGAATATGGAAAAATTGCTAACTTCAAAATAGCTTTTTTAATTCTTTCTAACTGCTTTTTTCCATTCTCGATATCAGACTTTTCATTTGCAATATATTCGTAAATACTGTTTAATTCGCGTATCGCCCTTGGGTTCATCTTTACCTGGTATTTATCCAAAATGCTTTTTCTCCAGTTCTTCAAATACTATATTGGCATCTGTTGCTTCTGCCCCATTCAAGACTTCCTGTTCAGATTCATAAATAGCCTGGTCAATGCGGTTAATTCGTGCGAATTTGTCATATAATTCACTGCTCATTACTACCAGATCACTATACCCGTTTTTCGTAATAAAGATAGGTTCCTGCTGCTTATGTGCAATGTTAGAAATTTCAGTTGTATTGCGCAATTCCTTAATAGGCATGATAAGAGGCATATTGGCTCACTCCTTTCTATGGCATAATTATAGCATAATTATGTATTTCACACAATGAGCAACTTCGAACTTCTCCAACTTACAATTTAACATCAATCGGTTTATAACCAACCTGTTCTGTTGCACTCTGTTCATTCGGCTTTGCAGATGATTCCACCATATCAGAACTCTCCGTTTTTTGCTTTTCTTTTTCTGCACGATCTGTATTGCCTACTTTATTTGCATTCTCTATTTTATCTACATTATCTGTTCTATCTGCATTTCCTGTTTTATTTGTATTGTTTGTTTTATCTGCACTCTCTGTTTTTTCCGTATTCTCTGCGCTATCTACCTTTGCGGCTTCTTCTACCTCCTGGTTTGCACGGGCAACCATTGACATCTGCTGTGCAGTTGCTGACTGCACTTTTCCCTGTATATCTGCCAGTTCCTGCTCTTTCTTTTCTGTATTCCCTTTGCCGGCATCCTGCCTGATCTCAGATTCTAATACTTCTGCTCTTCCTTTCAATCCGGCAGCTACACTTCCCTGCACATTTGCCTGCTTCATGGAAGTATCTGCTGAAATGATCGCCTGCATGCTTGCCTGTGACAATCCCGTGCCTTTTTTTGCGGATGTATGTTTCGTACCGGCGATCATATCATCCATGGAGGAAGATTTTTGACTTTGCTGCTCTCTTCTTTGCTCCATCTGATGCTGTCTTAACTGTTGATTGAGATTCGTAATCTCCTGCTGTATCTCCTGACGCTTTTTCATCTTATCTTCTAAGGAAAGTTCCTCATTTGAAGATAAGTCCTGTAACTTTTGCTGTGCGTCTGCAATCTGTCTCTGGATATTTTTCGTATAAGAGTCTGACTGCATTCCTCCGTTCCTTAAAGTGGTGCCTGCCTGTGCGGCACCTGTTCTGTCTGTAACATTGATTCTCATAATTGGTCTCCTTTCCAAAATATCTGTCACTTCCGTGTATGAAATGAATGTGTCATTTTACATCCATTACAGAGTAAATCTGCTCTCTTACAGATATTGTCGGAATACTTTTTTGCCCAATGAACCACATTGTTGTGAAGCAGCCGTTTTCTGTTGTGAACACACAAAAAAATACTTAAAAAATGTCTTTATGCCAACATCAGCATGACCACCAGTCGAAAGCGGTCGTTTTCATACCGGATATCGATTCCACCATAATATTTCTCTGCTGCCTGTCTAATATTAGACAGGCCGTATCCATGTCCTTTTGTCTGTTTTTGGGTGACCGGTAACCCCGTATCAGAATTCATCTCCACTACTCCCTCAAAACTGTTTACCACTTCTATCATATAGGCGTTACTTTTTCGATAAGAACATATCCTGACATGGGACTGTTCGTGATTTTCCTTATACGCTCCTGCTGCCTCTACTGCGTTTTCCAATGCATTATTTAAAATGACACTCACATCCAGCGCATCCAGTTTTTCATTCTCCGGATAAAAGAAACTGCTCTCAAAAATAATCCCTTTTTTGTGTGCTTTTTCCTGATATTCCACAAGGATCACATCTGTTACCGGATTTCCGCTTTTTACCTGTTTTGTTGCATCATATAGTGCATTTTTTAAACTGTCGGTATATTCTTTCGCCTGCCGGATCTCATTTTTTTCATACAACTGCTCTAACGTCATAACATGGTTTGCCATATCGTGTTTCAGGCTTCGGATATCGTGATACAGATTTTCCACCTGCTCGATATGTCGTCTGGTATCCTCGATCTGTGTCTCAAGCAATTCGCTTTGCAATTTTTCTTCCTGTCCTGCCTTAATACTCTGAAATAAAATGATCACAACAACGATCAGGATCAAAAAGATCGTATAATGTGCAATAGCAAGTATGCTATACATATTTTCTGCCCTGTTTCCCGCATGACTTTCGTAATAAGTCTGGTAATACTGCATAATGGCATACCCGGTCATCCCCGTTACAGACGGAGTGCTCAGCATGAACAGTTCTTTTACTGTCATCTCTTCATCCTTGTAAACATAGGCATTTACCATGAAATAACAGCTTAGTCCAACAATCACGGCAATGCATACCACCCCCAGCAGATTGACTGCTACAAATAGCGCGAGCTGCATATTTTCATGTCCCCGCATATATGTTGTGTATACAATGTTTTGATATAACACGTCACAAAGTGTCTGTGCCAGATAAACTGACAGCCAGCGTATCGCATAAAATGTGACGGTAATAAAGATTTTCTGTTTATAATTTCTTCGATCTATCATGCACATAACAACAAACGCAAGCCAAATGCCAATGCTGTATGCTGCGAAATTACTGATCTGTGCCGGCATGAAATATAAAGTAAGCATGGTAACCGGATAGATGACTCCAATTCCCCATGCATATTTTTTCTGCTTTAAAAACGGTTTTGTAAAACGATACAGAAAATATCCCATCAAAAACATTTCAAGCACGATTTCTGTCACTGCTGCAATTTTCCAATAGAACTCCATCCTCATATTCTCCTTTGGTTATATTGCATATATTGTTTTACAAAATTCGGATAATTCCGTTTTGCCATCAATACCTGCCCCTGTTCTAAATAGATATTAGAGGCATCATATTTTCTGACATATTTAAAATTCACAAGGTATGCTCTATGAGGACGATAAAAATCATCTCCTAATTTTTCTTCTAACTCTTTCAGTTTTCCATAATACTCAACGGTCTGATGGATGGTATGTATGACTACTTTCCTGTTAAAAACTTCCGCATACACAATATCTTCAGGAATCATCTGGATATGTTTCCCATTCGACGATATGATGATCGTTTCTTTCTCGTTCTTTTGTTCCTTTCGTTGTGCCACTGCTTTTTGTAACACTTCAAAAAATTTTTCTTCTGAAAACGGTTTTACAAGATAATGAAATGCTCCTACATCAAATGCCTGAAACACATACTCTTCTAATGCTGTCACAAAAATGATCATGGTATCTGCACCGTTTTTTCGCAACTGCCTTGCCGTGTCCATTCCGTCTTTGCCATCCATCTGAATATCCAGAAACAGTATGTCTATCTTTTCTTGGGAATCCAGCAACTCTTCACCCGATAAATAGCAGCATATCTCTGCATTCTTATATATTGTTTTAATTTTTTCCGCCATCCATTCTGTGATCGCAGCCTCATCATCACATATTGCAATCTTCATTTTGCCACTCCTTTTCCCCACAATTATATCGTAAAATTCTCCTTTTACGACAGGCATATGTTGTGAATGGATTGCTTTATGTTGTGAATTCTAAAATAAGATTCTCTTCTCACTAATTTGCCAAAAGAAGCACCGCCAGCAATCCGACAAACAGGACACTTACAACGACCGCTATCACAAAAAACAACTTATCCGTTTTCGCCCTGTCTTTTAATAGTCGATTCACGATACCATAGAGGGCAAGTCCCAAAAAACCGCCCGCTGTATTTGTGATCAGATCTGTGATGTCAGTCCGTCCAACCGCCAAAACATATTGGGCAATTTCTAAGCACAAACTTGTTCCGGCGATCACCAGTACTTTTGTGTAAAATTTTGACTTAGGAAGAAGCATTTGAAGATAGATTCCCATCGGCATGAAAATTAAGACATTGTCAAGCATCTCTTTGAAATGGTATGCTCCTCCAATGCCCTTGCCATAATGAAATGGTATGAGATTTAAGGCTCTTCCTCTGTCCAAAGCCTCCATGGAAAACTGTAATTTAAAAAGTATGATCCAGATCAAAAGCAGCAAATAAACGAAAAAAAGAAGCTGTGTGAAGTGGTTTGACTTTCT
>OLPO01001723.1_pt1 | contig 14348 bp, 10 predicted proteins | sample 1672831 | NCBI WGS metagenome assembly OLPO01 (sample SAMEA3136728, study PRJEB25190) | human gut metagenome
GCGAAAGGCTCGGCGCGAGTCGTGCAGGTAGTGGGCGGGGCTTGTTGCCTCCTCGAGCTCGGGGGTGACCCAGCCCAGGCGGTTGCGGGCGACGAGCTCGTCGACCATCTTGCGGTAGATGCCCGGCAGGTAGCGCACGTCATCCTCGGCGTACTCGAGCTGCTCGGCGTCGAGCGGGCGGCGCGACCAGTCGGTGAGCGAGGCGGCCTTGGGCAGGTGCTTGCCGGTGTAGGCCTCGACCAGCGCGCCATAGCCGAGCTGCATGCGATGGCCCAGGAAGGCCGCCGCGAGCTGCGTGTCGAACACCGGGGCGATGGTACAGCCAAGCGCGTGGTTGATGACCTCGAGGTCCTGGCCGCAGGCGTGGAAGACCTTCGTGATGGAGTCGTCACTCATGAGGGCGGCGACACCCGAGAGGTCATCGAGCAGGATGGGGTCGATCGCGACGCACTCCCCCGTGGGCAGGCCGATCTGCAGCAGGCACAGGCGCGGGTGGAAGGTCTTCTCGCGAAGGAACTCGGTGTCGACTGCGATGACGCGCTGGGACTTTGCGCGCTCGAGAAAGGTTGCAAGCTCGTCGGGTTTGGAGATGTACACAAGACCCCTTTGGTCGTTCGAGCATGGTGGGTAAAAGCGATACCATGCGTTATTGAAAAGCCAGCGGGCGCGCATGCGCCCTGCCCGGGAACGTTTCCCGCTCCTTTCTGGGCACTACGTATGATAGCCAACGGGCGTGCCGCTCGCCCACGGCAGACGGGGAGGTCCAGCACATGCGTGCACTCATCATTCACAACCAGCGTTCCGGCTTCGGCTCCAACGCCATCTACGAGTTCCAGCGTGCCCTTCTCGAGGCGGGCGACGAGGCGCTCATGCGCTGCCCCGCCACGGGCTTCACTCCCGACCAGGTGCTCGCGGACGCCGAGGACTTCGATCTGGTGGTTTTGTCCGGCGGTGACGGCACCATGGCCTCGCTTCTGTACGAGCTGCGCGGCCGCGACGTCCCCACCTGCGTCTTTCCCTCCGGCACGTCCAACCTGCTCTTCCTCAACCTGGGCAACGCCCCCGAGCCCGCCTCGATCGCGGCCGCGTGCCGAGAGGGTCGCACCATCCGCAGCGACCTTGGCGAGATGAGCTGGACCGGCGCGAACGGCGAACGCAGGACCAAGGGCTTCTGCCTCATGAGCGGCACCGGCTACGACGCCGAGATCATGCGCACCGCGGCGGGCAACAAGCAGTCCATGGGCGAGGCCGCCTACTTTGCCGCCGCGGTGACCAACCTCAAGCCCACCGTCTCGAAGTTCACCATCACGGTCGACGGCGTGACGCACGTGCGCGAGGGCATCTCGTGCATCGTCGCGAACAACGCGATGATGCAGAACGACATCGAGGTCGTTCCCGACAACACGATGACCGACGGCATGCTCGATGTCATCGTCCTCGAGGGCCAGCAGGCCACCGACTTGCTGCAGCCCATCGCCGTCGCGCTGTTCGACAAGACCGGCAAGCGTCGTGGTCGCCCGCGCATCGAGAGCTTCCGCGGCCGCGTGGTCGACGTCGTCTCGAGCGAGCCCATCCCCCTGCAGATCGACGGCGACCCGATGGCCGACCGCGTCACGAGCTACCACGCCGAGACCCTGTGCGGCGTCAACCGCCTGATCGTGGACCAGGTGAGCCACTACGCCCACGAGGCCAGCGCCCCGATCAAGGACTTCCCGGGCGCCGTGGAGATTCCCTACCCCATGGCCTAACTGCCTTGCGGCACTTCTCGGCAGGCTATTCGAAGACGACGCCGAGCTGGGAGCGAATCTCGTCCATGACCTCGAGCGACTGCAGGGTCACGCGCTCGGCCTGGTCGACGCCGAGCACCAGCGGCTCCTGGCCGCGGATGCAGCGCACGAAGTCCTCGAGCTCGCTGCGGATGTTGTTGGGGACGTCAGGCACGTCGATCTTGTGCGCCACGCCCTCGCCCGTGCCCCAGGCACCCGTGATGGGCTTGGGCACCACGAGCGTGACCTCGCGCGGGTCGGACTCGGTGGTCACGAGCACCGTGCCCCTCTCGCCCTGGATCTCGGAGGGGATGTGGTTGTCGGAGACCTTGCCCCACACGAGGTTGCCGACCATGCCGTCGTACTTGAGCAGGGCCTGGCCGGAGACGTCGGTCAGGTGGTAGGGAGATTCGGCCGGGTAGGCGGGGACCTCGTGCATGACGCCCATCGCGCTGACGGCCTCGGGCATGCCGAACAGGGCGACCATGAACTCGACCGTGTAGATGCCGATGTCGGTGAGCGAGCCGCCGGCGCGCCTGGGGTCGAAGCACGACGGGGTCTGGCCGGACTGCAGCAGCCCCCAGCGGCCGGAGAACTTGGAGAAGCGAATCGTGGCCTGACGCACGGGGCCGATCTTGCCAATCGCGTCGCGCGTGGCGGCGAAGCCGGGGTCGTGGATGGAGCGCATGGCCTCCATCACCAGGACGTCGGAGGAATGGGCCGCCTCGAACACCTCGCGCGCCTCGGCCAGCGTCGGGCAGAAGGGCTTCTCCAGAAGGACGTGCTTGCCCGCGCGCAGCATGCGGATGGCCTGCTCGCGGTGGAGCGTGTTGGGCGTGGCGATGTAGACGGCGTCGACCTCGTCGCAAGCGGCGAGCGCATCGAGGTCGTCGAAGAACAGGCGGGCGCCGTGTGCCTCGCCGAACTCGCGGGCCTTCTCCATCGTGCGCGAGTAGCAGGCGACGTACTCGACGTCTTCGGGCAGCTGGGACGCCGCGTCCATGAAGACCTCGGCGATGTGGCTGGTTCCGATGGTCGCAAAGCGGATGGGCTGCATGGGACTCCCCCTTCTCGCGGGCGCGACGCGCGTACGGTCGCGTTATGGCTTGTCGAGCAAGATTCTACTACCGAGAAGTGCGGGCGGCCTGCGCCCGGGTTGCTCGCAATTGGGGCGCATCTTGCCGAGTACTGGGATGCGAGAATGCCAAGGCGGCAACACGGCGCCCCGGCTCGCCCGCACCTAGCGCTCGAAACCGTCCAGCCAGACCCCGACGGAGCGAGTCATCTCGCGGGAGAAGCCGGAGTTCCACTTGCGCTCGCAAAAGGCGCGCACCCACTCGTCGTGGTCGGCGGCATGGCCCCGCTTGCACGCGAGGGCGTCTCGCAGCTCGTCGTCGGACGGGTCGCGGTAGCGGTCCTCGAAGACGACGTCGGACAGGTCGAACCTGCGGGGCTTGGGGCGGGCGAGCTGCTGGTTGCCCGTGGTGGGCGCCTGACAGGCAGCCAGCAGGATCTGCCGCTCGTCCTGCGGCGAGACGGGCTCGTCGGTGTAGGCGCGAACCGATCGGCGCGACCACAGCTCGCCGATCGTGGGCGTGGCGGGACGGTCGCGGGCTGGGCGCCTTCGGGCTGCGGGCGCCCCTGCGCGATGGTCATACGGTGCTCCTCCCTTGGCCTTCGCCGCACATGGGAGCGCGCAAGTAAATGACAGGAGTCACTTCGCTGCAAACCGTGCGGCAGTAGAGTTTTTTGGGTATCAAGTAGCAGTTTGGCACAGCTGCGACGAGAGGCAGGCGCACGTGATCGAGGTTAGGGACATCCGCAAGTCGTACAGGACGGGCGACTTCGTGCAACGCGCGCTCGACGGGGTCTCGATCGCGTTTCGCGACAACGAGTTCGTCGCGGTGCTGGGCCCCTCGGGCTCCGGCAAGACGACCTTCCTCAATGTGCTGGGCGGGCTCGACCACGCAGACTCGGGTGACATCCTGGTAAACGGCGTCTCGACCAAGCGCTATCGCGACGCCGACTGGGACACCTACCGCAACCACCACATCGGCTTCGTGTTCCAGAGCTACAACCTCATCCCCCACCAAAGCGTGCTCTCCAACGTCGAGCTCGCGCTCACGCTGTCGGGTGTCGACGCGGCCGAGCGCCGCGAGCGCGCGGCGGCGGCACTCGCGCGAGTGGGCCTGGCCGAGCATGCCGACAAGCGCCCCGCCCAGCTCTCGGGCGGCCAGATGCAGCGCGTGGCAATCGCCCGCGCGCTGGTCAACGACCCCGACATCGTGCTTGCCGACGAGCCCACGGGTGCCTTGGACGGCAAGACCGGCGTGCAGATCATGGACCTTCTGCGCGAGGTCGCAAACGACCGCCTGGTCATCATGGTCACGCACAACCCCGAGCTGGCCGCCGAGTACGCCACGCGCACGGTGCGTCTGGCCGACGGGCGCATAACCGACGACAGCATGCCCTTCTCGCCCGCCGACGACAACACCACCACAACTGAGAAGGGCCGCGAACCCGTCGAACAAGCCGCTGGTGAAACGGCAAATTTGACCATACGCGGCGACGGCACCAAGGGCAAGGCGTCGATGTCGTTTGCCACGGCGCTCGAGCTATCGTTCAACAACCTCATGACCAAGAAGGGGCGCACCTTCCTCACCGCGTTCGCCGGCTCGATCGGCATCATCGGCATCGCGGCGATCCTTGCGCTCTCCAACGGCGTCAACGCCTACATCGAGAAGTCCGAGAAGGACGCGATGTCGTCCTACCCCCTCTCCATCAACCAGTCCTCGTCCGACTTCATGAGCAGGATGGTCGAGATGGGCACCGGCTCGGGCTCGGGCAAGGCCGCGGACGACAGCCCGAAGGGCTCGGACGCGATCCCAGTGGACACGATGGTCTCGGACATGTTCGCCACCATCAAGAGCAACGACCTGGGCTCCTTCAAGAGCTACCTCGACGGCAACGGCGGCGACATCGACGAGCACGTGAGCGCGATCTCCTACGGCTACGGCATCACGCCGCACTTCTACAACTCCGACCCGTCCAAGGGGACCGCGGAGCTGGGCTCGCCCATGGGAACGCAGTCGGGCTCGACCATGGACGCCTTCTCGAGCCTGGGCATGGGCTCGAGCACGAGCTCGTTCCAGGAGCTGGTCGACAACGACGCACTTCTCGACAGCCAATACGACGTGCTGGCGGGCCGCTGGCCCAAGGCCTACGACGAGTGTGTGATGGTCCTGGGCCACAACGGCAAGCTGACCGACTACACGCTGTATGCCCTGGGCCTTCTGGACCAGAGGAAGTTCGACGAGATGGTCGAGTCCGTCTCGCAGGACAAGAAGGTCGAGGCTCCCAAGAACGACGTCAGGCTGACCTACGACGACGCCCTGAAGATGAGCTTCACCGTGGTCGAGCAGCCCAACCTGTACAAGCGCGCCGAGGGCGGCACCTGGACCGACATGTCGGGCGACGCCGACTTCATGTCCGCCGCCATCGACAACGGCATCAAGGTGCGCGTGGTGGGCGTGGTGCGCCCCAACAGCCAGACCTCGTCCAGCCCGCTAGTCGAGGGCGTCGCGTACACCCCCGCGCTCACGACCAAGCTGATCGAGGACGCCTCGGGCTCCGACATCGCCAAGCAGCAGATGGCCAACCCCAAGGTCGACGTCTTCACGGGCAAGACCTTCGACGAACTGCAGAAGGGCGCCTCGTCCGCCTTCGACATGGGCTCGATCTTCTCGGTGGACGCCGACGCGCTGCGGCGCGCGTTCTCGTTCGACGCCTCACGCCTGCAGGCGAGCGCACCTGATCTCTCGACGCTTTCGATCGACACCTCAAAGCTCGGCTTCGACGCGAGCAAGATCGAGCTCGACCCCTCCGCGCTGTCGGGCGTCATCGGCCAGGACACCATCCTCAAGATGCTTGCGGGCGCGCCCAAGCCCGACCTCGATGGCATGGGTTCGCTTGACGAGAAGGACCGTGCCGCCGTGCAGGAGCTGCTGACGCAGATCGGGCAGGGATTTCTGCCCTGGTGGTACGAGAGGCACCCCGGCGAGTCCATCTCGCCCGACACGGACTTCTCGAAAGACCTGCAGGAATACCTGGCGAGCAAGGAGGTCGCCCAGAAGATCGACCAGATCCAGAAGATCCTGGGCGACGCCTTTGGCGGCAGTGCCGACGAACTCGCTCGCAAGTACCTGGAGGAGCAGCTGGCACCCTACCTCGAGCAGCAGATGTCCGCCCTGGTAAACCAGGCCGCGCAGGTCATGGCCCAGCAGCTTTCCGCCCAGCTCCAGGCGCAGATGTCCGCGGCGGGCGGCGAGCTCGCCTCGCAGCTCTCCACACAGATCGCGCAGGGCATGCAGTCCTCCATGGCGGGGATGGCGGGCAACCTCCAAGACGCCTTCTCGGTCGACGCCGATGCGTTCAGGAGTGCCATCCACTTCAACCTGACGCAGGCGGACCTGCAGTCGCTCATGACCAACTTCGCCCAGGCAAGCCAGCTAACCTACGACAACAACCTCAAGAAGATCGGTTGCGCCGATCTGGACAAGCCCACGCAGATCAAGATCTACCCCAAGGACTTCGACTCCAAGGAGCACGTGCTCGAGGTGATCGACGGCTACAACGACAAGATGGAGGCGGAGGGCAAGAAGGACCAGGCCATCAGCTACTCCGACGTCATGGGGTCGCTGCTGTCGTCCGTCACGAGCATCGTCAACATGATCAGCGTCGTCCTGATCGCGTTCGTGAGCATCTCCTTGGTGGTGAGCTCGATCATGATCGGCATCATCACCTACATCAGCGTGCTCGAGCGCAAGAAGGAGATCGGCATCCTTCGTGCGATGGGTGCCTCCAAGCGTAACGTCGCCAACGTCTTCAACGCCGAGACGTTCATCGAGGGCCTGATGGCGGGCGTGTTTGCCATCGCCGTGGTCGAGCTTGTGTCGCTGCCGGTGAACGCGGTCGTGCTTTCCGCCTACGACGTGCCCGACATCATGCAGCTCTCCCCCGTGGCAGCAATCGTGCTCATCCTGATCAGCGTCGTGCTGACCGTCGTCGCGGGCATCATCCCAGCGTCCAAGGCATCCAGGCGCGACCCCGTCGAGGCGCTTCGCAGCGAGTAGCGTCCGGACTCGCCACGGACCAAGTCCGGCGACGCACGAGTCCGACGTCGCGCGAAACCACCGCGCTTCTCACCCATCCCGAAAGGAACCGACGAACCATGTTCAGCTTTCCCAGCAACGTCCGATTCAGCGAGACCGACGAGAACGGCCGCTTGACCACCCTCGCGCTTCTCAACTACTTCCAGGACTGCACGGTGTTCCACAGCGGTACCCTCGGCCTGGGCCCCGACAGCGAGCGCGAGTCAGGCAAGGCGTGGCTGCTGGCCGCCTGGCAGATCGAGATAGAGGACCTTCCCTCCCTGTTCGACCCAATCGTCGTCTCCACCTGGGGCACCGGCGCCAAGGGAACCTTCGCCACGCGCAACTTCACCATGGCGACCCCGGACGGAAGGACGTTGGCCCGCGCCGACTCGCTGTGGTTCCTCTACGACGCCGCCGCGGGACGCCCCGTACGCCTGACGCCCGAGGACTGGGCGCCCTACATGTCCGACGACGCCCCGCTGGACATGCCGCCAACGAGTCGCAAGCTTCGCGTCGAGGGTCCCGGCGAGCCTCGCCCGAGCGTCGCGGTGGCCAAGCATCACCTGGACACCAACCACCACGTGAACAACGCCCAGTACGTCGAAATCGCCCGCGAGGCGCTCGGCACCCCCGTCGACGTGCGGCGCATTCAGGTCCAGTACAAGCGGGCGGCTGTCTTGGGCGACACCATCGTCCCCGTCGTGCATGCCGAGAAGGACGGCGTGGCCGTGAGGCTCACCGACGGGGCCGACGCCGACTTCGCGATCGTCAAGCTGCTCGGACGCGAGTCCTAAGCGCCCCCAGACGCTGCGTCGCCCCACGGCACATCGCCCCGAGGCACGTCGTCGGGCTCGTACGGGCCACGCACGCCAGAGACGCCGTCACCCTCCAGCGCGGTGAGCTCGGCCTCGCGCTCCTTCTGCCTCAGGGCCTCCTCGAAGCCCTTGAGCGGATTGAAGGGCTGGAAGATCTTGGCGCGCTCCGACAACGGCATACGCTTGCGTCCCGCGGGAATCCGCCCGAGCGAACCCGCGACGGAATCGTCACGAGCAACGTCGCGCCTCTCGTCATAGGCCACTGCGGTGCCCTCCGATCTGCTCGTTTCTCTGCCTGGCGGTTGCCTTGGGCAAGAGGTCCATGCCACGCAGCATGGCGTTGCTGCCGAACTTGCGACGTATCTCGTTCACGGCCCGCAGCCTCGCGTCCTCCTCGGCGGCCTCGCGCGGATCGTGGAAGAGGTCCAGCTGGATGTCGTCGTGCTCGGGGTCCACGACGCCCGTGGCCGTGACGCACAACCGATGCACCATGCGATGTGGGTCGCAGCATGAACGAAATGCTTCCGCTGCCGCGGCACGCAGCGCGCGCGAGGAAGACGTGGGGAAGCCGAACGAGCGCGAGGCGGTGGCCCCAGGCATCCCAGTCCGCCCACGCCATCCCGCCGCACGCAGCGCGTCCCTCTCGTCATCGGTGAGGCCATAGCCCACCCATACGTTAAGGCCGCCAGCCGCACGTCGCGCGTCGGTAAGTCGCAGGGCGAGCGAGTCGGCCATCTCCTTGGCAACCAGGCAGGCGTCGGCGGGCGTGTAGTCGCAGCCGAATACCTGGCCGGCGCTGAAGGAGCGGCTGTGCGGCTCGTAGGCCTTGATGTCCGCCATGGTGACGGGCTCGACGCCCCACGCGTGGTCGATCATCATCTCGGCGTCGACTCCGAACTCGTCCCAGATGGCCTCGGGAGGGCTGCAGGCGAGCTGGCCCATGGTATGGATTCCCATGGCTGCCAGGCGGCGCTCGATGCCGGGCCCGATGCGCCAGAAGTCCGTGAGGGGCCTGTGCGTCCAAAGGGTCTCGCGGTAGGTGCGCTCGTCGAGCACGCCGAAGAAGTCGGGACTGTGCTTGGCCGAGATATCGAGCGCGACCTTTGCCAGGTAGAGATTGGGGCCCACGCCGCAGGTGGCGGTGATGCCCGTGGCGTCCAACACGTCGTGGCGGATGCGCTCCCCCAGCTCTCGGGCACTCATCCCATACATCCCGAGGTAGCCCGTCACGTCGAAGAACGCCTCGTCGATCGAATAGACGTGAATGTCCTCCTTGGCAATCCAGCGCAGGTAGACGGCATATACCTCGGCGGACTTCTCGATATAGCGCGCCATGCGAGGCGGCGCTGTCACGTACTCGATGCCCTGGGGGATCTCGAACACGCGGCAACGACCCGGGACCCCCAACGCCTTCATGTGCGGCGACACCGCCAGACAGATGGTCTTGTCGGTGCGCGTGACGTCGGCCACCACAAGGTTTGTCGAGAAGGGATCGAGGCCCCGGTCGACACACTCCACCGAGGCGTAGAACGACTTGAGGTCTATGCAGAGGTAGGAGCGTTCGGCGGCCCCGCCCATATGCGGCTGGCCCTAGCGCAGGTCGACGATCTGGGCGCGCACACGGGCCGCGACGTCCTCGTCGAGCAGCTGCGCGATGATGGCAAGGCCGAAGTCGATTGCCGTGCCCATGCCCTGGCTGGTAACGAGGTTGCCGTCGACGACCACGGCAGACTTGGAGTCCACGTGGGCGCCATGCTCGGCAAGCACCTGCTGGAAGCTGGGGTAGCTCGTGGCGGCACGGCCATCCAAAAGACCGAGCTCTGCCAGGATCGAGGGTGCTGCGCACACGGCACAGACGAGGCGACCGTCCGCCGCCGCATTGCGCAGCGCGTCGCACAAAGGCTCGCAGGCACGCAGGTTGGGGGTGCCGGGGATGCCGCCGGGAAGCACCAGCGCGGCATAGTCGTCGAACGAGAAGCCCTCGTCGTGGATGTCGCGGTGGCAGGTCAGGTGCACCTCGTGCGATGAGGTGACCTCGCGGGAGCCGCCGATCGAAACCATGTCGCACGGGATGCCCGCGCGGAACAGCAGGTCGACCACGGCAAGGCCCTCGACCTCCTCCAGGCCGTCCGCAAAGAACACCGCCACGCGGCTGTCGCATGCCTTCTTGAACATGGGTCCCCCTCCCCACCCGCGATGCGGGCACGTCGTCTACGGGCCCCATGATAGGCGACCGCGCGGACGTCCGACGCGCCGTGCGACAACGAACACGTGTTCTACATGCACCATGACAACGTCCTTCTCGGCAGAGAAGAACGTTATGGTCGCAGGTATGTGCCAGGAAGCTACCGGGTTTCGCGGCCTGTACGGAAGCGCTCGATCATGTCGTAGGTGAGCGTTCGGGTGTTGGGTGGCTGGGCGACCTCGGAGCGGTCGACCCAACGCGCCACCGACAGCTCCTCGTGGTCGAATCGGCGAATCTCGTTCGGGCCCTCGACGTCGCAGAAGTAGCCCAACAGCAGGTCACCGTCCATACCCCATGGCTGGCTGCCCGCATAGCGGATGTTGGCGGCACAAAGCCCAACCTCCTCGGCGACCTCGCGGCGAACGGCGTCCTCGGGGGTCTCGCCGATCTCGACGAAGCCCGCCAGAAGCGCCACGTCCTTGTAGTCGCGACCGGCGTAGCGGCTCATGACGATACGGTCGGCACCGTCGGTCAGGCCGATGATCACCGCGGGCGAGATCCTGGGGAAGGCAAGGTTTCCGCAGCTCGGACAACGCATGGCACGCTCGGGGCCAAAGGGCTCCATGGCGTGGCCGCAGCACCCGCAGAAGCGATTGGTGCGATACCAGTTGAACAGGTGCAGGCCCGTGATGCCCGCGAAGCTCATCCACTGCGGGCAGGCGTCGCGGAAGCGCGAGACGCCGACCCACTCGTATCCCGCGACCTCGGGCGCGCCGCCGGCGAAGGCGCCCTCGCCCCACCACAGGTGGAAGGAGGTGCCGTCGACGCCGACCAGGCGCATCGTGTCGCGCCCCCATGCAAGGTCGCGGCCGACGGCGGACGCAAAATCGGCGGCCGAGGGATAGGCAATCCGGTCGTCGGCCACGCGCGCGAGGACCTCGCGGCCACGAAAGGCCAGCACGAAGTCGTCTGGCATCGGGTCATCGTGGTTGTAGTCGTGCTCGTAGGCGTGCGGAGCGATGTCCTGGATCACGGTTCTTCTCCCCCCGATAGGTGGCGTCGTTTGTCGATTTTTCCTTGCGTAATGATATTGCGCTTGCAAGACACGGTTGCCGACGTTCGCCCAACACCGCACGTTCTTGAGAAAACATGGCGCACTGTTTAAACAAGACGCAGCTCACGAAGGGTGGAACAAATCCATACACCCCTTTACCACCACCTTTTGGCTTGAAGGAGGCGGGCGCGTGGCACCACAATGGGCGAGTGTGGCGCCGCAAAAGCGCGCGGCCACACGGATGCACATACGACTCATGGCGAGAAGGGCTGAGGGCATGACCCAGGCAAAACATAAGGAATCGTTCATCGACAGCAAGGTGGGGCTGGTGCTTCTGGCGTCCGCCTGCACCCTTCTGTGGGGAAGCGCCTCCCCCTTCATCAAGCTGGCATACAGCCTGTTCGACGAGTCGTCTGCCGACCTGCCGAGCCTGCTGGTGTTCGCGGGCGTCCGCTTTGCCCTGGCGGGCCTGATGGTCGTGGCCCTGGGCAGCGTCAGCAGGCGGAAGCTCCTTCTCCCCGGCAGGCGCGACATGGGCCCCATCTGCGTACTGGCACTGTTCCAGACGGCGCTGCAGTACTCGCTCGACTACATCGGGCTGGCCAACACGACGGGGACCTCGGGCTCGATCGTCGAGGCAACCGCAGCGTTCTTCGCGATCCTGCTGGCGGCGCTGGTCTTTGGCAGCGAGCGACTGACGGCACGAAAGCTGTTTGGCTGCGCACTCGGCTTTGCCGGTGTGGTCGGCATCACTTTCGCAGGGTCCAACGAGGGGATGGGCTTCTCGCTCATGGGCGAGGGCCTGATCCTGGCGTCCTGCGTGTCGGCGGCCTTCTCGACGTGCTTCATGAGCCGCTTCTCGCAGACGCACGACCAGGTGCTGCTGAGCGGCTGGCAGTTCTTCGTCGGCGGGGTCACGCTTGCGCTGTTGGGCGGCGCGGCAGGTGGCTCGATGCACACGTGCCCGCCTGCGGGCTGGGTTGTGTTCGCCTACATCGCCGCGGTAAGCGCCGTGGCCTACACCCTATGGGGCACCCTGCTCAAGCACCACCCCGTCTCGAGCGTCACCGTGTTCGGCTTTCTGACGCCTGTGTTCGGCGTGATCTTGTCGCTCGCGATGCTGGGCGAGTCGCAGTCGTACTCCCCCGTCCCGCTGCTCTTGTCCCTCACGTTGGTGTGCGTGGGCATCCAGGTGGTCAACAGGGTGACCGACTAGCCCTCGACCACGGGCCCCTGCACGAACCAGGCGAGCCTGCCCACCGGACGCGTGGCATGGCTGATGTGGCACTGCGCGCCCTCAAAGATGTCGATGGCACAGACGGCACCGGGCTGGAAGTCGAGGCCCACGCCACACAGGCGCTCGCAGATGTGCTCGAGGCTGGGAACGTGGCCGACGCAGATGACGCACTCGGCATCGGTCTCGGAGAGCGAGCGCATGAGCTCGTCGACGTTCTGGTCGTAGAGGATGCCGCTGGTCGTGCGAATGACACTGCCGCAGGCACGCATCGCGATGTCGGCGGTCTGGCGGGCGCGGACGGCCGAGCTGCACCAGCACTCGGTGCGCTCGGGCAGGTCGAGAAGGGCAAACGCACGCGGGAACGCGTGCTCGAGGGCGAGGACCCCCTCACGGGTAAGCTGGCGGTGGAGGTCGTCGCCGGCGTCCGACGCGGATTCGGCCTTGCCGTGGCGAATGAGGATAACCTTGAGCGACATCTATCGCACTCCCTAGCGTCTATGCGCGACGCCGGACGCGCCGCGACAACCCTTTAGCTCTTCTCGATTAAAGAAGGTACCACCCTCGCGCGACGCGTCCGGAAATATCCCGGCAAGGACGCGTCATGCTATGTCAGCGGCATGCCACGGCATGTCGAGCGCATTTGTGCTATAGGGCCTCCATGGCAACGCGGAAGGAGATGTTGCGCTCCGTGGGCAACTCGTCGAAGCGGATGACGTAGGACCCGCGAGACTCGTCGACGCTCGCAATCGTGCCGTTGCCAAACACGCGATGGCAAACGCGCTGACCCACGCCAAACGAAGGCCCCTGCTCGGCAAGCCTGAGTGCCGCCTCGCGCCCCGCGATGTAGGCGCGCGCCTCCTCTATCAGCCCCTCGCGCGGGGGCTCGTCATAGTCGAACAGCGCCGGGTCGACGTCCAGCACGAAGCGTGACGGATAGCGCGGCGCACCGTCGAGGCCTCGCCCCTCCGCCTGGGTGAGGAAGAGCCTATCCCTGGCTCGCGTGACGGCGACGAACGCCAGGCGGCGCTCCTCCTCCATCCCGGCGAGCGTGGAGGTCTTCCTGGACGGGAAGACGCCCTCGTTCATGCCACAAAGAAACACGATGGGAAACTCCAGGCCCTTCGCGGAGTGAACGGTCATGAGCTTGACCTTGTCGGCTCCCGTACCCGCGTCCACGTTCGAGAAGAGCGCGACGTGCGTGAGGTAGCGCTCGAGTGTGGCCTCCTCGCCGCAGGTGGTCTCGTACTCGTAGACCGACTGCCTGAGCTCGGCAAGGTTGTCCAGGCGTTCCTGGCTACCCGCAAGGCGCAGGGCGCGCTCGTAGCCGCTCTCGTCCAGAAGCGAGCGCAGAAGCTCCGAGACGGTCTCGGCGCCAGAGCGAGTCGAGTGCCTGTCGATAAGTGCCACGAACTCGCGGGCGCCTGTCCCGCGGAACAATGGGTCCTCCAGGCTGCGTCGCAATGCCTCGAACAGCGATATCCCCTTGCCCTGGGCGAACTCACGCAGGAAGCGCATGCGTTGCTCGCCGATGTTTCGCTTGGGGACGTTGACCACCCGTTCGAACGACAGGTCGTCGCGATAGGCAACCATGCGCAGGTAGGCAAGGGCGTCTCGGACCTCGGCACGACCGAAGAACTGCGTTCCGCTGTAGATGGTGTAGGGCACCTCGGCGTGCACCAGCCCCTCCTCCACCGAGCGGCTCACGTAGTGGGCGCGGTACAGCACGCACATGTCGCGCCAGGGGGTGCCTGAGGCATGCAGCTCGCGGCACTTTCGGGCGATCCACTCCCCTTCCGCCTCGGCATCCCTGGCTATATGCGCCAGCACGCGACTGCCGCCTGCGCGCGTGGGCTCGAGGTCCTTCTCGACACGCATCGTGTTCTTTGACACAAGGCTGTTGGCCACGTCGAGAACCTGAGGGGTCGAGCGGTAGTTCTTGGTCATGACGATGGTCCTGGTGTTGGCGTGACGCAGGTCGAACTCCAGAAGGAAGCGCACGTCGGCACCGCGCCAGGTATAGATCGTCTGGTCGGGGTCTCCCACCACGAAGAGGTTGTGATGGTGGGCCGCGAGTGTGTCCATCAGCTCGTACTGCAGCGCGTCGATGTCCTGGAACTCGTCGACCATCACCAGGCGGA
>OLPO01001728.1_pt1 | contig 14310 bp, 14 predicted proteins | sample 1672831 | NCBI WGS metagenome assembly OLPO01 (sample SAMEA3136728, study PRJEB25190) | human gut metagenome
TTCCAAATCTGGAATCACCACCACCTCTGAAGCAGCCGCATATAAGACAGGTATTAATACCTTCTCCAACAAGACGCCAGGTCGTCATAATGATAAAAACGCCAAGATAATAAATGGCCGTTTCTGTCAGCTTATCCCGATAGAAATCCAGTATCAGAGGGCGAATCGCCAGAATAACAGCACATCCGATGAGGCTTACAATAATGGTTATTCTGAGCATCCGTTTCCCATATTCTCTGGCTGTATCAATGTGATTCTTCCCCAGCTCCTGACTGATAATAATGGTAGTAGCGTTGGCAAACCCCCGACAGGCGATGGCACCAATGTTTACCACCATAACAGCGACGGCATTTGCAGCAACCATATCATTACCAATATGCCCAAGAATTGCTGCGAATGCAGAACTGGCAAAGCTCCAGACAATGTCATTTACAACGGCTGGAGTTGCAATTTTCATAAAATCCTGGAACAGGATTCCCGATTTCGCAAAGAAGTATTTTATTCGGAATCTCACATTTGATTTGTTCAAGGAGTAGATGAGACAAATCAACACCTCTGCGATTCTGGCAATCACAGTACCAAGAGCAACACCGGTAACGCCAAGCTTTGGAAGTCCGAATAAACCAAAGATGAAGGTGGCATTACAAAGTACATTGACACAAAGGGAAACAATGTATGTAACAGAAGGTAGCATTATCTTTCCGATACTTCGAAGGGCACTCATAAAAACCTGAGAGAATCCCATGAACATAAGGGAAAATGAAAGTACTCTCAAATACTCACTGCCAGCAGCAATTGTATCAGGATTGTCTGTAAAAATCTTCATAACCATAGTTGGCATGGAAAAGGAGATAAGGAAAAATATCAGAGAGATAATTAAGGTGCATCGCTCCGCTAAGCCGAGAATCTTTTCGACAGTCTTTTTATCACCTTTTCCCCAGTACTGGGCACATAAAACGGATGTACCTGTGGCCATACCGTAATATATACAAAAAAGAACAAAAGTATATTGGTTAGCAAGTGATGAAGCCGACATGGCAGTCTGGCTTACATATCCAAGCATTACAGTATCAGCAATATTTACCAATGTTGAAATCAAATTTTGAATCATAATTGGAAATGCCAATGTTGATGCATATTTTAAGAAATCTTTTTTATTTAGCATGTTACAGTTTTCCTTAGTTCTTATAATTTATAATATAACAATCAATGAAACAGAGAAAGTGATAGATTATAGTTTAACATATCCGATTAGAATATGCTATATAAAATGTTAAAATAGGACATTGTGAAATTACTTTTTTTAAGCTAAAATGTGAGTGTGCAAAACTTTGGGTTGGGAGTGTGAGGATATGACAAAGGATCTGACTACTGGGAAAATCATGCCCATTCTTGTTAATTTTACAGTTCCTCTTGTTTTGGGAAATTTGTTTCAGCTGACCTATAATGCAGTTGACAGCATCATTGTAGGGCATTTTGTAGGAAAGGAGGCCCTGGCGGCTGTGGGAATCTGTAATCCGGTCAGCACGTTGATGATATTATTTCTGAACGGATTGTGTATGGGAGCCAGTATCCTGATGGGGATTCAGTATGGAGCAAAAGATTATGAGACCTTGCACAGACAGATCAGTACAACTCTGTTGTCTGGTGCGGTTTTTTCGTTTTTTCTCACATTGGTTTGTGCAATATTTGCTGTACCCATTCTGCTGTTATTGCAGGTGGATCCATCCATTATGGATATGACAGTGCAATATTTGCGGATTATTTTTCTGGGATTAATGTTTACATTTTTATATAACTTTTTTTCAAGCACTCTAAGAGCATTGGGAGACAGTGCATCCCCCTTGTACTTTCTGATCATCAGTGCGATTCTGAACATTTTCGGAGACCTGTTTTTTGTTATCGTATTAAAGGCTGGAAGTAATGGATGTGCAATTTCCACAGTACTCAGTGAGGCGCTTTGCTGTTTGTTTTGTATTATCTATATACAGAAAAAAGTACCGATTCTTCGGCTTGGGAAGAAATGGCTGGTTTTTGATGCCAGGCTTTTGAAAAAAACCATTGCTTACGGGTGGGCATCTGCCATGCAGCAGGCAACTGTACAGATGGGAAAAATTGCAATACAGGCACTGGTTAATACAATGGGAGTATCGGTAGCAGCAGCCTTTGCAGTGGTTAATCGCATTGATGATTTTGCCATCACACCGGAACAGAATATTGCCCATGCGATGACTGCATTAATGGCTCAGAATAAAGGAGCTGGAAAAAATGACCGTATGAGGGAAGGCTTCCGATGTGGAATGATACTGGAGCTTGTTTATGGAGCCGCAGTTATGCTGATCTGTCTGGGATTTGCCAGACCATTGATGTCATTATTTGTAAAAGATGAGGAAGTTATCGGACATGGAGTGGTTTATCTCCACTTGATTGCGGTAATGTATATTCTTCCCGCTATCACAAATTCGCTTCAGGGCTTTTTCCGTGGAATCGGAGATCTGAAGGTGACCTTGATGAGCAGTTTTACCAATATGACAGTCCGTGTCATTGCAGCGGCACCGATGGTTTTGTTATGGAATTTTGGTATTGAGGCACTGCCATATTCCTATCTGGCAGGATGGATTGCCATGCTGCTTGTAGAGACACCTTTGATGCTTCGAATTTACCGAAAAAAGTAAAAGTAAAAGAAAGGACATCCTGAAAAAACGGATGTCCTTTTTATGAAAAGAAGTGCATATTATTTGCGAAAGAGACGTTTGACAAAAGCCAGAAGATCAAAATGCCGAGACTTCGTATAGTCATTTATAAAATTGTCACAATACATATAACGTTCTGCTATGATCCACTCTGGAACGGGAAGTGCATCCAGGGAACTTGTATATTCTGCGAATTTCATATTCACGCCTCCTTTAATTTGTTTTTTAAGTTACTTATATTCTAGCACAAAATTAAGGAAAAACTATGGGGGCGGATTCTAAAAATTAAGTGGAAAATATGTGCTGTCAACACAAAATATATGATATAATAAAGGAAAAATTTGAACATTTTACAGAATGGGTTTGGGTAACAAAAAGGGAGGTTTTATGAGTTTTACAATACAGGATATGATGCTGACAGCAGAAACAAGATATGAAATGAAGTTTCTGGCCGGAAAAAATGGATGGTCCAATTCAATCAGCTGGGTACATCTTCTGGAGGATACAACGATCATACAGAATTTCTGGGGAAAGGAGCTTGCAGTGACAACCGGGCTTGGCTTTCCGGAAAAAGAAGACTGGATGCATCTGGCACAGCAGCTGAACCGGTATCATGCATCAGGGCTTGTTATCAATGTGGGACAGTACATTTATGAGGTGCCGGAAGAATTGAAAGCATACTGTGATGAAAATGACCTTCCGCTACTGACTGTGCCCTGGGAAGTGCATTTATCAGATATGATAAAAGACTTCAGTATTCATGTATTTTTGCAGGATACTACAGATGAGCAGATCGCATCCGCCTTGATTGCAGCTATTGAGACTCCGGATAATCAGGATGCATATAGAAAAGATTTATTACAGTATTTTGATGTAGATGGAAGCTTTCAGGTGCTGCTGATGACTTGTGAGGGGCTGGACTCCATGGACACAGTGGAGCGAAAAAAGCTGTCTTATCGAATACAGGTATATCTGGAGGATATCACTCACAATGGAAGCTTTTTTTATTACAACTCTGATTTTGTGCTGGTAGCGAATGCGCTTTCGGAAGAGTATTTGTGCCGCCTTGTAGAGGGTGCCATAAAAAGAGGAAAAAGACGTATGCCTGGACTGCAATTGTGCGTGGGAATCGGGAGCAGATGTATGGATATTTCCCAGCTTTCGGTAAGCTATCAGAGAGCGAAGGCGGCAGCACACATAGCGATGACACAAAAGAAGCAGGTGGTAAAGTTTGATGACTGCGGGTTGTTCCGTCTGCTTTATATGGTGAAAGATAAAGAAATACTGAAGGAAATGGAAACAGAATGTCTGGCAGCATTGGAAGAATACGACAGAAGATATCATGCCGGTTATGTGGAAACTCTTCAGTCATATCTGAAGCATAATGGAAGTATTCAGGCTGTGGCAGCAGAATTGTATACGCATCGCAATACGGTGCTGTACCGTATCGGAAATATCAGGAAAATTCTGGGAAATGAGTTGAAAACGCCGGAAGAGAGACTGCCCTATCAGATTGCATTTTATATCAGAAATATGCATGGGCAGATATAAGTATTGCGCGGTAATGTTTTTCTTGTGCATAGTGTAGCGCAGTCGTATAATAGAAGCAGTTTTTTTACATAAGTAAGATTGTGAAAAAGCAATCAAGGCAGGAAGGAATGGACATATTGCAAAACCAATCAATGTTGATGTAATTCTGGAAAATCTGGACCGGATTTTGGGAAGATAAAGCGGATAAAATGAAGGGGAAATACGTGTGAAAAGCACATAAAATAATGCAGGTCTTGTTCAGACCTGCATTATTTTATGCAACAGGGCGGAGTGTAAATTACTTTGTGTAAACCTCTCAGATTGATGACCACTCGCAATCTCATTTTTTATGCGTTCCACATAGGTTGTTGCGTTTAATTGTGCTGTTATGTGTCTTTCGTTCTTCTCGTGGGTGTCTGTTTTGTATACAATGAAACCAACAAGGCATATGCCCAGTAAAAAAATGATAAGAGGCACAAGTGTTTTTTTCTTCACCAGGTTTACCTCGTTTTATCCATTGGAATTTCTATAATAAGGCATTATATCACAGAAGTTTAAAATTAAAATAAATTTTCTGAAAAAAATGACAATATATTTTTTTACTACGCTCTGGCGAAATATAAAATAAGTCAAGTCGAAAGTTGATAAAGAATGAAATTTGGCTTATAATTTATACTAAAATAATGTCAGGAGGAGCAAGCAATGGATATTAATATGCAAAAAAGAAATGAAGTACTGGCTCAAAATGTGATCAAAGGCCTGGAATCCCGCAATATGTCAGGTTACTACGCCGCAGACAGAGAAGCTGCTGTAAAGCAGGCGTTGGAACTGATCCCGGAGGGCAGCAGTATTGCCATGGGTGGCTGCACAAGTGCTCATGAGATCGGACTGATCAAGGCGTTGGAGGATGGAAATTATAATTATATTAATCGCGCGAAATTGGCACCAAGAGAAAGCCTGATGGCAGCGTATGATGCGGATGTATTTCTTTCCAGTGCAAATGCCATTACCAGTGACGGTGTTATGGTAAACATTGATGGAAATTCCAATCGGGTTTCCTGTATTGCCCAGGGACCGAAGAAGGTGGTTTTCATTGTGGGAATGAATAAGGTCTGTTCAGATCTTGACGCAGCTATGAAGCGGGCAAGAAATGTGGCAGCTCCGGCGAATGCACAGAGGTTTGAGGTGAAGACACCTTGCAAAACCGCAGGAAAATGCTTTGACTGTAAATCTCCGGATACGATTTGCTGTCAGTTTCTGATTACAAGATATTCCAGGCATAAAGATAGAATACATGTTATTCTTGTAAATGATATCCTTGGGCTTTAAACGGTGCGCTTTATTATAATAGGGCATAGCTTAGAGTGTGCTTGAAAAATCATTTCCGCAGTCTGTATGCCTCACTTTGCAGAATGTCTTTTTCAAACACGCTCCAAAAGAGCGAGTCAATGAACGGCCAGGAAAGGCGTAAATACACGCCTTTTCGGCCACTTTTGTCGAATTATATGGAAAGTTGTCGGACGATTTTTGTTGCAAAATCCTGATATAAAACGTAGAATAATGACGGTAAGTGTGAGAAAATGGATTTTTTATCACTGCTTAAATTGTAACCCTAAAATAGCTTGGAATCACAGAAGAACAGCTTGTGTGATTCGGGAAAACGTTACCAATGAACCGTGATCTATAAGTACATATCAGGAGGAAATCAATAATGAAAATGACAACAAAAATGATTATGCTTCAGAACATTGAGAAAATGGTGATGGAGCAGCAGCGGGTGGATGAAAATGATTCCTACATCAGACAGGACAATGAGGATCTGAAGTATCTGGAGGAACGATATGACCAGCTGCAATTATCCCACACTGTAAAGCGTGTGATCGATGATTACATCGCCTGCCTGCAGACCCGGGACGAGAGATATTCAGATCTTGCTTATGCAGCTGGGATAAGGGATACTATAAGCTTACTGCAGGGGATGGGAATGCTGAATGGAACTGCTGCAATAAGTGGAAATATGTAAAATTGGAATCGTGAAACACGCTCTGGCAAATAGAAAGCTTTTTTTCAAGCGTTTGTTAGCATTTTATCCAGACATTCTACAATCAGTCTGACATTCTTCAGCGCACCTAAAGTGTCGCCTTTTTGCTCCAGGGAGTGGTTGCAGCCCTCGAAAATCCCGCCGGTTTTATCGGGGAAGTTTCTTGCAGCAGCGCGTATCTTGGACTCCGGCATGTATGGATCAGCGGTTCCGGCGAAGAAGAGCCCGTTGATATCGGAGAGATAACGGAGGGTAGAAGGAATTGGAGTCATAAGAAATTGATGGACTTTTCCCTTCAGCTGCAGGGCTGTTTCAAGCTGGCAGGCAATTGTGGTACCGATGCTTTTGGAAATAAAAATTATATCATCGTATTCAGAAAAAGGAACGTTTTCCAACTGGGGAAGCGTTCTTTTTATTGCCAGTTTTATGACAGGTTCCAGTTCTGCTGGAGTGCGGCCGTGGAAGGTATGAATGTCCTGACCATAGTCAAGGCGGATGATTTCATAACCACGCTCAGCTGCCATGGAAGCAGTATAATAGAGAAGGGGCTTGGTGCAGGTATAACCGACACCTGGGAAAATGATGGCAAGTTTTTTCATGTGGGTACCTCGCTTGAAATCGTAAATTGAGTTATATTGAGGAATAAAATGTAATCTGAAAGTGGTTATTGCGTCCACTTAGTTCTTGTATTTATTAAAGTATGATCCGATCAGCGTCTGTTTGAATTCATATAAGATATGAGCGTCAAAAGACCCTTTGATATAGCATCATTATATACTTCTTTCACAAAAATTGTAAAGAAATGACGGTAAGAAATATGGTGAATTATCTGTGAAGATATGCTAAAATCGTTACTGTTCAATGAAATAAGAAATAGCTTGAAATTATTAGTGATTCAAAAGCAAATTACGAGGAGTGACATTATGAAATTATTGATTGTACGCCATGGTGACCCGGATTATGATATAGATTCCCTTACAGAAAAAGGCTGGAAAGAGGTGGAGTATCTTTCACAGAAGCTTTCCAAATTAGATGTAAAAGCTTTCTATGTATCCCCCCTTGGAAGAGCGAAGGATACTGCGGCTCCGACCTTGAAAAAGATGGGAAGAACAGCTACAGAGTGTGAATGGCTGAAGGAATTTCCCTGTCAGATCTGGCGCCCGGATGTGAAAGATAAGAAGATTATTGCATGGGACTGGCTGCCACAGGACTGGATGGCAGACGAGCGCTTTTTCCAGTATGACCACTGGTTTGAGAATGAGGCTATGCAGGAAGGTCATGTGAAAGAAGAGTATGACCGTGTGATCGGGGAGTTCGACAAGCTTCTCGCGAAGCATGGATATGAGAGGAAAGGTCACTATTATAAAGTAAATGAAGAGAATAATGACACGATTATTTTCTTCTGTCATTTTGGATTGGAGTGTGTACTTCTCAGCCATCTGCTGAATATCTCTCCGATGGTACTTTGGCATGGCTGCGTGGCTGCCCCATCCTCTGTGACAACTTTGACCACAGAAGAACGCCGTCAGGGAATAGCAGCTTTCCGCATGAGCTCTTTCGGTGATATTTCCCACCTTTATGCCAATAACGAACCACCGGCATTCGCTGCAAGATTTTGCGAGGCGTATGGAAATGAGGAACAGAGACACGACTGACATTGTGCATTGAGAAGCGTGTTGTTGTGAAGGGCGTGAACAGTAATCTTCAAAGTATTAACGGATGGTAAGAGTTATTTTCATTTTAGAAATTTTATAAAATTATTAGAATTTGGACAAATGCTTTTCACAATTATGCGGTATGATATATACATCTTAAGAGAAAGAACTCTTAAGAAAAACTCTTTCCTTTCCCTAAAAATGTATAAATAAACCACCGTCTGTTGGCAAGAACGCTGACTGGGCGGTGGTTTTACGTTGTGGGAAAATGTGCGAAAGGTGAACTTGAACAAGAGGGTTACTATTCACTGGTGACGTTCCGCGAGGTGTTTTTTGTGAACGTAGTTCACAGAAAACCCGAGAATTGCGGCGCGAAATCATGCGAATGCATGATTTCTGTGCATCGCGGAGTGCGTTGCTGTGAACGGAGTGAACAGTAACACAAGAGGAAAATCCTGGCTGGACAAGTCCGGAAATATTGTCTATAGTAAATAGGAAACATATAGACAATGGAGGTACTTATGCAGTCATCAAATCAGCTGCAGGACATGCTTCATTCCATCAATCGGAAGAGCTATCCTGCCTATAAATCCCTGAAAGGGGCATATCAGTTTAACAAATATGTTTTGTCAATTGATCATGTACAGGGCGATCCATTTGCGTCACCGTCCCATGTCAGTGTGAAAATTTCCCACAGAGAAGCTGGATTTCCAGCGGAATATTATAAAGATAAACTGACCAGAATTACTCTGGCAGACTATCTTACCAGACAGTTTGAACAGCAGGTGAACCGCTATACTTTTCGGGCAAAAGGCTCTGGAAAAAGCGGACTTATTTCTGTGACCAGATGCGGTCAGGAGGTGCTGGAGCGAACGGCCTGTGAGATTACAGAGCAGGGGATTACCGCCCGGTTTTTTGTAGGATTTCCGGCAAATGGACGTACTATAAATGCGGGAGAACTGGAGAAAATATTCTTTGAATTTCTCCCGGTTTGTGTGGAAAAAGCATTTGTATACAGAAATTTAAGTGGAAAAGATCTGGAAAATACTATTTTCCTGGCAGAAGATCAGGCGTATATCAGGGAAGAATTAAAGAAGCGTTCCCTGGTTGCTTTTGTAAATGACGGCGCGATTCTGCCAAGAGAGAGTGGTATTTCATCTAAGCCGATGAAAGGGAGCGTGACATTTTCTTCGCCGGAAAGTCTTCGGGTGACTATGGCGCTTCCCCATAAGGGAAAAATAACCGGAATGGGAATTCCTAAGGGAATCACGTTGATCGTTGGTGGTGGTTATCACGGCAAATCTACCCTTCTGAATGCATTGGAACTGGGCGTGTATAACCACATCCAGGGAGATGGAAGAGAGTATGTGATCACGGATTCCACAGCCCAGAAGCTGCGCTCTGAAGATGGCAGATTTGTGAAAGATGTGGATATTTCCCTGTTTATAAATGACCTTCCCAATAAAAAAGATACCACCTGTTTTTCTACGGAAGATGCCAGCGGAAGTACTTCCCAGGCAGCAGGAATCGTGGAAGGAATAGAGTCAGGAAGCAAGGTGTTTCTGTTGGATGAAGATACATCTGCTACTAATTTTATGGTGCGCGATGCCTTTATGCAGCATGTGATCAGCCGGGAAAAAGAGCCAATCACCCCATTTCTGGAACGTGCCCGGGATCTGTATGAAAAGGAGGGGATTTCCACAATTCTGGTTGCCGGAAGCTCCGGGGCTTTTTTCCATATTGCAGATACCGTGATTCAGATGGACAATTATATGCCAGTAGATATCACAGAAAAAGTCCGTGAACTTTGCAGGGATTATCCTTTAAATGAGAATACGGCAGCTGGATTTAAAACCCCACAAAGCCATCGCATCATGTCAAAAAATACGCCCTTGAACGGTTCCAAGAAGGATTATTACGGTCATTTTAGGGCGCAGGATAAGCCGGAAAGGCTGAAAGTAAAGGTACATGGCAGAGATGGTTTTTCCATTGGAAAACAGGAAGTGGATCTGCGATATGTGGAACAGCTGATCGACAGTGAGCAGACAGGAGCTTTAGGAGCGTTGCTGAAATATGCAGTGGAAAAACTGATTGATGGGAAAAGAACACTGCCGGAAATTGTGGAGCTGCTTTACAGTAAATTGGAAAAAGAAGGGCTGTCTTTTCTGTCAGAAGGCTATACTTCCTGCGGCTATGCAGTGCCAAGACGACAGGAAGTATATGCTTGTTTTAACCGATACAGGAGACCTTGAACCGGAGTTGGACATATCAAAAAAGGCAGTGCAAAGTATTGGACTGCGCGGCAAAAGATTTGTGCAAGAAAACCTATTTGCTGGTAGCTTTTTACCTGGTTATACGCTATAATGAATTTTGGATGAGGAAAACACAGGGATTATTTTCCCTGTGTAAAATGAAAACAGGAGAAAGGTGGATATAGATTATGGAACGTCCAAACGCATGGCTCACATATTCAGATGCTGATATGCAGGATCTGGAAACTGTGGCAAAGAAATATCGTCATTTCTTAAATGTAGGAAAGACAGAACGTGAATGTATCACACAGATTGTGAAAGAGGCTGAGGAAGCAGGCTATGTTTCCCTTGAAGAAAAGGTGAAAAATGGCGAAGCTCTGAAAGCAGGAGATAAAGTTTACCAGGTTGGCATGAAGAAGATCATTGCCCTGTATCACATTGGAGAGGATGATCTGGCCGAGGGTATGAATATCCTTTGTGCACATATCGATTCCCCAAGACTGGATATTAAACAGAATCCGTTATATGAGGATACCGATCTGGCTTATCTTGACACCCATTACTATGGCGGTGTTAAGAAATATCAGTGGGTTGCCCTTCCGATGGCAATACACGGTGTGATTGCGAAGAAAGACGGTACAGTTGTAAACGTAACCATCGGAGAGGACGAGGACGATCCGGTTGTTTACATCACAGACCTTTTGATCCATCTTGCAGGACAGCAGATGGCGAAGAAGGCTTCTGAGGCTGTTGAGGGTGAGAAACTTGACATCCTGATCGGAAGCCAGCCGCTGAAGGACCTTCCGGATGATAAGAAGAAAGAGGCTGTTAAGGAGAACGTGCTTCGTATTCTGAATGAGAAATACGGTGTAGAAGAGGAAGATTTCCTCTCTGCAGAGCTTGAGATTGTTCCAGTTGGCAAGGCTCGTGACTGTGGTCTTGACCGCAGCATGATCGCTGGCTATGGACAGGATGACAGAGTTTGCGCATATACTTCCCTTCTGGCTCTTCTTGAGATGGAAGCACCGAAGCGTACAAGCTGCTGTCTCCTTGTAGATAAGGAAGAGATCGGAAGCGTGGGAGCAACTGGTATGCAGTCCCATTTCTTTGAGAACAGTGTAGCAGAGGTCCTGGATGCAATGGGACAGTATTCAGATCTCAGACTGAGAAAGGCTCTGAAGAATTCCAGCATGCTTTCCTCAGACGTAAGCGCCGGCTATGATCCTGCATTTGCAGAAGCTTTTGAGAAAAAGAACTCTGCTTATCTTGGAAGAGGTATCGTTCTCAATAAATTTACAGGTGCCCGTGGAAAATCCGGCTCCAATGATGCCAATGCAGAGTATGTGGCAAGAGTCCGCAGGATTTTTGACGACCATAAGGTTTGCTTCCAGACAGCTGAGCTTGGTAAGGTTGACGTAGGCGGCGGCGGAACCATCGCTTTTATCGCAGCTCTTTATGGTATGGAAGTAATTGACAGCGGTGTTTCTGTTCTCAGTATGCATGCACCGTGGGAGGTTACCAGCAAGGCGGATGTTTACGAGGCGAAGAAGGCTTATAAGGCGTTTCTTCTGGATGCGTAAGCAGGTGCTTTGACGCTCTAGAGCCTTTTTCAAACATGCTCTAGGAAAATAGTTTCTTGAACTACGGATAATTTGAAATTAGCGGACAGACGTTTTAGGTCTGTCCGTGATTTTTATTAAAAAGATGTCAGAAGCTGTTTGAAAACTTACAGAGAGCCTTTGGGGCTCTGTTTCGGGCTTTTTATTTTTGGGAGCGAGGGCTGTGTTTGTAATATTTTGAAAATTCTACGAAATGAGGAGTATTGGATTATGTTAAAAAAACAGGCACCGGGAGAGACAATCCTGAAGGTTGGCGGCATGCTTCTTCTGTTTCTTGGCGTTCTGCTGGCATTTGGAAGTGGAAACACGCTTTCTCTGGTTATGAAGGGCAGTAGTGACGGCGCAGTTGTGGAATATCTGAATCAGAACAGTATGACTTACAGCCAGCTGGTTGCAAGCAATGTGATGGTTCTGGTGGCAGGAGTAATCTATCTGGCAGCTGGCGTGGTTGGTGTGAAACAGGCTGGTAAGGTGGAGAATGCAGGCCTTTGTGTGGGAATGGGAGGCCTTCTTATTGCAGAGGTTGTGGCAGAAGTGATCGTTACTATGATCTTCGGAGATTTCGATCCGGCTTCCGTGATCCGAATGCTGATGTTCCCGGCTATTTATATGATTGGCGCAGTGCTGAACTGGCAGGCGAAGAAGGCCAGGAGATAGGGAGGCACCGTCATGCTGGAAGAAGTTAGAGAGCTCTGATAGAGTCTTTAAAATAGTACCAATCGTGCAAAAAAATACCTACAAAAAAATATTTTAAAAAAATAATAAAGTTGTGTAATAAAGTTGTGTATAAAAATTAATTAAAAAAATTAAGTAAAAATATTATTTAATATTGACAAGTATAAAAATTAAGTATAAAATGTAAGTACAGTAATTACTTAATAAAAATAATTATTAAAAATAAGTAACTACATAAAATAACTTAGTTAAGTACAAAAAATACTTATAATTATTACGGAAAAGTAGTATAATTAAGTATATAGCTCAAAAAAATAAAATTTAAAATGAAGGAGAAGTGATATAAATGAGTGAAAATTTAAAGGAATTAGTATTAAAAAATGGAAAAATAGTTGTGGAGGATAAAGCAAAAGATTTAAGAATAAGAAAAAATTATAGCTTACCACAACAAACAATAAGTGATATAGAAGAATTAGCTAAAACGCTTAATTGTAGTGCGTCTGAAGCTATTGTAGAAGCTATAAAAGTAGTAAATAGCTTATTAGTGGTAGAAGAAGAGCCAAAAGCTCCTAAAAAAAGAACAACTAAGAAAGCTATTAAACAAGAAACTAAAGAAGAAACTAAATAAAGGAGAGGAATAATGTTTAATACAGGTCAAATATATGTATCAGAAAATGTATTAAAAATAGCCGAAGAAAATGAGATAATGGCTTTATTAGAAAGACACAAAAAATTAGATGATGATACAAATGGAGAAGATAGAGCAGTAAATGAATATGCTATAAATCAAGGATTTGGCAATATAATAAATATCTATAATATAAAAAATGAAAGAGTATATTTTCATACAGTTAAGCAATTAGAAGGAATTACTTACACAAGAATATATTGCAGAGGAGAATATTAATAAAAAATTTGAAAATGCAGAAATAAGAGGAGTAATCAATGAATAATTTAGATAAAATAAAGCTTACAATATCAGCTAGAGATTCACATGGGCAATATGGAATGTATAGAGAAGTAGAAGATAGAGAAAAATACTTGTCTATAAAAATTACTGAAAGAGCAAAAAATCTCTTAAATACAAGCGATATTAATGCGTGTGCATTAGATTGTAGGATACATTATAAAAATGATGATACTAAAGTTACATTAAGTACATTAGTAGATGTAGAAGATTCAACAACTAGAAAAGAAGTATTAGAGCGTATTATAAAAGCATTGGATGAGAGGTATAAAGCTCAAGAGATAAAAGAAATAGAAATATATAGAATGATATGGAGCAGTATATCTGATTCTACTAAAAGAGTAATTGATTTATTTGAAAATGAAGATATGAAAGATGAAAAATATATAGTAATAGAGTATCTGTAAATAGTTATAAATAAGCAATGTATTATAATTGGTACATTGCTATTATTATATTTAAAAGTTAGCTTATTTAATTAAAATACACAACTCGAGAGTTGTGGTTTATAAGGTGGATTTTTAAATATAGCTTAGCGAAAGCGAAATGAAAGGGATTGTTTTGAATAGTACGTAATTACAATGTAATTACGATCTATGCAAAACATTTCACTTTCATGCAGCTGGAGCTGTATTTACATATCTTTTAAATTTATCGAATATACATAAATGCTCGTCACAACTTCACATTTATGTATATTCAGATAAATATAAAAAAATGACAAAACGTCAATTAATTGTAAATTAATACAAAAAAATATATAATATAGATAACGCAAAAAGGAGAATGTTGGTCGCATTCTCCTTCAAAATATAACGGTTGGACTACCCTTGCAAAGTATTACCAACACTTTTATTATTATTATTTACAATATTATA
>OLPO01001729.1_pt1 | contig 14296 bp, 8 predicted proteins | sample 1672831 | NCBI WGS metagenome assembly OLPO01 (sample SAMEA3136728, study PRJEB25190) | human gut metagenome
TTGTTTGGTTTACTCACGACTGAAGTCACGAGTGTGCACCAAACGTCTAATCAAAGTCATTGATTTTACCAATGGAATAGAACTCTTCAAGCATTGCAGTAACGCCTTTACATGGATTCTTTCCGCCATTTTCTGCACAGATTTGTTCCCACTTGTCATAGTTGTCCATTGTATCTTTGAAGAAAAATGAAAAGAAAAGAGAGAGCACAGGTTTGTATGCTGTGTTGCCCGGTTTATCAGAAGTAATAATGATATATCCAGACTGTTTTGAGTTGATATCTGACAGTTTCATACCATCATTTGAAAGCGTATCCTGAATAGATTTGTTCGTGAAAATTGCAAGAGCAAGCAATGTACTTTGAAGAGCAGAGTCAATTACCTGCTCACTGTTGTTGATTTTGAAAGTCTTGTAAGCTTTTGAAGCAGGATGCCAAGCTGGAATATTTTCAAGCAGTTGTGTCTCTGTCTGATTCTGAAGAACATTCTGCTTGAAATCAAGAAGAACGTTATAGACTTCACCAATATTGAATTTATATTCAGAGCCATATTTTTCAATGTGTTTAATAATTTTATTTACTTCGTCTACATTATATCCATTTTCCACAGCTGCTTCTCTGATTTTTTGCCTGAAGAAAGGCATTGAATACTGCTTGGTTGGAGCTTCACTTGCAAAGGTGTCATTCTGCACCTTGCTCAAATGTTTGTACAGTTTGATGTACAGATCAATGATTTGTTTTTCTCTCTTCCATGCAACATATCCAATTGCTGTCTTCAAAAGATTGAGTGAACAGTTGTACCAGAAGTCGTGCTTGTCTGTTGAAGGAGCATTGTCCAGATAGATCATTGCAAATTCATCAAGACGTGTTGAATCAAGTCTTTCTGTTTCAGGATCAATTGTTTCCTGAAGACAATTCCAGAATTCAGAGTACTCTGGTTCGACAAGATTTATAGTGTGAACTTCAACACCTCTGTCCTGACAGAAGCGTGTAAGGTTTTTGAAAATTTCCCCTTTTGGATCAGTAACAACAAATGAATCACCACGAAGAACTGTCTGAATAAGTTCGTTTTCTACATACGTAAATGTCTTTCCTGAGCCCATTGTGGCGATTACAAGAACGTTTCTATTACCCTCTGGTGCCTGCTTCATACCACGTCGTTTCTGAGCCTCTGTGAGCGTTTCTGAGGGCTTCCAAGTGACCACAGAATCACTTCCATATGTCTTCAATCTTCCATAGATTGTGCCTTTCAAATCTTCAACTTTTCCAACAGCAAAGTTTGATCTGATTTCATCTTCTGTCTGCCATCTTGAAGCACCAGAGTTCTTGTCATTTGCATAAAAGATTCCATCCTTTTCAGATTCAACTGTGTTTCTCATATTTCGTTTTGCAAAGAAAATGAACATTGCAAGCACAGCAAAAAGAAAAACAGAAAATAAAAAAGATATTGTAAATGCATTGGTAAATCCTGCAGCAATCGCACCAGTAAATGAATTATCTCCCTTTGCAATTGCACTGAGTGAGCCAAGAATATACAGACAGAGAAAGAAACAGACAAACCATACTGCGAGTACAGTTGCAATCTGTTTCTGCCTGCTCATTTTCAAAAATGCTCTTAATTTTTCATTTTTCATTGTAAGTCACCTTCTTTTCTTTGAGAATCAGACGCTTGCTGTTCTGATCTGTGCAGGAAATAAAATCATTTCTTGTCTGTACATCAGCGTAATGCCTGATTAAATAATGTTCTTTGATTTTCTGCGTTGCTCTTTCAACTCCACTCTCAAAGCAGTCTTCAATATTTACTGGGAGAGAAATGTTTTCTTTTGTGTTTGCACCTGAAAAATAACCTGCAACATTCAAACGATCAATCAGAATGTATTCTTCAACCTGTTCAAGAGCTTTTGAAAAGTCGATCTTCTTTTTCATCTTTGCCTTGATAATCTGCCCATTGAGAAAATAATGTACACATTTCATGCCTCTGAGATATTCCTGTTGTCTGTCAATTTTGTTCATATGTTTTTTCTCCTTTTTCCTAAAAAAAGAAAAGAAAAAGGGACTTTTTTCAAAGTCCCTCACCCTTTCTATTCACCAGTCATGATATTTTCAGAATAAGTCTGATCAAGTTCATCTGTTGCAATTTGATATTTCACACCCTGTGTTCCATTTTCTGAAACGTATGTAATGTAGAAATCATCTTTGCCGGAAAGTCCGTATTCAAATGCATCAATGACTGCATTCTTATCAGAATCTTCCTCATAGTCAGTAAACCAGAAAGTTTTTTCTTCAAGTGATTCTGTTCCTGTATGTTCTGTAATGCGTATGTTCATCTTCATTGAATACTGAGCATACTTTGCAGTTTTTTCACGTCTTTTGTTTATTTCCTGTTCCTTTGCATAAAGGTCAAGAGGTTCAGATTTGCTGCTTTCATCAGGATCTTCTGCTGAAACAGTTGCTTCTGGTGTTGAAACAGGATCTTCTGTTTTCTCAACTACAGAAGTCTGCTGATGTGGTTCATTACCACTGATTTTTTTTGATACTGCCTTGAAAAGAAAACCAAATGCAAGGCAGACAGCAGCAATAATTGAAACAAGTAAAACTATAGTTTTTGATTTATTTTTCATACAAAAAAACTCCATTAATTAATATTCAGAAAGATCTGAAGTATTCAGATACGATTCAGGAATACATCCATTCACGTCACCTTTATCTCTACAAAGTGGTTGTGGATCTTTCAAATCAAAGAAAGAATATGGATAGAAATACTGTGCTGAATCATATCCTGTTCTTGAACCAGTGCTCTCATCTGTTTCTGTGATTTTGAAACAGAGATGATATACTCCACCACCCATTCCTGAATAACCAATAAGATCTCCTTTTTTTACATGTGTACCGTGAGTGGCAACTACTTTTTCCATGTGATTGTAATAAGCCTTTAATGTCATATTGTGAATTCCTACAAGATCATCAGAAACAATCCATGCATATCCATCTTTGTTGTGCTGGAAATTCCAGTAGAAATACCCGTCAAAAACAGCGTATACCGGGCTTCCTTCATGAACTCCAAAGTCAAATCCAAGATGCCATACATTTTTGAAACGATCAGAACCATCTGCAAAAGAAGTGAAACCACTTGAGTAGATATCTTCTTCACGAACTGGCCATTGAATATCATCGCTCGTGACATTCGTGCTTCCTCCAGATGTGAAATAATGACGCTTGTAAATAATTTTTGCACATTCTACAATTGTTGTAAGATCGTTTTCATTGAGACTGTATTTATCCATAAAATCAGAAGTCGCATCAAAGTTTTCAAGATTTTTCCATGTTTCATCTTCTGTCACTTTATAATCTTCCGCCATGAAATCATCACCAGTAAAACAGTCAACAAATCCATCGTAATCTTCATCATGAAATCCAAAAATGATTGTGTTGAAAGGTGTCTTTCCTAAACTTGCCCATTCTTCAAGGAGAAAAGCTGATGCCATACACTTCTGATAAACGCCTTTCGGAGAAAGCTCATCTTCTGTTTCTTCTGGTTCGGCTGTTGATTCTGCAGATGAATCTGTTTCCAATTTTTTCTCACTGGCTTCTGTTTCTGGTACAGATGTTGATTCAGACTCAGACTCATTTTCTTCTTTTTTCGTTATTTCTTCTTTTGAAAAATGAGAAGAGTTCAGCATAGTTCTGATTTCTTTTTGGCAATTCGGAATCCATTCCATACCATCTTCCATATAATCTTCTGTTATTCTTTCGCCGTTTACACAGATGTCATAGATATCAACATCAAGTCCAGAATCTTCTTTTTCTCCCATGAAAGCACCAAAGACTAGCATAAGCAATGCAACAACAAGAATGAGGATTATCATTACTTTTGCACCAATTTTTGCAGCACCTGCCTTTGCCAGTTTCAGAAGCATTGATCCTCCTTTTTTTACAGCTTTTGAAAACAGCTTCCTGTGTTTTATAGCAGATTTCCCCGCACGTCCCATCTTTGAAGCAAAGGAGCCAGATGTTCTGGCTCCCTGATTTGCTTTGTTTTTTGCATTATTTGCCATGAGACTTTACCTTCTTATTTGCAACTGATGTTGAATTATTTGTTTTTTCGAATAATCTCTGATTGCTTAAAAAGTCTACATTATTGTTGTCATCATTTTTGAAGTTCACCTTCATTACAGAATTTTTATTAAATCCAGCAGTGCAGTTGATTTCATTTGCAGAACTTCTTCCTCCAAAATACTGGACAGCATTGTCTCCTTCTCTCTTGGTAACAAAATCTCTGCTGTATTCATTCATTTTTCCGACTTCAACATTTTCTATTCTCATATTTCCATCTTTATCTGCAACTGGAAGCTGTATAGAAGCAATATCTTCCATGCTTGCCCCGCCTGAAGTTATGGCGTAATCTCCGCTCTTGTCTTTTGCAAACATTACAGGTACGGAAACTCCAGAAGATGTTTCAGCTGTTGTCATAATAGGTTTACTGTCATCTGCAAAAACGCTGCCAATTGCATCAGCCTTTGCTGATTTTTCATTTTCTGTCAGATGCCCATTTGTGCTGTCTGCAAGTTTACTGATAGCTACTCCAGCTGTTGAAGCACTGACTTCGTTTCCCAAAGAAGAAATGTCTACTCCAGCTTCTTTTGCAGCTTCAAGTTCTTCTGGAGACATGTTGAATTGTTCAACTGAATCAGCAACAGGAATTGTTGGTGCTCCAGTTCTACTTGCTTCAGCGATTGCACCTGCAGTTCCTCTGTAGTCACTGTCTGAAACATCACCTACTGGAGAGCCATTATTTTCCATTGCTTTTTCAGCATTTGCTGCAAGATTGCATGCATTTTCAAATGTTGCTGGTTTACCAGGAGTGTATGCCTTTTTATCTCCCATCTGCATTGCCGGAACAGAAGCTTTTGCGTTTTTTATCTTTTCATTTGCATCTGCATATGTTGTGCCGGGCTTGCAGTTTTTAGCAAAATCAACAAAAGAAGAAACACCTGGATGCTTTGCAAGAAAACCATTTACATGCGAGGAAACAGCGGATCCTACAGCAGTTCCAGAAGCCAATGCAAAAGCAGCTTTTATGCCTGTACCTGTAACTTTTCCAACAGTTCCTTTTGCCATTGATGCAGTTCGGACAGCTGACATTGCGGTATTCAATCCTCCTCCAATAATTCTTGCAGAATCAAGTCCACTCATCATTTTGAAACCAAGCGATCCAAATATTTCTTCTGTATTTCCAGCGATTGAAAACAATACAATTGCAACGGCACCACTTCGGATTCCGACAAGATAATTTTCATTACTCAAAAAATTTCCACGATCAAGAATGTTGTCAATAAATATATTATTGAAATATTCTTGAAGTTTTCCAATTGCCAATCCCCAAACAATGATTGAAATATCAAGAACAAGATATTGAATAACCAACCCTTTCAGCCACTCAATTGTTGCCTGAGCAGTAATTTTTGAAGTATAAAAAGCAATAGCAATAGGTCCAAGAAGAAAGTAAATAACGATAGTTACTGTACGTTCAAGAATTGAGATTGCTCCACTGATAACTGAAGCAAGAATACCTCCAGAAATAATAATGATTCCAATTCCATCTGTAATATCGAATGAAGGAGCAGTAATGCCACCAATTCCACTGGAAGTTGCTTCCATCATTTCATTCACTCTGGGCAGAATCGCCTGAACCGGGAACAAAAACAATTGATTCAGAAGCCCAAGAAGAGTTCTGCTATTGTCGGCTCCATTCAAAACTAGGTTGTTTTTGGAAATAGCAACTGTTGTTCCGTTTCCATAAAGTAAAAATAAGAGGAAACCAACGACAGCTGTTCTTACAACAACAGAAAACATATTTTCAGAATTTTGCCCATTGAATTGTGAAATCCAGCATCTGTAAACTTCCAGTGCAAACAGAAGAATAACAACAGCTTTCGTCAAAGTATACAATACGCCAGCGACATTCATTCCACCCCATGTATCTATACCAAAAGAATCATCCGGCTGAATAATATGAATTAACGCTTCAAGTGGATTTGCATTTTTACCACTATCAGACAGCACGGTAATTACAGACAGAATTGCACTTGCAATCTGAACAGAGCCTTTCAGAAACATATTTAAAATAGTCTGCACAAAAGCAGTAAGTATTGCAGTCATCATAAATTAAACTCCTTTCAAAAAAAAGAAATTAAAAGAAGGAAGTCCAACCCAATTTCATTGAGTCCAGCCTCCTTCTTTATTTCTATCATTAAACACCAAGAATTTTTGTCAATGTTCCAATGATAACTGGTGCCAAGTAGAGCAAAGCTACTCCGAAAATTGCTGCAAAGAAACATTTTTTTGCAGCTTCAGAGCCCTTTGTACTTGGAGAAAACATCCACATAAGACCGGCAACAACAATTACAAGAATGCCAACTTTTGTTCCAATACTTTGTAGAATTCCGAGAATGCTGCCATCACCATCAGTAAGAAGATTGTTTACTTTTGTAGTAATATCATCTCCTTCTTTCATGACAACAGATGTAGCAAGTTGATTTACCTTTGCTGCAAGTAAGTTGAAATTGTTCATATCACATATCCTCCGAAGTTAATTGTGTGAAATCCCAAAAAAAAGTGAGCATTGTTTCACAATGCGCACTCAAAAACGAGAATCTCTGAACTGTTTTTTCACAAGGAGCAATTACACTCTTTGTCACTACAATAATACATTTTTGTCACAAAAAAATCAAGCAAATACTGCATTGATTTTGGCAAAACAAGAAAATAAGCGAAAAAAAAAGATCGAGGTTTTTACACCCCGACCTTTCTTTGATTATTCAGCGTTGTCTTTGCCGTCTTCAGATTTCTTTTTCTTTTTGGAAATCAAGAAATATCCGCCGACTGCAAGCACAGCACATCCGCCAATGATTGCAGCTACTGGAGCAGAAACACCAGATGGTACGCCTTCTTCACGGTTTGTGATTGTGTACTTCATGGCTTCTACAAACTTGTAGTCACCACTGAGCTTGACTGCATGCTTTGTCTGATCAAGCACGTAGCCCTTTGGAGCAGTGAGTTCTTGGAAGTAGTAGCCTTCCTTGGAGTTGTTGTAGAAGACATTGAAAGTAAGCTTACCTTCAGAATTTGTCTTGCCCTTGCATGAATTGCCGTTTACATCACGAGCAATCTTGCCAGTAGAAGCATTGATCAATGCAAATTCAGCACCTGCAAGCTTCTTTGCTCCAGCAGTGTTTGTCTTTGTAATTTCAATTCCATATTGCTTTGGAGTATCAATTGCATAGATTACCTGATAGGAAGCAGAAGTACCTGTAACTGTAAATACCTGATCATCAATCTTGTTGTATCCATAAGGAGCTTCAACTTCACGTAAGATGTAAGTCTTGTCGCCCTTTACATACTTGGAAATATCAACACCATTCTTGTCATCAGTTGAAGTGAATTCGTAGACAACCTTGTCATTTCCATCCTTGTCCTTTGCTGGAACATACTGGATTTCAGAGTCTGGCAATGTATATCCGTTATCAAATTCATCATCAGCACCCGGTTTTACAGCTTCATTTGAAGCATCATCAGCTGTGAATCCTTCGTCGATTTTGTCTGTTTCAGCAGGCTTTGTAGCTTCCTGAGAATCAACAGCTACGCCGTTTTCATCATCAAGAACAGCAGCTTCATCATCGCCGACCATGAATGCATCATCGTCAAGCTTTGTTGAATCTTTGCTTGCTTCTTCATCAACTGTATAAGCGTCGTCATCAAGTTTTGTATCATCCTTGACAGCTTCGTTTTCAGTTACTCTGTTTGGATCTTCAGCAATTTTAGCTTCGATTACCTGCATCTTTGCACCGGCAAGTGGTTTGCCAGAAGCATCGACCTTGTTGACTGTAACCTTTGCGAGTGCGTCAACCATTGTGATTGTAATGACTGGAGTTGATGGATCACCATACTTGTCAACGTTGAAATAAATGTCTGTTGCCTTGTAGACACCATTTACCCATTCTGTTTCTTCGAGACGATAGTTGTGACCAGCTTCAAGAACACCATCAAGTTCAAATGGTTCCTTAGTTGTTACGCCATTGTTTGGGAGTGGAATAACAGCAGGCTGACCATTGCCATCTGTGTTCACAAGCTTTCCTTCGCCATCTACTGTGACATCAGTCAACTTCAATGTTACACCTTCAACAGGAGCACCATTTTCATCAACCTTTTCAATCAAATATTTGACTGGACGATCTACGAATGTACGTTCATGATCTGTAGAATCTTCACCGGCTGTTAGATCCTGTTCCTGAGCAAAATACAAGCCCTTTGGAGCAGCTACTTCTGAAATTGTGTATTTCTGACCTTCAACGAGGTTGGCGATTCTGTGTGATGTTTCATTACCTTCTGTGTCAATGTCATAAGTACTTACAACACCATCAGCGTTAGTAATGAATGCAGAATACTTGCGGATTTCTCCAGCCTTTTCGTTTTCAACGTCTTCACCAGCAGTTTCATCAGCCAGTGCAGCAGCTTCATCTTCAGCAGAGAATTCTGGATCAATTACATCTGTAGCATCCTGTTTTGTAGCAGATTCTTCATCTACGCCGAATACAGAGTCGATATCATCAACTGGTTCCTGCTTTGTAGCTTCGTTTGAAGAAATGACTGCAACAACTTCTACAGTTGTACCATCTTCGAGTTCCCAAGTTACAGATTCACCGTTTGCAAGCTTTTCCATAGCTGCCTTGTTTTCATCAGAAATGTCAACAATATGCTGTCCAGTTACCCATGTATCAACAACATTACCTTCTGCATCAACAGCCTGCATTGTTGCACCAGTTACATAGCTACCGTTTTCATCAAGCTTGGAAGCACGTTCAATTGTATCAACGAGTTCGAATGACTGATCAAGTCCATCATCAAGTACAGTAAATGTTACTTCAGTTCTTGTTACATATCCAAGAGGAGCTGTATCTTCCTTCAATGTATATGTCTTTCCAACTTCAAGATTATTTACTGGGTGTGGTTCTTTTGTTGAAGTCCAAGTATCTACTACATTACCGTCCTTGTCAGTAACAGTAATAACAGCACCCGGAACTTCCTTGCCACCGATATCTGTTTTTGTAATGATCATCTGCTTGTCAATCATTGAAACTTCCTGATTCTTTGTGTAATCAGAAGTAACAGTAATATCAATATCAGAAGCCTTTACATAGCCTTCAGCAGCAACTTCTTCATGAATTCTGTAAGACTTTCCTTCTTCAAGGCCGTTGATGCGATGAACATCCTTTGTAGAAGTCCATTCATCTACTGGATTGCCTGTAATGTTTCCGTCCTTGAGTTCAAAGACTTGCATCTTTGCACCTTCGACTTCTTCACCGCCGGCATCTACCTTTGTAAAGTCATAAGTCTTGTTTTCCATCTTCACAGTAGAAACTTCAGATCCCTTTACAATAAATGATACTGTTGTAGTTCTCTTTACGAATCCTTCTGGAGCAATAGTTTCAGTGAGTGTGTAGTTTCCTTCTGGAATACCTGCAATTTCTACAGGTTTGTCAGTGGAATCCCATTCAGTAACAACTTTTCCAGCTTCATCCTTGATTACAAGATGAGCACCTGGAATTTCCTGTTCACCAGTTACATCTGTCTTTGTGAACTTTGTATCTGTCTCATGGTTAGTGAGATTGATTTCTACTGGAACGACTGGAGTATTGTGGTCAACTGCCTTGAACTCAACTTCAGCAGGAGTTTCTTCCAATGCAAGACCCGGAACTGTTTCTACTTCGTGTAACAGATATTTTCCAAGAGGAATTTCCTTTACAGTCGCATTTCCATCACGGTCAACATTGAATGAACCGATTACATTATGGTTGAGATCAGTTGCAATATCACCCTTCTTCACAAGTACAGTTCCATCATCTGGATTGATGATATCTTCTGCAGCACGGAGTTCAAACTTGATCTTTGAAAGATCGAGATCTGCATCGAGAAGATTGATATCAGCACCTTCAACAAGTTCAGCAGCCTTCTTGACATTGAGTTCGCCAAGTACAGGAGTATTCTTTACATTTACAAGTTTTACATACTTTCCGTCTTCAGTAACTCTTGCAACTTCATTTACATTTACTTCAATATCGAAGTTTTCAACAGTGACAAAGTTGTCAGGTGTTTCAACTTCTTCGATTGTATAAGTACCTGTCTTTAATGAAAGTGGTGTTACTGCTTTACCGAGATCAGAATCCTTTGCATCAGGAATGATGTAGAAGCTTGTCTTTTTCTCGCCTTCGTTCAATGAATGAGTCTTGAAAGTATCATACTTCTTGCCGCCTACTTCCTGAACGACATATTCACCAGTAGCCTTGTTCTTGATCTTGAAAGATGCAGAAGTCATGCTGATCATCTGATTTGTGTATGAGTCATACTTGTCAAATTCAATGATATATGGCTTGTAGTCGTTTGTGACAGAAAGAAGAATTGGCGTTGGCTTTGTACCGTTGTCATCAGCTACATCATCTGCAGTGACTTTGAAAGTATAGTCATATGGAAGAATGATTGATTCTTCATCGCCCTTTGTCTGTCTGAGGACATAAGTGCCGATTGCAAGGTCTTTTGCAGTTGCAATACCATTCTTGTTTGTCTTTACCTTTGCCCATTCATGGCTTGTCAATTTATCTGTTCCGGCTTCAGTAGCCTTGATAGCTGCATCAACATCGCCATTGTACAATGCATCTAGCTTGCTCTTGAGAATGATGAAGAATTCAGCATTTTCTTCTGGAACATCATCAACTTCAGAGTCTTTCTTGTCATTGTAGTGCTTGTAAATCTGAACATCACCAAACTTTGGTGTTTCCTGAGTGTCAATGTTTGTTGCTATTCCATCTTCAGAAATTTCAAATGTGTATGAACGAACATTGCCGTCTACATCATTCAGTGAATATCCATCTGGAGCTGTTGTTTCAACAAGCTTGTACTGACCGTATTCAAGGAAATTATCAGAGGATGTGAACTGTCCGTTTTCGTCAAGAGTTACTTCACAGATCTTGTCGCCCGGATTAAATTCTTCATATGTGCCATCGTTATTTGCATCAATTTTTACAGTAATGCCCTTGCCAGGCTGTGTAATGTGATCTACATAGTAGAGGTCATATTTTGTACCAGCAAATGATGTATCGCCCTGTGTTGTTACAAGATTTGTTTCTGCATCATGCTTCTGAATTGAAATTGTTCCACGGATAGAACGTTCAGCCTTCTGCACATCTGCATTGCCTTCGTTACCAGCAGGCATGTTTGAAATTGAGTTTTCAGAGTTAACTTTGAAGAACATGATTCCATTTGCATCCATCTGCACGGATCCAGTTTTGAAATATCCACCTTCTGTTGTGTAAGAATCAGCAGGTTTTGTTTCCTGAACTGTCAATACACCGAATGGAACACATGGCTTTCCATCTTTTGGATCAGCGTAAATTTCAGAACTTTTTTCCTTAACCAAATCATTTACATCTCGGAAATTAATGTGATAAGTTTCTGAATGTTTTGTAGTTTTGTACACCCAAGTTCTTGTTGGAGTCATGCTTTCCACATCAGCTGCCGAATTTACAGAATTTGGATTAATTGCATAATACTTGAAAGTGAATTCTGCACCAGACATGTCTGCAGTCACTTTTTTACCGTTGCTGTCAACTTTGATGAGACGAATCTGTGCAGGGTCATTTAATGGGGTATCAGAAAATTCTGTAGAACCACTTCCACCTGAAACATCCACTGTATGTACCGTAGTGTCAGAAAGCTGATAATTTGTTGGAGCACTTTCTTCCTTGATGTATACGGTATTCAATGAAGAACTTACATCAGTAAATTTCTTACTTCCATTGCCTGACTTGTCAGTTGTAATTGTTCCAAGCTTATCTGTGCATCCAGCATCTGTATAGACACCAAACGTAGCTGTCAAATCAGCGTAGTTTGGATTTCCATTACTAATCGTTGGACAATCAGATTTCTTGACAACACTTACTGAAATATCTTTTGTTACAATTGCACGGTAAACACCCGAAAGAACATTTGTTCCTGTACCATTTGAGGCTGCAGTTGCTGTTGTGTATTCACTCCAGTTTGCAAATCCTCTGTAGTTTGCATTGGAACCGTGACCATTTGAACGGAAATCAAACATCTGACCGTTGCCAGTATATACTGCCATATGACCATTTCCACTTGTTCCATAGATCAGAAGATCACCAGGAAGCAATGCACTTGCGTCAACTGGACTGTTTGCTACTGTTGTCCAGTGTCCGTCCCCTTCAAAGTAAGCTCTCAATGCAGGTGGATATACCGTATTCAACACACCATTGAGCATTCCGAAATACTCATATGGATTGCCACCAGCATCTTTGATTGCGTGAGCTACAATGGCAACAGCACCAGCTGTACAGTCGAGACCGACATCCTGTAGCTGATCTTTGCTTCCTGTCATAATGACATCGAAGTTGTTTCCGCCATTGAATGAATAATGAAGTGATGAATCACCAATAGTGATGTAGTTGTTGATGGCAGAGTTGACATCAAGTCCACCAGCAGCAGATACGGTTGTTGGTTGAGCACTTACAGTTACAGCACTTGCAAAAGTGAAAGCTGAAAGCACACCAATCATCACCTTTTTGAGTTTTTTACTAAACTCCATGTGATACCATTACATGCTTGTTGCATGCCCTTTCTACCAGCGTGATATTTTTTTTGCATTGCTGGATTTGTATATTTCTGCAAAAAAGCACAAAAAAGAGAGCTTTTTCGTAGCTCTCATTCTTTGACTTTTACATCATACAACACTTTTTGCGAAAAAAGAGGTCATTTTGTGCAGTGTTTTTTGCAATTGTTTTTTTACTTTTTTGCACCACATGTGGAACAAGAATCGTATGCAGCAGAATCCTGCACCCATTTTTGTTCAGTTACTGCATCATGATGAATGGTCTTTGGGACATCGACGTAGTAAGTTTCAATCCGAGCTCCGCCACAGCTTCCACAACCATTCAAAAATTCTTCATCAGTTGCTTCATCTCCGTGTCTCAAGATGTCATCGCCATAAAACTTTTGACCACATCCATTACAAATTACATATGTACGTGTCCTTGCTTCCTGAACAGTTGTCTGTTCATCCCAAGCTTCCTTTACTATTGCTGTTTCATAATGCCCAGTTGCGTCATGGTGAACCCAGTTATGTACATGCTGTGCAGGTTTTGCTGGCTGAGAAGCTGCAGTATCACTCCTTTGAGTATTCTGAGCTGGTTTTGAAGCTGATGCTGAAGACTGATTTGAACCAGAAGAAGATGTAGTGTTGAACTTTGAAGAAGTCTTGTTCTTTGAAGAATTGGATGTTGTGATATTCTTCTTTACTTCATTTTTCTTTGATTCTGTCTTTGTTTCAGATTTCTGAACAGATGCAGTTTCTTTCTTTTCTGATGCAGATTTAGCTGATTTTTCTTTTACTGCAAGCTTGAACGTCTTTTTTGCAACATTTCCAGATTTATCCTGTGCTTCTACTGTTACCTGATAATCGCCAGCCTTCTTCAAGTCAACCTTTGAATCATCAATGATGTAGCCAGAAGTATCTTTTGAAAGCTTTTCTACATTTTTGATTTCACCGTCAACATCATCTTTTACTGACTTGATATTGTCTGAAATATTGTAATCTGTGCCAATCTCTACAGATACACTGTCTGCAGCAAGTGTAATTACTGGAGCAGTCTTATCAGAATCTTCAGATACGCTTGTTACAGGATCAGTTGAAGATTCCTGTTTTGTATCAGAATTACATGCTGAGAAAGAAATAATACTTACGAGCACAGCCATGCCGATGACTGCCGCCAAAATCTTGAATAGTTTTTCCTTGTTGTTTTTCATATATTTACCCATTGACCAAGTATTTGGTCATCCTTTCAATGTGAGAGGTCTCACATTATAGTAACGGGACAACTTTGCACTTTTACAAAAATATTTTTCAATTTTATTTTTGAAAGTGCAACGAGAGCCTTCTCATACAGAATAGCACACTTCAAGATTTGTGCATAACAGAGCCAAAAAGCACACTTTTTACGAAAATTTTTAGAGCAAAATTCGAAGTTAAAAAATTTTTTTATGAAAGAAGAAAAAGTACAGATTTTTATTTTTTTCGTTTAAAAAGTACATTTTGTGTAGTATTATGTCCATACGAAAACCAAATAGCTTTTTAAGCAGGTGTGGCAAGCCAGTGAGCTCGCTTGAGCCGTCCTGAGTCTTCTCAGACGTGCCGTTGGAGTGATCCTTCGGAAAATATTGCCCGGATGTACGAT
>OLPO01001736.1_pt1 | contig 14257 bp, 18 predicted proteins | sample 1672831 | NCBI WGS metagenome assembly OLPO01 (sample SAMEA3136728, study PRJEB25190) | human gut metagenome
TGGAGGCAATTGATAAAGTCCGTGATACATCTACTTCACACAGCAGATGTTCTATTATTGAAGTTATGGGACGTGATGCAGGATACCTGGCTCTGTGGTGCGGTATTGCAAATGGAGCTGAACGTATTCTCCTTCCTGAGGAAGAAGGATATGATATTGAGGATATTATCGATGATATAAAAGAGTCTAAAAAAAGAGGTAAGAAGAACTACATTATCATCAATGCAGAAGGTGTTGGTGATTCTGTGAATCTTGCAAAGACAATCGAAGAAAGAACAGGCATGGAGACAAGAGCAACTATCCTTGGACATATGCAGCGTGGTGGAAGCCCGACATGTAAAGACCGTGTATATGCATCTATCATGGGATCCATGGCAGTAGATCTTCTCTTAGAAGGAAAGACAAACCGTATCGTAGGTTACAGACACGGTGAATATGTAGATTTTGATATTGAGGAAGCACTTGGAATGCAGAAAGGAATCCCTGCATATCAGTACGAGATTTCCAAGAAGCTTTCTCTGTAAAGCCGGCAGGAATAGAAGTGATGATGTCCGCCGGACTTCGAGAATGAGGAAAGATAAAGATTTATGACGAAAAATGTATTAGTTACAATATCCGGACTTCATTATGATGACAGCGTGATGATGGTGCAGGAGGAGAATAGTAATGAGGCCAACTCCATAGAGGTGACAACTCCTGCCACCTATTATCTGAAAAATGGGAAACATTACATAGTTTATGATGAGGTCGTAGAGGGAATTCCGGGGACGATCAAGAATCGGATCAAAATTGATGAAGGAAAGCTTTTAGATATTACAAAAAGCGGAATTACTAATTCGCATATGGTATTTGAGACCGATAAGATTAATGTGACTCCATATCAGACTCCATACGGAGATCTGCTTCTTGGCACATATACGAAAGGTATGGATATACAGATTGAAGAGGAGCGCATCGAACTTCAGGTCAGATATTCTCTGGATATTAATGGAGACAAGGCCGCAGACTGCGATATCCGCATTCTGATAGAAGCGAATGAATAAGAAGGATAAAAAAATGAGTATAAAAAAGGGGCTGTGAAAAACAGCCTCTTTTTTTGGATTTTATTCTTTATGCTTTATTTTTTATCTTTTTTAAATCTGGCAAAAAATCCTTTTTTCTTCTCTGGTGTCTCCAGTGCACCACGCACGCCCTTAACGCCGGTAATGTAGATACCGCTTACTGTTGCTTTTACTTCTTTTTTAACAGGAATGAGCGGATAAATCTGAGCATCACACATCAGTGTCATAATTCTCGGTCCGACTTTCGCCTTGACAACCGGAACTTTAGAACGGCGGAGATACTTTGGAGTATTGTCGATGACAATCTGTGGAAGACCAGAATCTTTTAACTTCATCTTGCCCTTATCGATGATCAGCATAGATACTGTCTGTGCAACAGCATCTAACTGCTCCTGCTGTTCAGCCTGTTTTTTTTCAGCTTTCTTACCCAGGAAATACAGCACAACACAAGCGATTATCAGTACGACTAAAATTACCAGTAAAACAATCGATAATGTACTCACGAGTAACCCTCCTATATTTATCTAATGTCATTTACACAAATCACATTGTATCATTCTTTAACTGGAAGTGCAAGGAAAAACGTCAGTTACTGCGCGTGCAATTATGAAATATATGTGAAAAGTATTTGCAACATTTGGGAAATGTGTTATAACTAGAAGTAGCGTTTTTCCGAGCGTGAAAAGTAATTTTAAATTATAAAACGAAGTTTTAAAGGGGTAAGAAGATGAAGAAGAGATTAGCAGCACTTTTCTGTGCAACACTTGCAGCTTCCATGATTCTTGTAGGATGTCAGGCAAGTAAAGGATTAGAGACAGACAATCTGAAGATCACACAGTATAAAGGCGTAGAAGTAAGCGCAGCAGATAAACCGGAAAAAGTGACAGATGACGATGTAGAACAGTATATTCAGTCTCAGCTTACAAGCTCTGCAACGACAACAGAAGTGACAGACCGCGCAGCACAGAAGGGAGATACTGTAGATATCGCATTTGTAGGAACCATTGACGGAGAAGCATTTGACGGAGGCTCTTCTGATAGCTATTCACTGGAACTGGGTTCTGGAACGATGATTGATGGATTTGAAGACAGCATCATCGGACATAATGTGGGAGAGACGTTTGTATGGGACGGAAAATTCCCAGACGATTATCAGTCAACAGATCTTGCAGGAAAAGCATGTCAGTTTACGATTACTGTAAATTCTATCTCAGAGCAGAATGTACCGGAACTGACAGACGAGTGGGTTGCGAATAATTCTGAAAGTTCTAAGACTGTAAAAGAATATAAGAAAGAGATTAAAAAGACACTGGAAGATCAGAAGCAGGAAGACTATGACAGTACTTTGAAATCAGAGGCATGGCAGGCAGTAGTAGATAACACAACTGTTCAGAAGTACTCTAAGAAACAACAGGAGAAGATTGACGAGATGAAGAATTCTCTGATTGATTCTTACAAATCTTACGCAGAGAGTCAGGGAACTGATTATGAGACTTACATTACATCTTCTGGCCAGTATACAGTAGAGAGTTTTGAGCAGAAAGTGGAAGAGGCAGCTCAGGAGTCTGAGAAGCAGACCATGATCGCTGAGGCTATTGCAGACAAAGAGAAGATTAAATTAGATGACAAGACATACAAGAAGATGTTAAAAGAGTATGCTAAGACATATGGATTCGAAGATGGTGACGCCATGGAAAAGGCATATTCAAAAGATACTTTAAAAGAGGCAATGCTCACAGATCTGGTAAAAGACTGGCTGGTAGATAACTGTATCCAGAAAACAGATAATTAAGAATAAAATGAATCAATCGGAGATTGAAAATAAATATAACGAAAGAATAAAATACATCAATCAAGGATTAATGCCATTAGACAATTGACAAGAAAGCACTGATTAATCAGATAACATATGATTCATCGGTGCTTTTTTTGTACTTTTAATAGAATAATTGGAAAATTATACTAATATATGTATAAAATTGCACAAGTAGAAATGTAATATAAGCTTGAGTTATATGCATTATTTAGGTATAATAAAGAAAGCACGCTCATGGAAGGGCGTGTAAACTCAAGAAGAAAGGTGAGAGGGAAATGAACGAAAAGAATGAGTTTAAACCGTATATCCCGGCCGATAGGGTTATGCCAGAGCTTACGGTAACTTCCATTGTAATGGGAATGCTTCTGGCTGTAATTTTTGGTGCAGCAAACGCATATTTAGGACTTCGTGTAGGTATGACTGTATCTGCGTCTATTCCGGCAGCAGTTATCTCTATGGGAGTGATCCGCGTGATCATGAAGCGTAATTCCATTCTGGAAAGCAACATGGTTCAGACAATCGGTTCCGCCGGAGAGTCTCTGGCAGCAGGAGCCATCTTTACAATGCCTGCTCTGTTCCTTTGGGCAGAAGAGGGCCTGTGCGATATGCCAAGTCTTGTAGAGATTACACTGATCGCACTTTGTGGTGGAGTCCTTGGAGTACTCTTCATGGTACCACTTCGTAATGCGCTGATCGTAAAAGAGCATGAGACACTGCTTTACCCAGAGGGAACTGCTTGTGCAGACGTACTTCTGGCAGGAGAAGAAGGAGGAGCCAATGCTTCAACAGTATTCTCCGGTATGGGACTCGCAGCAGTATTTAAATTCGTTGTAGACGGACTGAAAGTACTTCCGTCTGACGTAGCATTTGCATTTAAGTCATTCAAAGGTGAGATTGGTATGGAAGTATATCCGGCACTTCTCGGTGTTGGTTATATCGTAGGACCACAGATCGCTTCCTACATGTTTGTAGGATCTGTAATCGGCTGGATGGTGATCATTCCTCTGATTTGTCTGTTCGGACCAGATACATGGCTTTATCCGGCAGATGTAGGAACAACAATTGCTGATCTTTATGCAGCTGGCGGAGCAGCAAAAATCTGGAGTACATATGTAAAATATATCGGTGCAGGAGCAATCGCTACAGGAGGAATTATCTCCCTGATCAAATCTCTGCCACTGATCATTACAACATTCCGTGACTCTATTAAGAGCATGAAAGGTGGAAAGAATACCAATACAGCTCGTACAGCTCAGGATCTTCCAATGCAGATGATCCTGTTCGGAATCGTAGCTATGATTCTTATCATCTGGGTAGTGCCTGCAATTCCGGTAACATTACTTGGAGCAGCAATTATCGTAGTATTTGGTTTCTTCTTTGCAACTGTATCCTCCCGTATGGTAGGTCTTGTAGGAAGTTCTAACAACCCGGTTTCCGGTATGGCTATCGCTACACTTCTGATTGCTACAATGTCAATCAAAGCAAGCGGTAAGACAGGAATCGACGGTATGACAGCAGCTATTGCAATCGGATCAGTTATCTGTATCGTAGCAGCTATCGCCGGTGATACATCACAGGATCTGAAGACAGGATACCTGCTTGGTGCAACACCTAAGAAACAGCAGATGGGTGAAATTATCGGAGTTATCGTATCCGGTCTTGCAATCGGAGGAGTTCTTTATCTTTTGAATGCAGCATGGGGATACGGCGGAGCAGAAGTACCGGCACCACAGGCAACACTGATGAAGATGATCGTAGAGGGAATCATGGGTGGAAACCTTCCATGGAACCTGGTATTTATCGGAGTATTCTTAGCAATTGCACTTGAGATCTTAAGAGTACCGGTTATGCCATTTGCTATCGGTCTGTATCTTCCAATTTACCTGAATGCATCCATCATGATCGGTGGTGTTGTTCGTATGTTCATGGATCGTCGTAAAAATGTTGACGAGGAGACAAAGACAAAGCAGACAACAGACGGAACACTGTATTGTGCAGGTATGATCGCAGGAGAAGGACTTGTAGGAATCCTGCTTGCAATCTTCGCAGTATTTGGAATTAACGTAAGTATCGGAGAAAGTGTAAACTTTGGTAACATCGGTGGAGTTGTACTGATGGTTATCATGATCTTATGCCTTCTGAAATTCTCTCTTTGGAAAAAGAGTAAAGAGAAATAATGAAAAAGAATAAGAAAAATAAGCAGCAGATTAATTATCTTGACCTGATTCCGGTGAGACCGGAAAAACTCGGCTGGCATATAGACCGCCGGGAACGGGTTGTATTAGAAGTGAAGAATGAAGGCTTTTTCAATCGGATCGCACAGACATATTTCCGAAGACCACAGACGACGAAAGTTCATCTGGATGTGCAGGGAAGTTATCTGTGGCCGTTGATCGACGGGGAGCGGACAGTGATGGAACTGGCCGCCATTCAGAAAGAACATTTTGGAGAAGCAGCAGAGCCGCTGTATCCAAGAATTGTGAAATATTTTCAGATTTTAGAGAGTTATCATTTTATCAGCTTTAAAAATATGGAAAAATAATTATCTGTACTGCAGATATTCGAGAAACCGCTTTACCGCAAGGGAAGCGGTTTTCTTGCTTCTAAGAGCCAGCCCTACACGGCGGTAAGCCGGAACATCTAATTCTTTTGTGAGAATGTGATAAGGGATTCGTTGCAGGATCAGTTGTGGAAGCACACTGATGCCAAGCCCTTTTTCGACCATGGACATAATTGCGTAATCATCCCATGTCATAATATGTACCTTCGGATTCAACCCACAATTACTAAAGATGTCTGTGGCATCAGAATTAGCTCCTCTGGAAAGAAGGAGAAATGGAGCAGATACCAGTTCTTGAACCGGGAATTTTTTACAGTCTGCCAGAGGATGATGTTCAGGTATAACAGCCATCAGCGGGTCAGCTTCTAAAAAAATAGTTTCCAGTTCAGGATTTATTGTCGGGAGGCGTAAAAATCCACAGTCCACCCGGCCGGAAACAATCCAATTTTCAATTTCGGCGTAATCACCGAGTAGAAGTTCAAAATCAATATTCGGAAAATCTTTCTGAAACTGTTGGATTATATTTGGCAGCCAATGTGTGGCAACACTGGAAAATGTACCAATTCGAATCAGACCAGACTGCAGGCCATGGAGCTCATCCACCTGCATCTGCAGTTTTTTATATTCGGCACAGACATTCTGTGCGTAAGGAAGAAGTCTCAGTCCATCAGAAGTCAGACGGACACCACCCCTGCCGCGTTCCAGAAGAATAATATTCCATTCCTGTTCCAGATCTCCGATCATCCGGCTGATTCCGGACTGGGAGTAGGAGAGTGCTTCGGCAGCTTTTGTGAAACTGCCATATTCAACAGCCTTAAGAAAGGCCTGGTATTTTTGTATATTGACGTCCATATGGGCTCCTTTCAATTTGAAAAAATCAGGACGGTATCTTTATCATAATGATGCGTCGAGAAGTATAGATTTGCTGTAGCGTGAGCGTGCCTTCGAGAACCTGTTTCATGGACGCGCATTATACAGTGTTTTGATTAATCTTGTATAAATATCAATATATGAGAAAAACTCATGATACATATGAGAAAGATACGCTTTTGTAATCTGTAGCTCTATGGTAAACTAAGTGCAGATGAAATGCAAGAGAGAGCGAGGATTTTTATTATGAAACCTTATCAGAACAGAATTGTTGTTAAAGTTGGTACATCAACACTTACAAATGAGCTTGGAAAGAGTGACCTTCGTTGTTTTGACAGACTGGCATGTGTGCTGTCAGATATCCAGAATATGGGATATGAAGTGATCCTTGTATCTTCCGGTGCAATTGCAGTTGGAAGAAATAAATTAAAAATGAAGACTCAGCCGACAAGTATGCGCCACAAACAGGCAGCCGCAGCAGTTGGACAGTGCAGTATCATGTTCCTGTATGATAAGTTCTTCGGAGATTATGATAAGACGATCGGTCAGATTCTTCTGAATGCTGAAGATATTGAACAGGAAGAGAAAAAAGACAATCTGATCAATACATTTGACGCACTTTTAGAGATGGGAGTCATTCCAATTGTAAATGAAAATGACTCTGTAAGCTATACGGAGATTGAATCTAATGACCGACTTTTTGGAGACAACGATATGCTCTCTTCTGTAGTAGCGGTTCTGTGCCGCGCAAGCAAATTAGTGATTTTTTCAGATATTGATGGATTCTACAATTGTGATCCAAGACTTCATCCAGATGCAAAGCTGATTGAAGAGATTGATAAGATTGACGACGAAGTGTACAAGCTTGCCGGAGGTGCGGGATCCAGACGCGGAACAGGAGGAATGCGTACAAAACTCCAGGCAGCAGCACTTGCAACTTCGCAGGGAATTGACACCATTATTACGAATGGAAAGAACCCGGCAGCACTCTATGATATTATCGAAGGAGTTCCGGTAGGTACGAAATTTAAAGCGCAGTAAAAGGTATAGTAGATGATATAGTAAAAACGCTCAGACCTCAATATGAGATATGAGCGTTTTTATAGTACGCTTTGCAAGAAATCTTTGCGGAGATGAAAAGATTTCTTAATGATCAGTGTACTTGCTTTTGTCCCACCACCGACAGACTTTGCACCAGCGTATTTTGCTTTCAGATCGTCCAGTTCACCGAAATCAAGGGCTCTGGCATTGCAGACATCCACACATGCCGGATTTTTGCCATTTTTGATCAGGTCGTAGCAAAAATCACATTTTTTACATTTTTTAGCGCTTTCATCAATGGTCGGTGCACCAAAAGGACATACCTTTGCACATGTTCCGCAACCGATGCAGCGTTCCGACAACAGTATTTATTGATAAAAACGGAAAAGTTGTAGGAGAAGCTGTTGTAGGTGCGAAGGTAGAAGAATACAAACAGCATGTAGAGGATTATTTGAATGAGCAGAAATAACAAGATTGCAGTGCAGGTATTAGGTCTCTGTGTGGCGGCAGTTATGATTATATATGGTGTTAGCCGGGGAGAAACAGCTATCATATTTAATAAGGCGGTGAATATCTGCCTGGAATGTATTGGGTTAGGATAAGTGATATGAAGATTAATCAGGAAATGAAACGAAAAATTGTTCAAGTAGCGGCATTTGGCTACTCGAATACATATATTGGAAATTTCGTATCAGGTCAGATTTACAAAGGAAGATGGAAACAGTTCTGCAATCCCGGAATGAACTGTTATTCCTGTCCGGCTGCAAGACTTGCCTGTCCGATTGGAGCTATGCAGGCAGTCAGTGGTTCTATGAATTTCAAGCTTAGTTTTTATGTGATAGGTTTTGTATTGGCACTTGGAGTAGTGTTTGGAAGAGCAATTTGTGGTTTTTTCTGCCCGTTTGGTCTGATTCAGGAACTGATTTACAAGATTCCATTTCCAAAGAAAAAATTATGGAAATGGCTTACTTATGTAAAATATGTGCTGCTGGCAGTGTTTGTCGTTATCATGCCGGTTCTTCTGTAAAGTCATGTGTCCACTTGGAGCAATCTACGGACTACTGAATAAAGTCAGCATTTACCATATGGAATGCAATAAAAAAATTTGCGTCTCCTGTGGAAAATGTCATAACATATGTCCGATGGATGTAGATCCAGTGAAGAATCCCAATTCTGCAGAGTGCATCCGATGTGGAAAATGTGTGGCATCATGCCCGAAAGAATCACTGGCTTTGAAGTTCGTATATGGAAAAAAGGGATAGCTTCATAAATGTCTTCAGAAAATATCAGAAAATAAATTCTGTCAATAAACGACACGCTTATTGACAAAATTTATCAATTATGTTATCGTGTCTCCTTGTAAAAGATTATGATTTGTGAGGGAGTAGCAGGCGTATATCAGATGAAAACGGATTCTGAGCGCAACAAGTCAACATACTGATCTTTTAGATCTGGCTTGTTTTAATTTGTGAGACTCACGTATGGCTGTAAAGCTTATACGTGGACTCTCTTTATATGGAAGTATTGACCAGGTATGGCAGACAGCTGTACCTGGTTTTTATATAGGAGGAAATGAACGATGAACTGGAATTTTTTGTTTTTTATGAACAGCGCTCTTTTGGGAGTGGGGTTGGCAATGGATGCATTTTCTGTGTCACTTGCGAATGGAATGAATGAAAAAAAGATGAAGAAATCTCGTATGGCCTATATTGCAGGAGTGTATGCATTTTTTCAGTTTCTGATGCCTATGGTGGGTTGGATTTGCGTACATACAATTGTGCAGCTATTTGGTCAGTTTCAGAAATGTATCCCTTGGATCGCATTAATACTATTGCTTTATATTGGTGGAAGCATGATATGGGAATCAGTAAAAGGCGAAGAAGAAATTGAAGAAGTAAAAAAATTAAGTTTCGCAGTATTGATGCTGCAGGGAATTGCAACATCCATTGATGCATTATCTGTAGGATTTACTATTGCAGATTATGGATTTGTTATGGCGCTGGTCTGTTCCATTATCATTGCAGTTGTGACATTTGCGATATGTGAGACAGGCTTATATCTTGGAAAGACATTAGGAACAAAGCTGGCCGGAAAAGCAGATGTCTTAGGTGGAGTGATTCTGACTGGTATCGGAATCGAGATATTTGTGAAAGGCGTATTTTTCTAGGAAAGGGTGAAGCAGACATACATCACCACATCCCTGCATAGATTGTAAAAAACAAACTATGCAGGGGTTTTCTATGAAGGATTATATTGAAGAGCGGGCGGTGGAAATCGCATATTATATTATTGAAAATAAAGCGACTGTCCGGCAGACTGCGAAGAAATTTGGAATGAGCAAGAGCACGATACATATAGATGTAACAAAATAGAACGTATTACATGGAAAATAAAATAAGTGAAAGATGAGGATTGCAATTACAAATATAGTTTTGCAATCCTTATTTTTGTGAATTTATTTTAAAATATAAAAAACACTTAAAAATATACTGATATGTTTTTACAAAATTAAATGTATTTAAAAAATAATTATAATGAAATGCTGAAATGCAAAAATAAATACAATAGATATTGCAAGAACAAAATGAACCTCCTTTTTAGCAAACTAATAACAAAGGGAAAAAAGTTTAACGCACAAAAGTAATAACGAACGTTACGAAAAGGAGGATACATATGCGACAGGAGCAAAAACTAATGGTAGGCATTGATCAATTTACCCTGAAGATATATTGTAAGACATCATCTAGTTGGAATACCATGGCAAAACAAGTGATAGATATTTTTGTTGAAAAAGCAGAATTTAGGGAGATTCATTGGACAGAGTCACAGGAGACACATGGGTGTAGCCGGGGATACACCAAGGCGATGTATATATGTGCGAATATAGGTTGTAAAGTCTTGATCGAATGGAATCATGTAAAGGCTGATTTAGGAATTCGTATCAATTTTTCAGCACATGCATGGGCAGAATACCAGTATGCTTTTATGAATAAAAATGTGGAAATGGATTTTCTGACATTTTTTAAGCGGATTCAGTGTGAAGAATATAAAGTAACAGCTAATCGAATTGATTTAACCGCAGACTATCAAAATTATCCCAAATGTGTTCACCCTGATTCGATAAATAGAAATATTCATGAGGGCACATTATGCGTAAAAGATTCAAGTGGACGAGCATCATATAGAAAAGAACCAACAACTATTTGGAATGGGAATAGCTGTAACACAATTACAATCGGATCTTACAGAGGAAATATCGGGCATTATATGAGAATTTATGATAAAAAAGAAGAAGCAATTTCAAACAACTCATTTCGAACAAAAGAAGCAGTTAATTGTAAGAGCTGGGTGAGATTTGAAGCTGTATTCCTGCGACAAGATGCAAAAGATATTGTTGAGCGAATTCTTAAAGAAGTAACTAGTACAGAGAATCTTTCGGCATTTATTGCATCAAGAATATTACATTATTATAATTTCGTGCAAATACCGGAAATGGAAGATACGATTTATACAAAAAATTTAAAAAAGATTCAGAAAAATCATCAATTTGGATTTTTGAGAAAAGAGCGACCAAAAGATCAAACATTAGAGAAAAAGTTGAAGTATATAAAGCAAAAATCGGGATTATATGAGTTGGTCAGTTTGATCGATGAGGTAGCGGAAGCTTCAGGAGAATCACCATATGATATTCATCGTCAATTATTTGAAATGCTCTGTAATGATAGCTGGAATTATCGAAACGACGATGCACCGCTGAAAAAGGATTATAAAACGAAGAAAAAAAGAATTATTGCCGCTGAAAATATGGAATCAATCAAGGAAACGTTAAGGGAGATATTTGGGGAAGATATACTCTGAGATCTTAATGTAAAAATAGTTGTCCAGAAAAACGAAAGAATAAAAATAATTTCCATACTATTAGTGAACAGTTTGATACATAAATTGTTCATGACAATATCTTGTACATAGAAAATAGGAAAGGATAGCATAAACATGATTGAATTAAATTATATAAAATTATTAGATTTTCCCCAAGTAGAATTGGTAGGATTCAAAGAAGTAAAAGGATTTATATATGTCTCCATTTCGAGAATCAGTCCATTAATTGTAATTTATAACAAAAATATCGAAGAGAGAGAATATAGATTTAGGGTGGATATTGAAAATTCAGAAAAGAAAATCATTCAAAGCCCAAGGCTCTATCATTTAGTGAATCACTTTGAATTAAATGACAAAGCATTTGTTTATCATGAAAAAAATAAGATGTATATCCCAACAGATATATCAATCGTAGAATAACCATTAAAACAAATATATGTGCAAGATATAAGGTGCTGGAAAGTAGTAAGTTAAAAACTTATGGCTTTCCAGCTTTAATTTTAGAATGTTGTAAATGAGATCCTTATTATATAAAAAATATATTCGTATATTATGCTTCAGTAGAAGAGCTGGAAGGCTGATAGGAATAAAAATTCGTTGCCCAGAACTTTGACATTTTTTTGAATGAGCTGATATAGTAAGCCCACAAAAGGTCTACCGGATGCATCCGGAGTATCCAGTAGCTTTTGTAATAATAAAATGAAGGAGATTTTGATATGGATTTTGAAAAAATCGAAGATGCTGAGCGTGAAAGATTGGAAAAATTGTTATATGATTCAACTATTGAAGAATATCGAAAAACTAAAATTTCTGACGGATACTATCAGTATAAAGTGATTTTGCAAGACAGAGGATTTTTGACAGATATGACAGACCACGAATTGAAAGATACTGTCCATCTTGCTGTTGATGTAATGGAAGAATTGAAAGAAATTAATAACGATGGGCTGTACAAAGAAAAGTTTGAAAATCATTTAAAAGAAGTAGGTGCGGACTCTGGCAAGGGCTGGGAACTTATGCAGGTGCTCAATATATGGCAGATTTTTGCAACAGAGCAGATGAAAGAAATCATCGTCGAAGTTGATAAAGCCCAGCGAGTAGGCGGAGCATGGGCCATGCTTATCGCGAATCCCCAATTGAAAAGTGCTATTTTATCTGTATATAAGATTATTGTTGATGATTTTGATGATTCCAAGCTGTATTATCATAGCACTGATTTTTTGATTCGTGCAATGATGAATATGCATGGAGAGACTTGTGATGAAGATTAAAGAGAGAGGAAGTGAAAGATATTGGTCAATGTTAGAAGACAAAAGTGTTCATAATATTGGAAGATTAAGGAAAAAAAGATATCTGAGTCTTTTAGCTAACAAAAAGTTAAGACAAAAATATTTGGAATTTTAAGAGGAAAACAATCAACCACAGACAAAAGGAGGTCGAAAAGATGGAGCTGACCAAGAAGATGGAAAAAATCATGAACGATTTAATCGGAGAAAGGATGGAAGAGGTCTACCAAGAAAGAGATGGGGAGCAGTATGACCCCTTCAATGCGGAGATGGAAATGAAAATGCAAAAGTTGATGCAGAAGTTATCGCCCAAAAAAGGAAAAATTATATTTGATTATACCACCGATTTGTCGAATAAATGTAGTGATCTCAGTGAATTTTACTATCGCATGGGACTTCGGGATGGTTTGATGTTGAAGGACAGTATTCAAACCATGCTGGATGCATTGAAAGAATAAAGAGGTGAGAAAAAAGAATTCTTGTAAGTTTGTAAAGCTGCAGGGATTCTTTTTTCATGTTTCATAGGAGTTGTATTCCTGCTTTTCCGGGGTGTTTTGACTCTCTCCGGGGTATTTTGGAAGACCCCGCTTATTTAGGAATAATATAGGGATTATATCGAAATTACCCCGTATTTGGACGAATTACCTATGGATTTGGACCAAATTACCTATTGAGCTAGGTTTTTCCTGTCTTAAACACCTATTTAAGATATAAAATGGTACTAAAATGATGGGGTCAGTTTTGGGGGTGTTTTGGAATGGCGTTTGTATTGCAAAATCATCCAAAACTTTCCCAAACTATCTCAAAATGGAACAGGATATATAATATTTGTCTATTTCTAATATTTGCTCTATCCTAATCAGCAGGTCATAATAATGTCTTATTCCTGAGTATAAAATCAGGACTTAATATATGTCTATCCCATCCCCCAGCTTTCCTCCTCCCACCTCTGTACGCAAATCCCATTTTTCTATTTCTTGTTGCAACTGGAAAATAAAAACTACCCCAATGGTATTTTAAAGGGATTGTCAGGGAAGACAGAGGAATTAAGGGTCAATCCCCTGACTGTTCTAAAATTTTCCACTATAGTGACCCGAATGGGTCGAAATAGTGAAATAACAGGTCAATATAGTGACGGAAACTGAATAAAAACGTCGATATAATGACCCGAACTGGGGACAAGACATAGAATATAGCTCAATCCCCTATCATTCCCAGTAAACCCGTGGTAAAGAATTCAGTATAGTGACCCAGTACGAGATTAATTATGGAATAGCTTTGGGAATGTAAGGGAAACATTATGGTACCAAATAAGTTTTTCAGTATAGTGACCCACAATCCCCAGACCAGTCCTCAATCATTTCCCTGCCTGGTAAGAGAAGAAGAAGGAATAGATAAGGAACAGGATCATAAAATCTGGTTTTAAAAATGCTTTTTGTTTTTGGTCCCAAGAGGGAAAAAAAGAGGAATAGCACAGGGAACGGAATGGGGATTTCAGTATAGTAACCCATTTATAACCAGCATAACAATCAAATCTTCTTATTCATTCTCAATATTTCCTTATTACAATCCTATATCATCCTAAACCATCCAATACATCTCCACGGCAAATACAACTTATCACTTAGGATTCTTAGTTTATATAGCCGTTAAGTCTCATGACAAAGGGAAGGGAAAGACAAGGAATGTTGAGGGATGGGAAAAATATTTAAAATAATTTGAAAAAAATAAAACCAAAATAGAA
>OLPO01001737.1_pt1 | contig 14243 bp, 10 predicted proteins | sample 1672831 | NCBI WGS metagenome assembly OLPO01 (sample SAMEA3136728, study PRJEB25190) | human gut metagenome
GCATCATCCTCGCCATGAGCGGCTCGCCCCTCGGCGCGATCATGTTCCTGCTGATCTACAACATCCCGTCGATTCTCTGCCGTTACTTCATGACCTACCTCGGCTTCAGCATGGGCACCAACTTCATCTCCGAGATGTACGAGGGCGGCCTCATGAAGCTCATCACCAAGGCCACCTCCACGGTCGGCCTCGTGATGATCGGCGCCATGACCGCGGCGAACGTCCATTTCAACACGATCCTGTCCATTCCGGTTCAGGATTCTGACCCGGTCATGATCCAGACCTACCTCGACTCGATCTTCAAGGGCCTCGTGCCCCTGGCCCTCACGCTCGTCGTCCTGTGGCTCCTGCGCAAGAAGAACGTCAACGTCAACATCATCCTGGTTGGCATCATGGTTCTCGCGCGCGTTCTCGGTCTCGTGGGTATCGTGTAAGGCGGCTTCCGGATTATCCGAAGCTTGTTCAAGGTAATTTCCGGCGGCACGCGTTCGAGCGCTTTCGACGCGTGCCGTCCTATTAGAAGGGGAAACAACATGCGCTACACGCACCTCAAGAACTCTGACGTTGACGTCTCCCAGCTCGCCGTTGGCACGTGGGCGATCGGCGGCGACTCCTTTGGCGAGAACGACAGCGACGCGGCCAGCATGTCCGCCATCCGCACGATGCTCGAGCACGGCGTCAACCTCGTCGACACCGCTCCGTGCTACGGCAACGGCACGTCCGAGAAGATCGTTGGCAACGCCCTTAAGGGCGTCGACCGCGAGAGCTACCTGCTTTCGACCAAGGTCGGCCTGATCACCAGCGCCGACGGCTATGACCGCGACTCCTCGTTCAAGAACATCATGAGGGAGGTCGAGAGCTCGCTGCGCAACCTCCGCACTGACTACATCGACTTCTACTTCGTGCACTGGCCGGATGCCAAGACCCCGTTCTCCGAGACGACGTGCGCCCTCCAGCTCCTCAAGGAGCAGGGCAAGATCCGCCACATCGGCGTTTCCAACTTCACGACGGAGATGATCGAGGAGTGCGAGAAGGTCGCCCAGGTCGACGTTCAGCAGCCGCCCTACTCTATGGTCGATCGTTCCTCCGAGGACCTCATCAAGTGGGGCTACGAGCGCGGTATTGACTCCTTCACCTACGGCTCCCTCGGCGCGGGCATCCTGTCCGGCAAGTTCCGCGAGCTGCCGAAGTTCGAGGAGGGCGACGTCCGCGGCGGCTTCTACGACTACTTCCAGGAGCCCAAGTTCTCGCGCGTCCAGGAGCTGCTCAAGGTCATGGACGAGATCGCCGAGGCCCACGACAAGCCCGTGGCGCAGGTTGCGGTGAACTGGAGCACCCAGAAGGAGTATGTGGGCACCGCTCTCGTGGGCGTGCGCACGGACGCCCACGCGATCCAGAACTGCGAGACGTTCGAGTGGGAGCTTTCCGCCGATGAGATGGCGAAGCTCGACGCCAAGCTCGACGAGCTGAAGATCGGCTAATCATGGAAGCCGAGGAGAGGAAGTACCCCACTTCCGAGCTTGAGGTACTTGAGAACGGCGTGAAGGAGGTCGTCGAGCCTAGCGGGCTCAAGCTTGTGCTGAAGCCTGTGCCGGGTGATGAGCGCGAGCACGTGCTCGATCCGCGCGTCTATGCTCGTGCGCACGCGAAGCTCGCTGCGGCTCCCGCGGCGGGGTCGGCGCCGGCCGGACCGGTGGACGTGATCGCGTGGCGCTCTGCACCCAACAAGGAGACCCACGTCGTGAGGGGCGCGAACGTCGCCAAGAAGACCGTCGTCATGAACTTCGGCGACAGAGGCATTCCGCTGCACATCTTCACGCCGGAGGGACACGAGGATGGGTCTGCCGCACTCGTGTTCATCCATGGCGGCGGCTTCATGGTGGGCAACATCGGCCAGTACGAGAATTGCCTGCGCGACATCGTGGAGCGCACAGGCTGCGTCGCGATCTACCCTGAGTATCGCCTGTGTCCCGAGACGATGTTCCCGGGTGGCGCCGAGGACTGCGTGAAGACGCTCGACTGGCTTGTCGAGCATGCGGATGAGCTGGGCGTTGATGCGACTCGCATTGCCGTGGCTGGCGACTCTGCGGGTGGCAGCCTGACGAACGCTGTCGTGCTCGAGGGCTCCCACGCGGATAGGATCAAGGCGGTTGTCGAGCTTTATCCGCTCGTTGACGGTGGCCCCGTTCCGGATGAGTGGTCCTATGACCTGTACGAGATCGTGGACGAGCAGAGGGCTGAGGCGCTGAGCAGGGTCGATCGCATTCGCCTTGCCAATGACGACCTTCCGCCCATGTACGTCAACGGCGACATGGACAAGATACTCGATCCGCTGATTTCCGCGCTGTTCGCGGAAGACGTGAGCTTGTATCCGCGTACGGTGATCATCACTTCCGAGTTCGACTACCTGCGCTATCAGGGAGAGCTGTTCGCGAAGAAGCTGCAGGACGCGGGCGTTGACGTTACTGCGATTCGCTACTGCGGCTGCGATCACGGCTTCTTTGAGGCGTATGGCGTGATGCCCCAGGCGGAGGACGTCTGCCGTATCATCTCCGAGGAGATCGCGAAGATCTAAGGGCTTGCTGAGGCAGGCTCGTGAACGAGTGATGGCCCGGCCGGATGCATTGCGCGTCTGGCCGGGCATTTTGTGTCTGGAGTGCGGGGCGGGTGGCGCCGTGCTCTGGGCGGGCGTCGAGGTGCGGCAGCGATACTGGGGCGACGGGCGCGCGAGGCGCATGGAGCGGCGGCCTATTTGCGTTGAGGTCGTCTTCCGGTCTGTAATTAGACTATCCCTTAATAGTAATTTCCGCGCTGATGGTCAAAAGCACCATCTTGGCGTACGGTTTGCTGCTTGCGATGACTCACTTACTTGACCACAGTCAAACAAGTGGGTCGCGAATCGCGTGTTTTAGCGCTTGCGAGTGATCGAGCGCTTTCATTTGGGCCCTTCCGGGGCGACCGTTGCCCTGTCTGCGCGTCTGAGCGGCTCCCGTGCGTACGCCAAGATGGTCTTTTTGACCACTCGCCCCGGAAAACGGGTCGCCAATCAAGCATCATTGCCCGATCGTGCCGCGCATCCGAGCCAGGCGCCATTCGCCTGTTCAAAGTTGCAGGATTTCACGGTGAAACAACTGGTCATTTTGGCAGGCATTGCCGCCCATAAACTTTGTCCCAAGGGAACTCTCAGAAAGGGAGGCACTAATGGACGTCATTATGGGCGCCTTGAACTGGTATGCGGCGCTGCCGTCATCCGTCATGGTCATGATCGGAATCTTCCTGGTCGGACTGCTCCTCGCCAGGCTGAAGGTGGGCGAGGCCCTGCGCTGCTCCATCTACGTCGCCGGCGCGCTCGTTGCGATGAGCACCATGGTCGGCATGTTCTCCGGCGCGGCGACCCCGATCCTCATGCAGGTCGTTGAGGCGACCGGCCTCAAACTTGACATCATCGACCTCGGCCTTGGCTCGGCGTACTCCTCCGTCCTCTTCCCGCTGAGCTTCTACGCGATCCTCCTCGTCGTCGGCCTTGCCGTTAACGCCCTGATGATTGTCCTCAAGCTCACGGACACCTTCGACGTCGACGTCTTCAACTACTCCGTGTGGGCCCTGGCCTCGTCCTACGTCTGGGCGATCACCGGCAGCGTGCCCCTCGCCATCGTCGCTTACGTCATCAACGAGGTGGTCGTCCTCAAGCTCGCCGACATCACCGCGCCTGCCATCCAGGATGCCTACGGCCTCGACGGCGTCTCCATCCCTCACGGCAACGCCGTCATCTTTGCCCCGGTTGGTATGGCCGTGAACTGGGTCATCGAGAAGATCCCCGCCCTTGCCAAGATCGACTGGAGCACCGACAAGATCGAGGAGCGCTTCGGCGGCCTCATCTCCCCGTCCATGATCGGCTTCGTCATGGGTATCGTTCTCGGCATCGCCGGTGGTCAGGACGTGGGCCAGACCCTTCTCCTCGGCATCACCGTCGCCGCCTTCATGATCGTCTTCCCGCGCGTCGAGAACGTCCTCGTCGAGGGCATCACCCCGGTCGCCGACGGCATGCGCGAGATCTGCGCCAAGAAGTTCAACCGCGAACTCAACATCGGCCTCGACGCTGCCATCCTCATCGGCATGCCCGACGTCATGGCAACGGGCATCCTGGTCACCCCGGTCGTGCTCCTGCTCGCGTTCGTCCTCCCGGGCAACCGCGTCCTTCCGATGGCAGACCTCGCCATCGCTGCTCCGTTCCTGATCAGCTGCTGCATGCCCTACTGCAAGAAGAACATCTTCCGTGGCTTCATTGCTGGCGTCATCGTCATGATCATCACGCTCTACGTCTGCACCGCGACGGCCGGCTGGTACACGCAGTGCGCCGCGATGAACGGCCTGCCCTTCGACTCGATTTCCACCACGCTGGGCATTGGCTCCAGCTGGGTCGCTTGGGCCATCGGCCAGGTTTTCGCGATCTTCGCGTAACCCACTCCCTTCCCGGACGGCGGCGCGGAGTCCCTCCTCGCAGCGTCGCCGTCCTCTCCGCTCCCAATTCGTTTCGACGCTCGAACCTGAGCACTGCAACGTCGTACCAAGGCGCGCAGCCTCGCATGCATTTCTAAAACCCCAAATTGTCAGGAGGCACTTATGGACACCAAGAAGATCGTCGTCGCCTGCGGAACCGGTGGCGTGACCTCGAAGAACATCGCGATGAAGATCGAGAAGTATCTTAAGGGCAAGGGCGTCGATGCCAAGGCCTCGACCTGCCGTGTGAGCGAGGTGGCCACTCTGGTCTCCCAGATTCATCCGGACGTCGTCTGCTCGGCGACGCAGCTGCCGCCACTCGACGTACCCACGATCAAGGCGACCGCCATCCTGACGGGCGTCGGGGCAGACAAGGTCTTCGAGCAGATCTACGACATCGTGAAGTAAAGGACGCTGCGGGCGGCGCGAGAATGCCGCCCCATGCGTTCGGGAGGGACTAACGTGAGCGAGAAGATTGCGATAAAACCCGAGCTGGTGATTCCAGAGCTCGTGGCGGTCGATTCGCAGGACGCGATCAGGCAGCTTGGCGAGACACTCGTCTCCGCAGGCTATGCGAAGGACTCCTACGTAGACGTGGTGCTTGAGCGCGAGAAGAACTATCCCACCGGAATCGAGTTTCCCCTCTGCGGCGTCGCGATGCCCCATGGCGAGCCGGATGACGTTCTTGGCGCGGCGATCGCGATCGGCCGCTGCGTCAGCCCCGTTCCCTTCAAGCGGATGGAGGACTTCTCCCAGGAGGTGGGCGTTCGTCTCGTCGCGATGCTCGCGGTGGCGGACCCTTCCGAGCATCTCGATGTTCTTGGCAAGCTGATAGCCGCCTTCTCTAATGAGGAAACGTGCGCGGCGATTCTGTCTAGCGATGACCCGGCGACGATCGCGAAGGTCGTCGACGACGCAATTAACGGGGGAGTGACCATGAATCACATGGAACAGGTTCTTAGCGAGAAGAAGGCTGCCGGGCGCAAGATCTTCGTGGGGTACTTTTCCCTGGGCGACCCCGCGATGGGCGACCAGGTCGAGCGCGCGGGCGAGTTCATCGCCGATGGCGTTGACGTTCTTGAGCTTGGCATTCCGTACGAGAATCCCGCGCTTGACGGGGCGGTCGTCTCCGCGTCGATGGCGCGCGCCCTCGAGGTGACGACGCCCGCCGCGGCGATGGACTCGATTGCCGAGCTTAGGACGGCATATCCTGACGCGTGCCTCCAGATCATGTGCTACTACGAGACGATCGAGGCCATGGGCATCGAGGCGTTCTGCGAGCATGCTGCCGCCATTGGAGCAGATGGCGTGCTGGCGCCCAACGTGCCAGACGAGGCAAAGCCGGCCCTGGCGGAGGCGCTTGACCGCGCGGGCCTCCTCCAGCCGCTGTTCGTTCCCGTCGATCTGGCAGATGCCGACGTCGCCGCCCTTGCCGAGGCGGGCCGCGGGTACATGTTCCTGCAGGCGCAGGAGGGCAAGACCGGTGCTCGCGATGGCGTGTCTCCGCGCGTCGAGGACAACGTCAGGCGCCTGCGGGAGGCTGGCGCCACGGCTGCGCTTTGCGCGGGGTTTGGCATCTCGAAGCCACAGCAGGTCAAAGACTTGATGGCTATGGGCGCCGACGGCATTATCGTGGGAAGCAGCATCATCGATGCGGTTATCGCGGGTAACTCCCGTGAGTACATCTCGTCGCTAAGGGCGGCGCTGGACTAGACGAGGAGCGTGCGAATGCGACAGATGAGCGCTCGCTCGTGGGACATCCTGCAGTGTCTCATGAAGGATCCGTTCACTGCCATGACGGCGCGGCAGCTCGCGCGCAAGCTCGGTGTCTCCGAGCGGACCGTAAGGTATGAGATCGCCGCGCTCTCCGACTGGCTCGGGGAGCGCGGCATTGCGCTCGAACGGGTTCCGCGCAAAGGGTTCTTCGTGGCCTCGCAGGACGTCGCCCGTGCCGCCGAGATTGCGTTCGAGGGCGAGGGTGCGCCGGATGCGGAGAGCGTGTACCTCTCCGCCGAGCAGCGTGCGAACGCTATCGTTGCCGCGTTGCTTGACGAGACGTGCCCCAAGACCATGGCGGGCATAGCCGAGGCGCTTGGCGTGAGCCGCGCCACTGCCGCGCGCGACCTGAAGCGCGCGGGGGAGTGGCTCGCCTCGCACGGCGCGCCACTCGTCGCGACGCCGCACGGCGGCTGGTCCCTCGAGGCGAGCGAGTACCGCCGACGCCAGGTGATGGCGGAGTTCGTCGGGGAGGGGCTCGGCGGATACGCCGGCCTTCTTGCGGCGTCTGCCACGGACTATGACGAGGAGATTCGCAAGAAGGGCTTCGTCTGCGAAGAGCAGCTCGAACGGATGGCCACGGCGCTCGATCGCTACCTCGATGAGACGAACGACGACCTGACGGATGCCGCCTTCATCGAGATGACGTGCTATCTCAATGCCGTGCGTCACAGGACGTGCCAGGGGCACTACGTCTCTGAGCTTCCCAGCGGCCTTGACGAGGTGCCGACGGATGAGTGCCGCGCCCTCGAGGCGCTGCTCGCTGCCATCGGGGCCGAGGCAGAGGGCGAGAGCCTCTCGCGCGAGGTCGAGGCCTTGGCTACCATGCTTGCCGCTTCGCCTCGCATGCGCGCGGATTCTTCCGGCGTGATCCGTGCGGGTACGGCGGAGCGCATCCTGAACACGCTGCTCTCCGTCGCCTCGGAGGAGACGGGCTGCGACCTCTATCTCGACACGGAGCTCGTCGATGGTCTCCGCGTGCACGTTCGCGCGCTGCTCGCGAGGGAGAGGCTGGGCCTCCAGGCGAAGTGCGAGCTCTTGCCGGATATCCGCAAGCGTTTCCCCGAGCTCTTCGAGACGTGCGCCCGGGCGATGCTCGCCGCGCAGGGGGAGTATGGGCTGAGCGCGATCGACGATGAGGTCGCGTTCGTGGTCCTGTACGTGGGTGCCGCGCTCGAGAAGCTGCGTCAGGGGCCGACGATCGACCGCTCTGTTCGCGCAGTTCTTGTCTGCGGGGCGGGTATCGGGACGGTCGCGTTTCTGTCGAGATCGCTCGCGAAGGAGTTTTCGCATCTCGAGATAGTCGCGAAACTCTCGACGCGCGACTGTTACGCGTTCGACTATTCCGGCGTTGACGTCGTGTTGACGCCGGTCGAGCTGCCGCAGGCGCTGCCGCGGCCTGTCATTCGCGTTACGCCGATGCTGACGCGCGTCGACGTGCGCAGAATCGAGGCGTTTCTTCACTCGCCCGCGAACGGCGACGAGGGCGTATTCGTCTCGCGTCTGCTTGATGTGGTGCGCGCGAACTGCGACGTGCGCGATGAGGAAGCACTGGAGCGGGGCGTTCGCGAGCTTCTTGGCATGGGTGGCGGCGAGGAACGTGGCAAGCTCGTGCTTCCCGGATTCCTGGGGCTTGACGAGCTCGTGAGCGAGGAGTTCGTCGAGGTCGGCGTTGTGGCGGAGACGTGGGAGGATGCCGTTGCCAGGGCGTCGAGGCCCCTGCTCGACGCTGGCTGGATGACGGAGGACTACTATCGCGGGATTCTCGACTTTGCCAAGCGCTACGAGCAGTTTGGCGTGATCCTCGCGCCGCTCTGCGCCCCGCATACGGAGCCGGACGAGAGGAACCGCCCCGCGATATCCGTGGTGACTCTGGCGGAACCCGTGCGTGTGAAGATGGGTGGGGAGGATGTGCCGCTGAGCGTCGTCATGGTGTTGTGCCTACAGACGCCGGTCGCGCATTCTGCGGCTCTCGATGAGCTGTTCAGCATCGTAGACGAGTATCCGGGGTTCATTCCCGCACTTGAGGCTGCCGCGAGCCCGGCTGCGCTCGTTAGCGCTGTCTCCGAATACTGCCGCCGCGTCCGCGCGTAGGGTGCGGGCGGTGCGGCGTGCGGCGCCCTGGATTTGCTGCGCAACCCGGAGCTTCTCGCGGCGGCGCGCAAGGGGCTGGTGGAAAGGCTGGCTGGGGAGTAGGCGCGTGAGCGGTGCGTGCGTGGCGTGCGCATAGGACTATCTGGGCCCTTCCCGCTGCGGGGGAGGGCCTCTTTTGTGCGAGCAGTGGTTTGGGCACGAATGAGCCGCGGGACCAGACGCGCGGCGTCGCGGTCGGGTCTTGGCGGTGTGCAGGGGCTCCATCGGGGGCGTTGCGCGTCGTCGTTGAGCTAAGCCAAGGTTGAATTTGATGTCCCTAATAGTAATTTCTGTGGCGGTGGTCAAAAATGGTCGCGCGGCGGACAGAATGGCGAGCGCCTCTCGTTTTTGTGGTGCCTGTTGCTTGATTGTGGTCAAGAAACTGGCCTTCTATCGGACCGAAATGACTTATGAGAGGGACATAGCGCGCTTTGACGCGTCTGTCTGGGACCCAAATTGCCCCATTTGAGAGCCTAAGCGGCCTTCAGGCGTCCGCCGCGCGCATGTTTTTGACCACCCCTCGGAAGATTAGGCTCCCGGACAGGTGTGCCGAGTGGCTTCGCACGCGAGGGGCGTGGCGTTCAGGCCGAATCTTGTAAGCGAAAGCGGATTTGGCGAGCCGGAGAATTGCGACGCTCGTTGTGCTTGCGCACGTACGTTGCGGGCGAGCTAACGGCACTGCTATAACGGCTCTACTACCTGCGCAAACGGAAAATCCGAATGCTACGACAAGTAAAATCCGAATGCTACGACAAGTAAAATCCGAATCCGAATACAATTACGGCGTGGAGAAGGAGGACCCATGCCAAAGTCAATTGCGCCAAACGGCTACATCCCTCGTGTGGTGGACGAGCAGATAGAGCGTTACCTCAAGGTGTTCGGCGCCGTAGAGATCGCTGGCACGAAGTGGTGTGGCAAGACATGGGCGGCGCTCCGTCACGGCGCGTCCGTCTCTTACGTTGATGAGAACCTTACTCTCGCCCAGTCTGACCCGTCGATGATGCTCTTGGGTGACCGCCCGCACGTGATTGATGAGTGGCAGCGAGTCCCGCAGATTTGGGATACGGTCCGGCATGAGGTCGACCGCGCTCGTGGTACGCGCGGCGCCTTCATCCTGACGGGCTCCTCCTCGCCAATCCTGGGGACGGGTGAGGATGCTCCCGCGCACAGCGGCGCCGGCAGGATTGGACGCATCCGCATGCACCCCATGTCGCTCGCAGAGTCGGGCGAATCAACAGGGGAGGTGAGCCTCGCCGGCCTTTTCGAGGGCCGATTCGCTCCATGCAGATGTGAGAAGGACACGCAAGGGCTCGTTGATGTGACGTGCAGGGGAGGGTGGCCGGAGGCGATAGACCTCGACGTCAGCTCGGCCCAACTCGTGGCGAGGGAATACCTGAAGGCGACGTTCGAGACGAGCATTCCCGCGCTTGACCTCGAGGCTGATCTAGCCCGGCGCGTCTGCGCCTCCCTCGCGAGAAATCTTGGCCAGGCGACGACCTACAAGACGATAATCGCGGATATGTTCAGCGCCGAGGAGAACGCCCCGGAGATCATGAGCGTGGATAAGGTGCGCCGGTATCTTGACGCCCTGCGAGGAATGTTCGTGGTCGAGGAGGTTCCCGGCTGGGTGCCGCCAGCGCGTGACAGGAAGCGCTTCGCGACCAAGCCCAAGCGCTATCTCGCGGACCCAAGCCTTGCCTGCGCGATTCTAGGTATGTCACCCAAGGCGCTCTTCGAGGATTGGCAGACGTTCGGCCTCGTTTTCGAGAGCCTGGTGATTCGCGATCTCTCGGTCTACGCCCGCGCACTTGACCTGCTCGATGATGCTCCGGTTCGTTACTACCGCGATGACTCCGGCCTCGAGGCAGATGCCGTTGTGCAGCTGGCGGACGGCCGATGGGCGGCATTCGAGGTAAAGGTCAGCGAGGAAAAGGTTCCGGCGGCCGTCGAGGGACTCAAGCGCCTTCGTAAAAAACTGTGCGAGAATCCCCGCTCGCGGACGCGTGAGCCCGAGTTTATGGCGGTGATAACGGGCAACGGCGAGTTTGCGCGTGAGGTTGAGCCGGGGATCTATGCCATACCCATACGCGTTCTGGGGAGGTAGACGGGGCGCGGAGCCCTTCGCCTGGGATTGAACATGAGATCACGGCGGGAACCCTTCGCCTGTCGCCATGCCCGTCCCGCCACCTGCGCATATCCCGTGGTATTTTGCGAGTGCGCTCGTTTTGCGGTCGTTCAGGGCGCACCATATGCAACGCAGCCGTTGGCAAGCTGCGATTACAAGCCAAATCAACAAGCCAAGCAACAAACCAAACGGAGGGCAACGCAATGAAGTCCATTATCCCCGCCGCCGGTCTGGGTACCCGTTTTCTCCCTGGTACGAAGGTTACGCCCAAGGAGATGCTTCCTGTTCTCGACAAGCCCGTCATCCAGTACGTGGTTGAGGAGGCCCTCGCCCCGGCCGAGGTCGACGAGTGCATCATCGTGAGCTCCCCCTCCAAGCCCCAGATCGCCAGCTACTTCACGCGCGATCCTGGCCTGGAGGACCTTCTGCGCTCTCGCGGCAAGGACGCCTACGCCGACGCCATCGCGGAGGCCGGCAGCGTGCCGGTGAGCTTCTGCTACCAGAGCGAGCCCCGCGGCCTCGGCCACGCGGTGCGCTGCGCGTCGTTCGCCACGAACGGCGAGCCGTTCTTTGTGCTCCTGGGCGACTACGTCGTGCCTGACAAGAAGATCCTTCCGCGCATGAAGGAGGTCTCGGACGCGCACAACGGCGCCTCCGTCATCGCCGTGGCCGCGTGCCCGGCGGACGAGGTCTCGCGTTACGGCATCATCGCCGGCGAGCCCGTCGGCGCCGTCGCGGACTTCCCCGGCGCCACCGGCGACGAGGAGGGTGCCGTCTGGCGCATGACCGGCATGGTCGAGAAGCCCGCCGCCGAGGACGCGCCCAGCCGCCTGTTCGCCGTCGGCCGCTACCTGCTGTCGCCGCGCGTGATGGAGCTCCTTGCAGACCAGCAGCCCGGTGCCGGCAACGAGATTCAGCTCACTGACGCTATGGTTCGCACCATGGCGGAGGAGGAGTTCTATGCCCTGGTCATCGACGTGCACGAGGGCTATGACACCGGCACCCCCGCCGGCTGGATCGCCACGAACGCCCGCCTCGCCGCGGCCGACCCGCGCTTTGCTGCTGCCTTCCAGGAGGCTATGGAGGCGTAGGGGTCGTTATAGAGCAGTTGCTTAGCTATGTTCGAATTGCGGCACTCGGGCTTTTATGCCGGGGTGTCGCTTTTTGTTATGTCCCCTTTGGGGACTTATAATCAACGTCTAGTTTAATGAAACCTGAATGGGGAGTTGTTTTGTCCAAGGTTCTAGCAATAGTCCCAGCGTACAACGAGGAGGGTTCGCTCCTCGCGACGATTAATGAGCTCGAATCCGTGGCGCCTGGCGTTGACTACGTGGTTATCAACGACGGATCCCGTGATGGTACTCTCAAGCTGTGCCGGGAAAACGGCTTCAACTATGTGAGCCATCCTACCAATCTCGGTCTTACTGGTGGCGTCCAGACGGGCATGAAGTACGCCCTGCGTCACGGATATGACATGGCGATTCAGTTTGACGCGGACGGCCAACATGACCCCGCATATATTGCTGACCTTGTGACTGACATGGAGTCGTCGAATGCCGACATAGTTATTGGCTCGCGTTTTGTGACAGAAGACAAGCCAAGGAGCTTGCGTATGTTGGGCTCCAACCTCATCTCCGGCATGGTCAAGCTGACTACGGGCAAACGCATTATGGACCCGACTTCAGGCATGAGACTCTATAACACCCGTGCGATAAGACTGTTTGCTACCGAGAATTGGCTGTCTCCGGAGCCCGATACCCTTGCTTGTCTTATCAGGAAGGGCTTCAAGGTGGATGAGGTGCAGGTCAGCATGCGTGAGCGTTCGGCAGGAGAGAGCTATTTGAATTTGTCTCGCTCGATTAGCTATATGGCTAACACCTGCATGTCGATTCTCTTTTCCCAGTGGTTTAGGAGCTAGTAATGACGGGCAATCTTCGTATATTCCTCCTTGCGGGTGCAATTCTGCTCCTGGTTCTGGTGGCTCGAAAGATCAAGAAGTCCCAGTTCGATACGCATGACGCGCTATTTTGGCTGGGCCTCTCGGTTCTGTTAATCCTGTCTGCAGCGTTTCCGCAGCTTGTATACATCATTTCTGGACTTCTTGGCTTTCAGTCGGCTTCGAACTTCGTGTTCTTGGCGGTTATTGCAATCTTGCTTTGGAGGCTGTTTAGGCTTCAGGAGAGCGTTGTGGCGCTTCGTGGGAAGCTGGTTACGATTGCGCAGGAGATCGCACTCAAAGATGGTAAATAGGGTGACGTCTGCTGGCACGTTGCTGCGCGCAAACAAATGGGTTTATTCACTTATTGATTAGCTAATGAAATGACGCCTGGGAGGCACTTTAATCTAAGTGCCTCCCAGGCGCCTTCGTGTGGGACGTTAATAGAATGGATATTATCGGAACGGGAGATAACCTAATCGGCTGCCCCGCTTGCGCATCGATGGCTGGTCGGCTACTGGCGTGCTCCAGGTACCCAACAGCCGCTGTCGTCGACGTAATAGCCATCTATCCACTGCTTTTTTGCCATAGCTCCGCTGTCCAGCAAATAGTAGTTGCCAACCCAGCGGGAGCGCAGCATCGTGCCGCTCCCGCTTAGGTAATACCAAGTGTCTCCATCGAGTAGCCAGCTGCTGTTCATGGTGCCGGACGAGGATAAGTGATACCAGAATCCGCCGATATAGCACCAGCCCGTCTGCATTGCGCCACTGCTCGGATTTAAGTAATACCATGCTCCGGATATGAATTGCCAGCCGGTCCGCATGTTTCCGTTGGTAGGGTCGAGCCAATACCACGTGTTCCCATCGAGCAGCCAGCCGGTGTTCATGGCGCCGGATGAGGAGAAGTGGTACCAGGACCCGTAAATGAACTGCCAGCCCGTCTGCATCGTATACGAAGACCCGTTAAGCCAGTACCACGTGCCGCCAATCTTCTGCCAGCCGCTGACCAGGGCGCCAGAGCCTGATGCGAGATACCAGCTTCCATCTGCGAAGCACCAGCCGGATACTCCCATTTTTCCATTCGAATCAAACGCATAGGTTGAAGACCCGAGCGCGACAGTCTTGTTTTTGGCCGCCTTTCCATCCTGGTCGAACCAATACCAATTGCCGTTAATGCGTCGCCAACCGGTCGCTCTCGAACCATTCTCAAGCCAGTAAAGGAATCCGTCTCGGTCGTCCCAGCCAGAAGAGTAGCCAAGCCATGCACCACTGGATGAGAAGTCGGACCATAGGCTATCGGTAAGGGCTCTTGATGCTGCCATTGCGCCTGAAGACCGGTCAAACCAGTACCATGCGCCACCGATCGTCTGCCATCCCGTTTGCATGGCACCCGAGCTATTAAGCCAGTACCACGTGCTGCCTAGCTTGAGCCATCCCGTTTGCATAACGCCAGAGGAGTCAAGCCAATACCAAGATCCGTTAATGAGAACCCATCCGGTCCTCATGGCGCCAGTTGAGGGGTCAAGATAGTACCAAGAACCGTTGAGACAAACCCATCCTTTGTACCTGGTGGTGCCGGAGACATTTTGCAGGTACCAGTTGCCATCCTCGTATACCCACTGCCTCATGACAGACAGATAGTGTGCTTTTTCGTCTCGATAGCGATTCTGCCAGCCTTGCCAATATTCGGGCTGACCAGAATAGCGTTTCGCGACGTTATTGATTACGAAGTCACAAAGAGTTTCAACGAATTGGGCATCATCCATAGACTGGT
>OLPO01001748.1_pt1 | contig 14177 bp, 9 predicted proteins | sample 1672831 | NCBI WGS metagenome assembly OLPO01 (sample SAMEA3136728, study PRJEB25190) | human gut metagenome
TTGCAATAATCTTAAGGAGTGACAAATTTATGAACGCAGTAGGTATCGATGTTTCAAAAGGTAAAAGTATGGTTGCTATTATGCGGCCTTTTGGCGAAATTGTTTCCACACCCTTTGAAATTAAACACACATCCAGTGACATCAATTCGCTTGTAAAACTTATCAAGTCTATCGAAGGTGAGTCCCGAATTGTAATGGAGCATACCGGACGCTATTACGAAGTCCTTGCCCATCAACTTTCCGAAGCAAATCTTTTCGTTAGTGCCATTAACCCAAAGCTTATCAAGGATTTTGATAACGATTCCCTTCGTAAAGTCAAAACAGATAAAGCTGACTCTGTTAAAATTGCCCGATATGCACTTGACAAGTGGCAAAATCTGAAACAGTATAGCGTTATGGATGAATTACGCAATCAACTCAAAACCATGAACCGTCAGTTTGGCTTTTACATGAAGCACAAGACGGCTATGAAGAATAACCTTATCGGCATCCTTGACCAAACCTATCCTGGTGTTAATACTTATTTTGACAGTCCTGCACGTAGTGACGGCAGCCAGAATGGGTCGATTTTGCATCTACATACTGGCATGTAGACTGTGTCCGTAAAATGTCCATAAACGCTTTTATTGATCACTATGAAAACTGGTGCAAACGCAAGAAGTACAACTTCAGCAAGTCAAAAGCTGAAGAAATCTATGGAAAAGCAAAGGAGCTTGTTCCTGTACTTCCTAAGGATGACATTACAAAGCTTATTATCAAGCAGGCAGTTGACCAACTTAACAGTGCTTCTATTACTGTTGAGTCGCTACGCACTCTCATGAACGAAACTGCATCCAAGCTTCCGGAGTATCCCGTTGTTATGGCAATGAAAGGGGTTGGAACGTCACTCGGTCCTCAACTGATGGCTGAGATTGGTGATGTTTCCCGTTTCACTCACAAGGGTGCCATTACTGCTTTTGCCGGTGTAGACCCTGGTGTTAACGAATCCGGCTCTTATGAACAGAAAAGTGTTCCAACTTCAAAACGAGGTTCTTCTGACCTCAGGAAAACACTATTTCAGGTAATGGATGTCTTAATCAAAACACATCCACAAGATGATCCTGTGTATCAGTTCTTAGACAAAAAACGGGCTCAAAAGAAACCGTATTATGTCTATATGACTGCCGGTGCTAACAAGTTTCTACGCATCTACTATGGACGAGTGAAAGAATATCTTGCATCTCTTCCAGAATCTTAATTATCTACTATACCTTTCAGACCAGCACTGGTGTGGTGGTCTTGTTTTGATGTCTAATTTTCAACCTGTATAAAATTTTCAAAGTTCTTTCATTTTAGCCTTGACTTTTTATTTGCAGGCTGTGTAAATATGTTAATGTTTTGTTTTATATGTAAATGCATATGCACGCTCTCATTTGCATACACATTGATACCTTATTATGATGGCTTAATCAGCTATATTTGCAAAAGCCTGTGCAAAATCCTCCTTGAGGTCATCTATATCCTCGATACCCACACTGACTCTTATAAGATCCTCAAATACTCCTGCATCCTCCTTCTGCTTATCTGTGCTGTGAAGACTGATTGTGGAGCCCGGATGAATGACAAGTGTCTTTGTATCTCCGATATTGCTGAGTGTGTATGGAATCGTCAGGCTGTCTATAAATTTAAATGCCTTTTCCTTGCTGCCAACCCTGATTGTAAGGATTGCTCCATAGCCGTTTGTGAGCTGTTTTTTTGCTATTTCATGCCATTTGCTGCTACAAAGCCCCGGATAATTAACCTTTATGTCAGGATAATTGTTTTCTATCCACGACGCAAGCTCGAGTGCATTAGAGCATTCTCTTTCCATTCTAAGACCGAGTGTCTCAAGTCCTATAATATTTAAGTATGCATTCACCGGAGCTAAACAGGCACCCATATTTCTGAAAAGACTGTTTCTCAGCTTTGCGACAAATGCCATAGGTCCATACTTCACATAATCTGCAAAACCCGGATATCTGTTCTTGTCCCATTTGAACTTACCTGAGTCTGTCAGAATACCACTGATTGCATTGCTGCTTCCATTGATATATTTTGAAGATGAATTGACCACGATATCAGCTCCATGCTTTAAAACCTGTATCAGGTAAGCTGTCGATGTGGTATTGTCAACTACAAGCGGTATATCATGTGCGTGTGCTATCTCTGCAAGCTTCTCAATATCTGTGACATCCAGACAGGGATTACCGATAGTCTCTGCAAAAATCAGTCTGGTATGCTCATTGATGCTGTCCTCTATCTGCTGCCAGTTGTTGTTCTCGACATATCTGGTTATGATGCCGAAGGCCTCAAGATCATGGAACAAATCTATTGTGCCACCGTAGAGGCTGGCGCTTGAGATGAGCTCATCTCCACTGCTTAGTATATTTAAGAAGGTATTCATCAGTGCTGCCATGCCTGATGCGCATGCCACCGATGCTATTCCTCCCTCGAGCTTTGTTATTCTGTTCTCAAAAGCTGTAATCGTAGGATTGGCAACTCTTGTGTAACAGTAGCCCGGAGCCTTGTTTTCAAATATTTTTTCCAGATCTGCCGCGCTATCCTGCTCGAAAGCGCTTGTCTGATATACCGGTGGCAGTGTAGAGCCATTTGTCTCTTTTGTCACGCCGGCATGAAGTAAGCTTGTATTAAATCTCATTGTTTTATTCTTCTCGTTAATTCTTACATAGTCTATTGTGTTACTAGGAATTGATGAGATTATTATACAAACGCGTGGGGTGAAAGTCAATGCTATCAGTTATACAAATTATTTGTGCGTGGTTATATATTTTGTTTATAGCCATTAATGTCCCTTAAATACTCTGCGACTGTCGTTGCGGCATTTGCTCCGTCAGATACTGCGGTTACCACCTGACGCAGTGTCTTGGTACGGACATCTCCCGCCACATACAGTCCAGGCTGGACGCTTCTATCATTGTCACCATTTTTTGTTGCAGCATATGTGATGCCGTCCTCACCTGCTACTACATATCCTCTCTCATCGAGCTGCACCAGATTCTTTATAAGCTCTGACTGCGGTACTGAGCCATATGCCACGAATACTCCGTCTACAGCCAATGTCCTGCCACTTTTAAGCTTTATGCCTGTCGGCTTTTTTTCTCCATATATTTCTGTCACTGCTTCGTTTAGGACAAGCTCTACATTTTCTTTCTGCTTTAAGAGCTCAACTGTGCTCTGTGCGCCGCGGAAGCTGTCTCTTCTGTGAACCAGATAGACCTTCTCACATATATCGGACAGATATAATGCATCATCCAAAGCGGTATCTCCGCCGCCCAGCACTGCGGCTGTCTTTCCTTTATAGAATGCTCCGTCACAGATTGCGCAGTAAGATACTCCCTTACCGGTATACTCATCCTCTCCCGGCACTTCTGCCTTTCTCGGATATGCTCCTGCGGTATAGATGAGCGCTCTTGCCTCTGCTATCGTGTCATCATCGAATTTCACTCTGTATATCGCTGGTTCTTCTTTCTCACTGTTTTGCACTGCTTCTATCTGCACGGCTTCTTTTTCGATAAATTCTACATCAAGAGACACTGCATGCTCCCTGAATTTTTCTCCCAGGTCGTATCCGTTTATATTGGGAAGCCCCAGATAGTTGTTCACATTCCCGCTCTCGGCTATCTGGCCTGTCCCCTCGTATTCTTTTTCTGCTACTGCCACATTCAGATTGGCTCTCTTTGCATATATTGCTGCAGACAGTCCTGCCGGACCACTGCCTATTATTATTATATCAAACATGGAATTGGTTCCTTTCATCGTCCATTGATTTTTTTCGGTAACTTATTATATACATTATCCTTAAAAAATACAATAATACCGCCTGCTTTTATAAAACACCTTTATAAAAACAAGCGGTATCAATTTTATCTATCGTATATACATCCTGGCCTCATAAGGTCTGAGCACTGACATATCAGAGGTATCCTTATAATTTGAAATCAGCACCTCCATGCCCTCACACTCCTTTGCAAGCGGCATTGGTATCTCCTTGTCAAAGAAATTGCACACAACAATCATGGTTTTTTCTTCATTCTTTCTGCTGTATGCAAAAATATTCTCATCATCCTCAAGTAAAAGTGTGAATTTACCATCAACAAATACCGGATAATCCTTTCTCAGCTGAACAAGCTTCTTGTAGCAGCTAAAGATTGAATCAGGGTCATCCACCTGTGACTTGGCATTTATTTTGTCGTAATTGTCATTTACCTTTATCCAAGGTGTTCCTGTGGTGAAGCCGGCATTTGCCGAGTCATCCCACTGCATAGGTGTCCTTGCATTGTCACGGCCCTTTGCGTAAATGGACTTCATGATTTCATCCTTTGAGTATCCTTTTTCAAGGCGCTCATGGTACATGTTTATGATTTCACAGTCCTTATAATCCTCGATATCATACTGTACATTTGTCATGCCCAGCTCCTCGCCCTGATAGATGTATGGTGTACCCTGCATGCCGTGCAGCAATATAGCAAGCATCTTTGCAGATTCCACTCTGTACTCCCTGTCATTGCCCCATCTTGACACGATACGCGGCAGGTCATGATTGTCCCAGAACAGACTGTTCCAGCCACAGTTGTAGAGCTCATTCTGCCAGTGAGCCATTATCTTTTTGAGCTTTTTAAACGGAAGCGGTGCAAGGTCCCATTTCTCGCCGCCCTCCTTCTGGTCAAGCCCTATGTGCTCAAACTGGAACACCATAGAAAACTCGCTGCCATCCGGATTGCTGTAAAGCTTTGCGCGCTCTGTGTCTGCGCCCCATGCCTCACCCACGGTAATCAGGTCGCCCTTCTGGAAGGTCTCCCTGCTCAGTTCCTTAAAATATTCCTGAAGCCTTGGTCCGTTTATGGTGATTCTCTTGTCCGGCTCTTTTGCTATCTGGTCGATTACATCAAGTCTGAAGCCGCCGACTCCCTTGTCCATCCACCAGAGAATCATATCGTAGATTGCTCTTCTGACCTTTGGATTCTCCCAGTTTAAATCCGGCTGCTCCGGTAAAAACTGATGGAAATAATACTGTCCGATTTCCGGCACATATTCCCATGCGCTTCCACCGAAACAAGCCTTCATATCACTTGGCGGCACGCCTTCATCTCCGTCTCTCCAAATATAGTAGTCATGGTATGGATTGTCCTTGCTCTTTTTAGCCTCCTTGAACCACCTGTGCTCGTTTGAAGAATGATTTAAGACAAGATCCATCATAATCCTTATATTGTGCTTCTTTGCCTCGTTTATGAGCTCCTCCATATCATCGAGACTGCCAAACGTCGGATCAATATCCCTGTAATCCGAAATGTCATAACCGTTGTCCGCCTGCGGTGATTTGAATACAGGCGAAAGCCATATTGCATTGATTCCAAGCGTCTCAAGATAATCAAGTCTTTTGATGATACCCTGTAAATCACCAAAGCCGTCTCCGTTAGAATCCTGAAAGCTCTTTGGATAAATCTGGTAAACTACCGCCTTTTTCCACCATTTTTCATTATTGTTTTTGCTCATTATGCCCTCCTTGTCTCTTCATTATCTCTTTTAGCTGTCTCTTTTTGTAAAAATTCAGCCTGGTTTCTTTAATGCTGTATCAAATTATGCTATTTTACAAGCACCACCAAAACCTCACAGCTTTCAAGCTTAAGCTCGGATGCTCCCACTGAAACAGTGCTCTTTTCAGCATCATTTGTGTTGGACAAAAGCACCTTTTTCACACTGCCATCAAGCCTGATTTGTGCCTCTTTACTGCCAAAATTTGCCACAACCAGCACGCGCTTATTTTCATCCTCTCTGTAATAAGCCATGATGCCATCTGTATCCTCATATGCCGGAACACATCTGCCGTAGGTGAACAGCTCCTTAAATTCATCTGACTTTCGCAGTGCCACAAGCCTTCTGTAATAGTTCAAAACAGATGAAGGATCCTTTTCCTGCGCCGCAACATTGATAGCCTTATAGTTTTCATTGACCTTAAGCCATGGCTTTGCTGTGGTAAAACCGGCATTTGCCTCATCACTCCACTGCATAGGTGTCCTTGCATTATCCCTGCTCATCCTTCCACAGGCTGCAAGTGCCTGCTCCTTTGATAAGCCTGCTGCAAGTGCTGCCTTGTACTGATCCTTTGTGCTGATATCGTCATACTCATCTATACTGTTCCATTTTGCATTTTGCATACCGATTTCCTGTCCCTGGTATATAAACGGAATGCCTCGAAGTAGTACGCTGACAGTTCCTAACATCTTTATTCCGGCAGGATTTTGAGCATGCTTTGGTAAAAATCTTGAGGCCCCTCTCGGCTCATCATGATTTTCTATAATATTGGCCTTAAAGCCGTACTTTTCGGTCTCAAGCTGTGAACCAAGAATGGTCTTTCTCCATGTGTCAAAATCTATTTTCGGTGCATCATACCAGCCATGCTCTCCATCACTTAAGCACTGTGCACAAAAATCAAATATCGTTGAAAAATGCCCATTCTCACCGATAAACTCCGGCAGCTCCTCAGGCTTCATATTGAATACCTCGCCAACCGTAAATGCATCATACTTCTTAAATGTATTGTTCTTTAATTCCTCTAAGAGCTCTCCGACACCTTCTGCACTTTCAACCATCTTGTAGCAGGCAGCCAGTCCGTCCTCTGCATCCGGCTCAAAATCAGGGAAATCGAGATTTTTCTTTATATTGATTATCGCATCTATTCTAAATCCTGACAAGCCCTTATCAAGCCACCAGTTAATCATCTCATAAAGCTTTTGTCGTAGCTTTTCATTCTCCCAGTTTAAATCCGGCTGCTCCTTCGCAAACATGTGCAGATAATACTTGTCCGTGCCCGGCACCTTCTCCCAGCAGCTTCCGCCAAAATAAGAGCGGTAATTGCTCGGCGGATTGCCGTTTTTACCTTTTCTGAAATAAAAGTAATCAGCATACTCTCCATCCGGATCCTTAAGTGCCTTTTGAAACCATTCGTGCTTATCCGAGCAGTGATTTATTACCAGATCCATGATGATGTGCATATCACGCTTCTTTGCCTCGGCAAGGAGCTCATCAAACTCCTCCATAGTACCGAACTCTTCAGCTATCGCATAGTAATCAGATATGTCATAGCCCTGATCCACAAATGGCGATTTATATATCGGAGACAGCCATATGATGTCAATTCCAAGCGATTTTAAATAATCCAACTTTGAAATGATACCTCTTAAATCTCCTATTCCGTCACCGTTTGTATCCAGAAAGCTCTTTGGATAAATCTGATATGCTACCTTGTCATGCCACCATTTTCTCTCCATAATGTGTACCTCTTATCTAATCATAAATTTTGCACTCATTTACAGCTTGAGCACTTCGCCTTGATGTATTATACTGCTATTATAGAAAGTGTTTAGTATAAATTCTTGCAATATTTTTTCATTTTATAACACAATACTGCTCTTATAATTTTAAAGGGTATATTTTTAAAAGCTATGGAGAAACAACAATATGAAAAACAATAATCCGCCTGCCCTCGGGCAGAAAGAAAACGCAAAGCACGGAGAAGTATTTTTTCCTGTTCAGAAATATATAACAAGACTTGCAGCAGATTACCCTGTCATCACTACACACTGGCACGATGAGGCAGAGCTCACACTGATTACAAAGGGCTCATGCACCTATCAGATTGATCTGCTCGAATATGAAGCAAAGGAAGGCGATATCATCTTTATCCCGCCACTGCTGCTGCATTCCATTTCAATAAGGGATTGCGACGAATTTTACTCGGAAACGTATGTATTCCATATCAATTTTTTAGGTGGAAACAATACCGATATATGCTCTTCAAGATATCTGACTCCGCTAATCAACCATGAGTTTGCCATGCCTTACCTGATTGCACCGAAGCATCCGGCATATTCATCTCTTTGCAAATGCTTCATGCGCATAACAAATCTATACTCCGGTCAGGAATTCGGCTATGAGCTGGCTCTAAAGGCATTTCTGCTTCAGGCAATATTTCTATTGCTGCAATACAGTGAAAAAAATGCTGATTTCGGTGTCAACACATCCTCCGATAAGCTCAAAAATGTGCTCGATTACATCGAAGTGCATTATGCCGAAAGCATCCAGGTTGCAGAGCTTGCCGGGCTTTGCTATTTCAGTGAATACCACTTCATGCGTTTCTTCAAAAAACACATGAACATGACCTGCGTGCAGTATATCAACAATGTGCGTCTTGAAAAATCCGTGGAACAGTTCGAGCGCGGCAACACCTCAATTTTAGATGTCTCACTGTCTGTCGGATTTCACAATCTGAGCTATTTTCACAGGGCATTTAAAAAGAGGTATCATATGACACCTCTTTCCTTTATCAAAAGCCTTGAATAAATATTTATTTGCACGCAATCACTCTGAGTATATACTCATATGACCTCTTTGCAGAGGATATGGAAAGCCTCTCCTCAGTCGTATGGATATCATACATGTCAGGTCCCATTGATATGCAGTCGAGTCCTTCAATCTTGCCGCTTAAAAGTCCGCACTCGACACCGGCGTGAATAGCCTCAACTGTAGGCTTTTTGCCATACATCTCCTCAAAAATCCGTACCATATCCTCGCGGAGCTTTGAATCCTTCTTGTACTCCCATGCAGGATAATCGCCCTCAAATGTAACCTCTGCCGCAAAAGCGCCTGCTATGCATACAAGCTGGTTCTTAAGGCTTTTTTTAGCCACACCGACAGAGCTTCTGACTGCGTATCTTAAAGTGACAGCAGTATCGTCTGATTTTAAAACTCCCAGATTAAGCGAGGTCTCAACAAGCTTATCGATTTCCCGGCTCATTCTGATGATGCCGTTTGGCAGTGCCTCGATAAGTGCGATAACCCTTGCGCTGTCCTTTGCACTTATAGCTGACTCACTGCAGTCAGTCTCCTCTGACACAGTAAGCTTAAGGTCAGGATCAGATGTCTTAAACTCCTCCGCAATCTCAGCTGCTGCCTGTTCTATCGAAGCCTTCACTGCCGCAGCCTCGTCAGGTGCTACAATAATCTGTGCAGTACACTCTCTTGGAATGGCATTATCCTTTCTGCCGCCATTTATAGAAGCTATAGCTACAGGTGCCGATGCGTCGCGAAGCAGTCTGGACATAAGAATATTGGCATTGCCTCTTCCCTTATCAATCTCTGAGCCTGAGTGTCCGCCGGTGAGACCTGATAAGCTCACAGTAAGCTTTGTTCCGCTCACTGTCTCTCTCTCTACAGGCAGCTTCACATCGGCTCTGCATCCACCGGCGCAGCTTGCGAGCATCACGCCCTCCTCCTCGCTGTCCATATTAAGAAGCTTCTTTCCCTTAAGCATAGACACATCGATGCCTGTAGCACCCTCCATGCCGACCTCCTCGCATACAGTGCATACAAACTCAAGGCGTGGATGTGACAGGCTGTCATCGTCCAAAATAGCAAGCGCATATGCCACCGCGATACCGTCATCTCCACCGAGTGTAGTGCCCTTTGCCGAGATAAAATCACCATCTACCAAAAGGTCCAGGCCTTCCTCGTCCATATCCTTATCACAGTCAGGTGTCTTCTCGCAAACCATATCCATGTGCCCCTGCAGTATGATTGGCTCCACATCCTCATATCCTTCTGATGCTTCCTTTATGATTATCACATTGTGAAGCTCATCCTGGTAATGCTCAAGGCCTCTTGCCTTTGCAAACTCCACCAGATAATTACTGATTTTCTCTTCCTTGTATGATGGATGAGGAATACTGCATATATCCTCGAAAAACGAAAAAACGTTCTTTGGCTCTAAATCTGTTAATACTCTCATTTTTACTCTCCTTAAAAAAAGTCTGCCGACGAATCCGCCGACAGACATATTATAACACAATCCGGTATTTAATTGTATATGTATTATAAGTGTTGTAAAATACATTTCTTTACACTAAAGGCTTAATCTCGTCATCCAGCGTACTCCTAAGCTCTGCGAAAAACTTAGCATAATACTTGAATTTAGGTAAAGCACGTTCCACTGTATTTTTGTACTCAGGATAATCAATAGATGCCTTTATGGCGCTCTCATTAGGGATAACCCCATTGCGGTAATGTGTTGCCGCATACATTACATCATCCTTGTCTGCATGCCATAACAGGCAGAAATTACTCACAACCTGTTCTATACATTCATGTTTCATATTTTCAACAATGTTTAGAATTGATTTGCCCTTGAACCTGCTCTCATCAAGCTCTATCTCATTAATCAGATGTGACATGATATCTGCAACCTTCGGATTATCCTTACGCAGATCCTCTACATACTGCTTTGCCTCATCTATCTTCTTTTGCTTTTCCTCAGGAGTGATATCACCATCCTCCTCAGGATTGACGATATTCTGAATGAGATTGATGATATATTCATAATCAATCCTCGTATTACTGTATGCCATAAGCTCATAATCTGAGTCTATTTCCGGTTCTACCGGCGGATTAACCGGGTCCGGTCCCGGGTCTGGCCCAATCTCACTTTTTATGTTCAGGTAATGACCTGCATAGTCTATATATTCCTGTTCAGTAATTCCATAATCATCAAGCATACTTTCATCATATCTGCTGAAGGATTTAAGCTGCGCAAAAAGTCTGTCAAAGCTCTGAAACATCTTCATGAAATGAAGCTTCTCCTCATCTGACATTGACGGAATGTCATCCGGTGTCCGAGCTGCAATTCTAAGTGCCGCAAGCGCCTTTTTAAAAGCAGGCTCCACATCATCCCACTCTGCAATAAGCGGTGTATCCTCTGTACTTCCTGCAGAGTAAAGCTTGACAGCATCATCCACACATTTCTTGAAAAGTACCGGTGCCTGAAAAGTCACAATCTGTCCATACGGCTTTGATTTTTTGTCAAAAATACGATTAGTTCTGGAAAAGGCCTGTATTAAATCGTGAGGTCCCATCGGCTGCCTGTCAATAAAAATTGTCGACATGCATGGCGCATCAAAGCCTGTGAGCAGACGATCCACAACAATAACCAGATCAAGCTGTTCGTTTCTGCTCTTATACTTAGGATCTTTTCTAGAAAGTCGTTTATTTAGATTACTATTGTATGAAGTAATCTGTGAAATATCAAACTTTGTATCAAACATAGCGTTGTAGTCATCAAGAGACTGCTTCATCTTCTCCTGATTGACCTGCGAGCCGTCCTCATTTTCAGTCACAGAGTATGTGATGGCAAACTTAGGGAAGTCCGGTAAAACCTGCTTTATGCGTTCATCTATCTTTAATGGTGTTTCTCCGTTTTTCACCCTTGTGAGCAGCTCATAATATTTTTGTGCAAGCGAAATAGAACTTGTGGTCAAAAGCCCTTCAAAGGTCTTGCCTTTTCCATTTTGGAAGCCCAGCTTATGATATGACTTATTTAAAATAACCTCAAGCACCTTGAGCATATGCGTCTCATTTTCATATCGGCTGCTGTCAGTCTCATCCGTCACATCCTTTGGACCATCGTGCTCCACTTGAAATCCCAAAACAGCATTATCATGAATAGCATTCTGGATAGTATATTTGTGCAGACATGCTCCGTATAATTCCTCTGTTGTACGTGGCAAATCCCCCATCAACGGATAAGGATTCTCCGAAAAACGTGGTGTTCCTGTAAAGCCAAACCAGAGTGACTTTCCAAAAAAGCGTTCGATTATTCTCTTGGTAGCCGGAGATACAGCTCTGTGACACTCATCCACCACAAAAGCTATTTTTAATCCTCTTAACCTGTTATACTCAGGTGTGCCCTCCTTCAGACGCTTTGAAATGAGAATCTGCATCTTTTGAATTGTAGTAACAATCATCTGTCTGTCAGACGATTTAAGTTTATTTTTCAAATCAGTCACATTATCAGTATTATCCACATCAATTGAATCATTCTGAGAATATGAACTAAATGACGTATTTGTCTGCTCATCAAGATCTTTCCTATCTATAAGGAAAATAGCCTTATCCAACGCCGGAATATCCATAAGGAGATTTCTTGTTGCCTTATATGATGTAAGCGTCTTTCCCGAGCCTGTAGTATGCCATACAAATCCCGACTTTCCTGTTCGTGATGCTTCACGAATTGCCTCAATAGCATGTATCTGATATGGCCTAAGCAGAATAAGCCGCTTAGCTTCATTATCTAAAACCGTATATCTTGCAATCATCTCATGTGCCTGTGGAATCTTAAGGACATTTTTTGCAAAATCAATATAATCAGAAACCGGCTGATTGTTCCTGTCAACCCATCCGCTGATAAATTCTTTCTTTAGCTCCGTATCACTTGCTGCAGAAAAATACTTCGTGTCAACACCGTTGCTTATAACAAACATCTGAACAGCCGAAAAAATCCCCCTGAACTGCCCTTCACCAATGTATTTCTTTATCTGATTGAATGCTTCCATATATGAATGCTGTCTGTTTTTCAGCTCAATATGTATCATTGGAAGACCGTTTATCATCAAGGTCACATCAAATCTACGGTCTCTTGATGCGGCATCATCATCCTTCAATGCACTGTACTGATTTATAACCTCATACACACTGCTGCCACCTGCAATATGCTCATGATTCATCACAACCAGATGAAGCTTCTTAGTATCACGCTGTACATGCACCATGACCTTGCCGTTTTCGCCTACCAGCCACTCTCCAGCCTTATAAAATGTTGAAAACTGCAACTGATTCTTTACCTGCTCAAACTCTGAATCAGAAAGTGGCTCACCATCCAGCCTGTCCTTATTGTTCTGCTCTAAAATATATTTAAAATTGTTCCATAAATCCGCTTCTGTCTTTAAATCTGGTCTGTACGTCCACTGCGAATCCCCATATATCAACTGCTCAATCAATTTCTGCTCTATTAACGATTCCAACTCCGGCATGATAATTTCTCCTTCTTCAAAACCTAAACACTAATTATATTTATTATAGCAAATATAGGCATAAAATACCACAAAATTACTTATATCAAAATCAGCGTAAGCATATTGTTTAAAAAGCTACATTACAGTCCTGACAAAGTCCTCATTACCAGATCCACATCCTTATTTTCCAGTTCCTGAATGATATGCAGATATGTTTTCTGCGTTGTTGTCATACTCGCATGCCCCAATCTGCGCGCCACACTGGCTATAGAAACACCGGCAAACAAAAGCAACGATGCATGCGTATGTCTAAGTCCGTGAATGGAAATCTCCGATATCCCACAGGCCTTACAGTGTCTGGTGAGAGCATCATTAACGGTTGAATTATAAATCTTTTCCTCTCCTACAAATATAGGCTCGTCCTCCGGCAACCCTTTTACCAGCTCAGAAAACTTTACTACTACCTGCCAGTCAATCTGAATCTTTCTCACAGATGACTTATTCTTCGTCGGTAGAAAACCGCCCTTACCCTTATAATCCCACGTCTTACTTATAGAAAGTGTTTGTCTTCCAAAATCAAAATCCTTCGGTGTGATGGCAAGCGCCTCTGAGAATCGCATCCCTGTCTTTGCCACAAGCAAAATAAACCAGTCCCAGTTCGGCTCTTCCTTTATATCCAGATTAGCTATCAAAGTATGCAACTCAAACTGATTGAGATATTTAATCTTTTTCTCACGTGGTGTCTTACCCTTGATGATAGCCTTTCTGGTCGGATCACGCTCTATCAGCCCCTCATCCACAGCGTCCATTACCGCACCCTTTAGCTGATGATGGAAGTCAAGTGTTGTCTGTCTCTCATGCTCCTTTGCGTAATCATTTAGTATCTTCTGATATGCGGTCCTTGTCAGCTCACAAACCTTAAGCTCCGGAGCCAGCTTCTCCACCCACTTTTGAGTCATCCTGTACTTTGCCATAGTGGCTTCACGAATTGCATCTTTCTTATACACTTCTATCCACTGTGTGTAATAGTTGTAAAATAATGCATCCTTACTCATATCCTCTAGCATACGCTACCTCCTTTATTAGTACTGCTTACGCTGATGTAACCATAATTAGGCTTGCTTTGTTTGAGGTTGGTTTATGTTTGATTCGTTGTCAAATTTATGGTAACCATTGTATAGATATGATGCTACTTACGATAAAAAACAGTTTATAAAAGCATGTTCAGATGTAATTTGTGCTGGCGCTGGTGAAGAGTGATGAGGTGGTCGAGATGGGAAAAATACTTTCCTATTTTTT
>OLPO01001751.1_pt1 | contig 14167 bp, 29 predicted proteins | sample 1672831 | NCBI WGS metagenome assembly OLPO01 (sample SAMEA3136728, study PRJEB25190) | human gut metagenome
GCGCCATCCGCGCGCCGCCGTCTGCACACTGCCGCAGCACCGTCACGGCATCTCCCGCCGCAATGGGCTTTTCCTTCTTCCGCTTCACTGTTTCCCGCCCCGTTTCTTCTGTTCATAGATCATCTTGTACACAGTCTGCGTCTGCGGCATACTGTCCACGCTGGCAAACCTGCGCTCATACGCCCGCCGCTGCTCGTACTCCTCACAGTCCTGCTTGTAGTCCTCGCATACGCTGTGGCAGCCCGGTTTCCGCCGGGTGCAGTGGTAGCAACTATTCATCCCTGACCGCCTTTGCCTTTTCAAACCGCTTTTTCTGCTTTGCCCTCGGGTATTTCTCCTTGTCCACCGGCGACAAGAACATTTCCAGCGGCCTTGCCCACATCTTCTGCGGTTCGCCCTTGCTTGTGTAGATCACCAGCAGCTCCGCCGTCTCGCTATGCACAGCCACGCCCTGCACCACATACAGCCCGCCTTTAAAATGCCGGTACACATTCCCGGCCATCACACTTGCCCAGCCCTGCGCATCCTTCTGCGCTTTGATCCTTGCATCTTCCATCTGCTCGTCACCTCCCAAAAATTATCTTCGCCGCGGCCACGATTCGCTTTCCCAGCGGCTCGTTCTTGTACAGCAGCTTCATGCACTCCGTTGCCGACATCTTCAGCATAGCTTCTCGTACAATGTTCTTTTCCTGTACTTCCTGTACTTCCTGCACATACAGCAGAATCCGCATTACCATCGGCATACCGGACGGCGGCGTTTCTCTCTGCTCCATGCAGCTTACGCAGACCTTTTTTCCGCGCGGCAGCTCCCACATTCTCTGCATGAACTTTTCGCCAAGTTTTGCAAGGCTTGCTTCCGTTATCTCTTCCGCGTACTTAACATCCGCGGGCCAGATTTCCGTCTCCACCGCAATCTTTTCCATCGTTCACACTCCCAGCACTCTGCTTGCCACCATGTCCGCTGTGTGTGTCCATAACACATTCGGGTATTCCTCAATGGCCGCGCCGTAACAATTCCAGTTTTCCTTGTTGTCAAACGCGCCCATGTGCCAGCGGATGCACAGCCGTTCTTCCTCCGTCAGTGACAACGCCCCGGTATCGTTCAAGATCGCTTCTGCCAGTGCAGCGCTGCGCTCTCCGTGGCCTTTCAGCCTGTGGTGCTTCCAGCCGTCGCCGCATTTCTCGTACTCCTCGGTCTTGCACAGATCATGCAGCATCCCAACAGAACAGGGGAGCGCCGCATCTGCCATTTCAGTCCCAGCTTGTCGGTCATGCACACAAGCTGCTTTGTCACCGCCCAGCTGTGCTCAAATAGCCCGCCGGGCCATGCGCCATGGTATGTCATGCTCGCCGGAATCTCAAAATATCCCATCGGCTCCAAGATTTCCACAACCCGGCCCGCCGCCCTGCTCGTCATGCCGTTAGTCACAAGCAGGCTTTTCATGTCCTGCACCGTACTCTTTTCCATCGTCAGCCTCGCTTTCCTTCGTCAACCGCCTACAATTTGTAGGCGCTGCATCCTCTGCCAAAACCACACCGTCTCCGGCTTCAAAAAAATTTCCGCGCACAATGTTCTGCGCCAGCGTCGGCATCGCCACCGCCCCGGGGAACACCTCATGCACCATTTTTCCGATCCGCAAACCAGCTTTTCACCGTTTACCGTCATAGGCTACTGCCTTTTCGATCCCATGTTCCACAGCCCGATTACTTCCTTGCGTCCGTCCGACAAGACTTTTGGTTTGCCGTCCTCGTCCAGTGTTACCCTTGTTTTTCTTTCAAACCCTACGCCGCATATCTCGCAACGCACCTGAAATGTTGCCGTAATCGCATCTTCCGGACCGCTGTACCCGCTTTCCGTTTGCTCGATTCCCGGCACCTTACCACAGAATGGGCAAGGTTTCAGCACAACTTCGCTCATTCAGAATCGTCCTCCCAGTCAAGCATCTGGCCGCACTCTCCGCAATATCTGTTTCTTCTTCCGTCTTTGCTATACAAAAACCGTTCGCTTGCGCAGTAGGGGCACGCCGCGGAATTACCTGTCCGAAATGGATGCACCGTTTTTTTGATTCTCTTTTCCAGCGCCAATTTTGCAAGTTGCATCGCCTCAAACACTTCTTGCTTTCCGCTCTCCCCATAGAACCTTTCTTCGCTTTTCGAGTCCATTATCTCCGCCGCTCGCTCAACCGTCATTTTCTTTGTCCTCTCCGCGCATCTGCTGCCGTATTGCCGCCGCTGTCGCCAGCCCGGCCCTGATCTCGTCCAGCGCTGCCGCAAACACATCATCAAACACAATCGGCAGCACCGCCATGCGCAGGTACATCCCGCATTTCAGCACATAGTACGGGTTTCCGTTGCTCATCGTCCGTCTGTACCACACCATGTACTGCCCGTTTTTCAGCTCGTCCATGATCGGCTCCATCTGCCTTTCATTGATCCCTGCGATCCCGCCGCGCTCATCCCGCAGCACAAGCAGGCGCATCCCGGCATAGGTAAACCCAATCGGTGCTTTCTTGCACGGGATTTCCTCGCCGCTCACATCGTCCATGCTGATGCCCGTCACCTCGTACAGGTCGTTGATAACATCCAGCTCCTCGACCTCGCAGCTGATTTCTCCCAGCTGGTTGTCCGTCCAGCCAAACACCGCTGCCGCTTCGTTCTCATCGCACAGGGCAGGGAAGTTCCGCGGTATCTCCACCATCGTGATCCCGTCGCTTATGTACTGCGTGTAGCCCTTTCGGTACAGCTTCATACTCCTGTTTTCCTTGCACAGCTTTCCCATTTTCTGCATATTCATGGCTTTTACCTCCCCGTGCTGCCAAATCCGTTGTCGCCACGCTCTGTCTCGGCAAACTTGTCCACCAGCTTCAGCGCCGGCGTCACAATCGGCAGGATCACCAGCTGCGCGATCTTGGCGCCGGGTTTGAAAACCGTGTTATATCCTTCAAGGTTGTAGAGCTTTACCTTGATGCTTCCCGTGTAGCCTGCATCAATGACACCCTCGCACACAATTCCGCCGTACACATTCAGCCCGCTTTTGCTTTTGATCATCCCGACATATCCTTTCGGGATTTCCATGTGTACGCCCGTGTCAATCACACGGCAGTCAAATCCGGGTACATTCGTCAGTGCAAAATATTCCGGCGTGTACAAATCCAGTCCGGCATCCTCCGCGTGGGCGCGGGTCGGCATGATCGCCCCTTCGTCCAGCATCACATTGATTTCTTCCATCGTTCAGCACTCCTTCCCGCAATGCCCCATGCACACATTTTTATCATCCCAGTATTCCGTTGCCGCGATCTTACGCGGGTCCGTTCCAAACTCCGCTTTCAGCTCGTCCGCGTTCTCGTTCACATAGTCAAATTCCAGCCCCACGGCCTTGCAGGCAGCCAGCGCCTCGGCCAGCTTCTCGCCCTCCCGGCAGGTCCACAGGATCAGCACCGCGCCGTTTGCCTTCTCATTCTTCGCGCGGTTGATATTCGGCGCAATCGGCATCCCGATCTCCGGCCACTTGTTCTCAAACAGCGTCCCATCAAAATCAATCGCAATTACTTTTTTCACGTTCGTTCCCTTTCTCCAAAAATCACAACCATGCTCGGAAAAGGCGCACTGTTTTTGCTGTCGCCAAATTTCAGCCGCCCGCGTATGAACCGCACCTCCGCCTTTCCGTATATGTAGTCATGGAACCACCGCGTATCTATCCGCGCGGGGAGCAGCATTACCGCAAATCCCCCCCCGCAGCAGTTTCAAAGGCTTTCTTTACCCACTTGCCAATTTCCCGGCCATACGGTGGATTGCACCACACCCGGCCCGTCCATGGCTGCGCAAGTCCGTCCTGCTCCTTCGTGTAGAACCTCCTGCACTTCGCGTTCTCCGGCGCGGCGCACACATCCAGCTCAAAGTGAAACTCTCTGTCCAACTCGTCAAAGAATCCCTGCGGCGTCGCCCACACATCCGTCTTGCTGGAAAACATCACATTATTGACCATCGTCCATCTCTCCTTCGTCCAGCGTCACCGTTTCCGTTCCGTTCTCATACGCCACAGCATGTTCATGCCCTGCGGTTATCGTGTACTGCGGTTCACCAACGTCTCCAACGCCAAGCCCTGTTCCTCTGCCAAGCGCTTTGCATCTCGTTGCAAGCATCATGTTTACAGGCAGGCATTTATCTCTTGCCGGTGCAAACACTGTCTGATCCTGATGCGTTGCCAGCGTGGCAGATAAGTCATTCTGCACCAGCGCACCCTTGCCGCCGCCCTCGCAGCCGGATCGTATTTTCATGGTGTAGGCGTGGTCATACCCCCCCAGCGGGTTTTGCCTCCACCATTCTTTCATGCCAGCAATAGCCGTCACCAGCAATTCCGGCAACTGCTTGCCCCGCCGGGATGCACGGCTCAAAATTCCATCCATGGCTCTTACGCTCAAAAAGTATCTGGTCGGCGGATCGTCCACCAGTATCGCAGCAAGCGTATACTCTGCGTCTGCGTTGGGGCACTCCCCAGTATTGCGCATTGACAAGTCGGTAGGCCACAGCTCCGTACCCTTCGTAGCCCCCCCACTTTCCGCGCTGTCGAACAAACTGATCTGTCCCTGTAAGTCGCAGCAATTCGTTGAGTACGGTTTCAAAGTCTTTCCCTCCGTTCGATGATAAAGCCCCCGGCACATTTTCCCAGATCACAAACCGCGGGTATTTCCAGCCTGTCGCCTGCAGCATCTCCAAAATAATGCGTATCGCCTGCCGGAACAGCCCGGAACGGTTTCCGTCCAGCCCGGCCCGCTTGCCCGCAATGCTCAAATCCTGACACGGGCTGCCGAACGTGATAATGTCCACCGGCTCGATCTTCCCGCCGTCAATGTCCGTCACGCTGCCCAAGTGCTTCATGCCCGGCAGATGCGTCTTTGTCACGGCGATAGGGTATGGCTCCACCTCGCTGGCCCAAACAGGCTGCGCACCGCACATCGCTGCACACAGCGGCATCGTGCCTGATCCGTCAAACATGCTGCCCAGCTTCACATTCGCCGCGCCCTTGCCCGTGTCAATGGCAACCCGCGCCACGGCTCGCTGTATAAAAAACAGCGCATTCGGCAGTGCCATCCCGTTGCCCCACATCTTGTACTCTGCGCTGTCGGTATGTAACCCGTTGTGCCACGCTGCCAGCTTGTCCGGCTTTTCCAGTATGCTTTTCTGTGGCCGCTTATCCTTGATCGCGCAGTCTGTTTCGTATACCTTCCGCCAGAACGCCGCCGTTTCCTCCGGCATATCCGCCGCCAGCTGCTCGATCTCGCCCCATCCATCCGGGAACCCTTGCAGCCGTCCGCACTCCACCGGCATCAGGCGGCGCACAATGTAGCGCGGTGGCACACCCTGCACGGCAATCTCGTTCGCACGCGATTCTCCCTTGTCAAATGTGTTCAAGGTGTTGGCTGTGTCCAACTGCTTGTATGTAGGCGCATCACCCTTAAAATGCGGCCTGCCTGTTTTTCCGAATGTATACGCCACACCGTGCCTGTCCACCGTGTTCAAGGTAAAGCTCACATCCTCTCCTACGCCCGATCCGTTCATGCCTGCATCCCTGTCAATGATGTTCCCTTGCAGGGCCACAACTTCGTTTTTGTGCGCTATGATCGTTCTGTCATGGTCTGTTGTCAGCGTCGTCGCCGTGTTCATCTGGCTTTCAGCACCGCTCTGCGTGCTGGCTCTGCACAAAACATCCACTACCATCGGCGTATTGCCCCCCCCCGGTGCCGTATCTCGCAACCACACATCCGGCCACCTTCACCGGCCCCACGACCCGCGAATCTGCCGGGTGTGTGTCAAACACCCACGCCATCTTCCGCCTCTCCTTCGTCCAGCGTCAGTGCCACGGCGTACCGTGCCTTGAAATCGTTCAGGTCGCGGGATTTCTCCGCAAGGTGCCACACCCAGTCTTTGTACACGCCCAAGCGGTGCGTGTGCGCCCGCGTTGCTTCTCGCCATCCTGCGTCCCGTCCGCAGCACCATGCCGCGCATACGCCCAGCACCGATACCGCGATCACCGTTGCCGTAACCATCCTCAACATTGCCCCTTTCAAAATTTATCCATCTTGTGCCGGGTGCAGGGTCCGGCCCTGCTCTCTGCGCCTGCTTCTGCAAGCGCCGCCCGCCCTATAACAAAGCAGGGCAGCGGCCATCAGCACCGCCGCCCCGCTCTGAGTATTTCTGCGCCCCGCTGTTAGCACTCAGCAGGGTAATTTCATGGTTTCCGCCGGGCCTTTCCGCCCTCCAACGGTCTCCATCGTCCCTCTTGCAGCACCACCGGGTTCACTTCACACGGCGGGAACAGCTTTTGCGGCAGCTGCCGCTTCGCTTCTGCATCCGTTTCGCGCCAAGCCTTCGGGTCAGGGTTCGGCTCGTAGTTCCTGCACCCTGCGTCCAGCCCATTACAGGCGCGGCAGTCCGCCCGCGTGATGGTATAAACAAACCTGCATTGCTGCATACAATCCTCCTAAGTGGGCTCGCTTCTGCCGCCCTTCTTAAAACGCCGTGCACATTTCAGCCACAGCACCCCGCCGGGCGGTTCCGTCACAACCCGCGCCGGTCCGTACTGCCGCAGCCCGCGCAGCTTCTCCGGCCTTTCCGGCGGCACCCACGGTTCGCGCTTCCAGTTCCAGCACCCTGCATAGCCGATCAGCCGGCGCAGGTTTCTGTACACTTCCTCCGCCTGCTCTCCCGTGATCTCAAGCTCTGCCCGAAACTCCGCCCACATCTGCGCCAAATCCCAAGCGTCCGCCTCCTCCGCCTGCACATCCGCCGGGGCCGTAATCGTCACATCCAGCACGCCGCATCACCCGCATTTCTTCCACATCTTATCCGGCTTCATCGGTGCCATGCCGTGCATGGCCGCATACATTTCCTCGGCCTGCATCCTTGCCACCTTCCGCGTGATCCTCCGCGCTGCCGCTGCCAAGTCCAGCCCATAGCTCCACAAAAGCAGGGCACACAGCCCATACGCCAGCGCCGCCAGCATACCAACCACAAAGCCGCCCACTGTTTCTCGCTCGGCGCTCTGCACGATCTGGCAAACCGTCACAACCACCATCCATGTACCGCCCATGTTGCACACAGCGCTCACACCCTGCAACAGCATTCTCTTTCTCCGCAGCTTCTTCATCATCCAACCCGCCTTTCTTCGATCCACTTCTGTAAAAACGCTGTGTAAACCGTGTAGCAGTCATTCTTCGTCAACCCTTCCACACGGTCTATCACTTCACCGAACGGATACACTCCGCCAAAAATCCCCGCTTTCAGCTTGTCCACGCTCATGCGGTATCCCTCGCACCGCAAAATCTCGCAGGCATCCGCCAGCGGCAGGGTAGGGGTTCTCACATCCTCGATCCGCATACTGCGCACCGCCTTTCTTTTTCTCTCTGGTGCCGCGTGCTGGTATCGGACCAGCCATGCAGGGCAAATGCCCAAGCCCTGCACGCCGACCTCGGCGCGGCTCATATAAACCCCGGCGTGAACAGGTTACCGGGGCGGGGTGCAAGCTCTGTCCGTTTCACATCGCCCTTGCCCCTGCACTTTACCCGTGCCGGGTGCCGACAAACTTTCCCCCACTGTCAGCCGCGGGATGGCCCCGCCGGACCTCATGCGGACACGGCGGCGGCATAATAGTGCCGGTCTTTCCCGGCTGTCAGCCATGGGGTTATAGAGAATAGGAGGTTTTCTGCGGGTCCACGGCTCTGAACCGTGCTGCAAACGCCGTCACTAAGCGCCCCGCCCATATTCCGGCAGTCTCCCGCCGGGGATCAGTTCTCTAAAATGTCATCCACAGAAATTTGCCCGGGCAGTACATCTTCTTCCATCCACCAACGGAACACATCTTTCCCTGTACCGCCCGTCATCCAGCTTCCGTCCATCTTTCCGCGCGCTCTGCGCTCATCAAGCATCCTGTCAAAGGCTTGTATGTAGAGCTTCTCGTAAGCAGGCCAGCGTCGGAACTCCGCATACCGTTTCTTGCTCGCCATCGGGCAGCCGATACAGCCAACGCGGCTGAACCCACATTCATACAACGGATTGACAGGCACCTTTGCATCCTGCAAAAAGCTCCATACCTGATTGTCTGTCCAGTCCACAATGGGGTTTACTACGCGCTTTGCGGCCACCTTGCACCCCTCAAAGATTTTGCTTGGCTCCTGTTCTTCGCCTTTCAGAACGATTTTGTTCTCTTTGTTCCGGGTGTACGCTTCAAAAACGCCTCTGTCGCGCTTTCTTCGGCTGCTTTCCGCCCACCGCACTCCAGTTGTGATGAACCGCCCGTTTCCGCCCTGCTCTTTCAGCACGGCGCAGCAGTACCACATGATTCGTGTCGGCGGCATCAGCTTTTGCGGGATCAAACTCCACATGCTTGTGCGCTTTCCCTTATAAACGGGGTAGTTGATTGTGCATTTCACACCCAGCGCTTCAAGCCGCGCAAATTCCTGCCGTACAAATCGCACCGTTTCCGGCGCGTCAGCAGTTGTGTGGTTGTGCTGTACCTCAAACGGGATGCCCCCCCCTCAGTGCAAGCTCTACGCATACGCTGCTGTCCTTGCCGCCGCTTGTCGTTACCACAAGCGGTGTGCCGTAATACTTCAGCGCCATGTCGCTTGCCGCTTTCAACCGCCCGATGGCGATCTTCTCCGGGTCGCCGCTTGTCGGCAGGGTCACAAGCCCCCAATCCTCGCTCATTCCGGCTTCACTCTCCTCGGCAGTGCAATCGTTACGCCCTCGCTAAGAATTTCTTTATCGTCTTGTTCCAGCATCAGCCGGATCATGCCCAACAAGTCGTCTTTTGCCTGCTCTCTGCCTACCTGTTTTTCCATCACGCTCACAACGCTGCGTGCCACAATGGCCGCGGCCATCATGGACCGCGCACGCCGCCCTGCGCCATCACGGCAAACCCTGTCGGCGGGTTCCCGTTCTCGTCCTGCTGCCACATCACCTTGATAAAATTCTCATTCATTGTCTCCGCCGTCCTTTCACTGCTGTGTCGCAGCGCCCGGCGCCCCGGCCTGTGCTTTGATTTCTTCATCCGTCGTATCCAGCGCCAGTTTCACCGCGTCCAGCAGACATTTTTTTGCCTTTTCTTTGCCGCAGTTCTGTGCAATAATGGTTTCACAAGCGTGGCGCACCATAAGGCAGGCTGCCGTTGCTTCCTCCATCGCGCTTGCCTCCGTGTCAATCGCAATGTTCTCCACCGCCCCGGTTTTCGCGTTATTCTCCCACGTAACCTTTACATACCCTTCATTCATCGGCTTCTCCCTTTTTTCCGCACTCCCGGATGATCTCGTCAACCTTCATGATCGCACCGTTGTATTCGGCGCTCCTGCGTTCCTCCTGCACATCTGCCAACATCGTGCCCAGCAGGTACGCGGCGGCCATAATGTTCTGATGCTCGCTGTGTCCGTCTGCTACGGTGCACATTCCGTCGTTGTCATCCTGCCAGTACACAGCAACCCGGTGCCGCTTCGCCCGCTCCGCTTTCCGCTCGGCGTTCTTCTTCGCGGCGATCTCCCTGCGCAAGCTCTCCACCACAGTGGCGGCCTTGCCCCATCCATTTTGCGCGTCGTACCCGGTGCCGTTGATCTTCGTCATTCCCGGCCAGAATGTCATAAGGATGTACCTGCCGTACAGCTTGTCGATTCTCACCGGCGTATTCTCGTTGTACCCGCTCAACTTGTACAGCAGCGCCGACGCTTCCTCTTTCGTCATGCTCTCGTGTCTGCTGTACATTGCGTCTTGCTTGTCCGGCTTCGCCGCGTTGAACAGCGCCGCCAGTAAAGCGGCTTCTCCGATGCCTTTCACATTTCGTTCCATCTTCACACCGCCCTTTCCAAGTATCATTACTTCCGGGTTCTTGATTTTCAGTGCATCAACCCCCAGCCAGCGCCAAGGCCCCAGGCCGCCGCCATCTGGTGGCAGGTCGTCCGGCAAATCGTCACCGAGCATTACCTTTTCCGGCAGCTCGCAGGCCCGCGCCATCTCGTGCCGCAGCGCCGTCAACCACGCATCAAGCCTGTCGTCGTGCTTCACGCCGCACCGCCGTCCTTCTTCGGCTCGTCCTCGTGCGCACCGCTCACCAGCGCCGCGCCCTCGATCATATAACCGATCTTCTCCTGCGCATGGTCCGGCAGCTTTCGCAGCGTCTCCACCATCTCGCGCATTTCCTTTTCTTTCTCACTCATTCTTAATTCACCTCTTTGTTTTTCTCTTTTGCACACCGGTCCATTTCCACCATATAGGTGCAGTCTCTGTTCTCCCGCTTGTAGCTCTGCAATTCCCGGCGCATTATGCCGTACAGCCTTTCCGCCAGTTCTTCGTTGTCAACCAGAGCACTCACATAGAACATCTCTGCCTGCCGCTCTCCGCTCGTTTCCTTCTTCACCCTTCCACCTCCTGCGTGTGTTGTCTCCCTCGCTTTCCCGTGCTACAATGGCAGGGGAAGGAGGTGTAAATTTTGAAAATAAATCTTGATTGCGTCCGCGATGTAATGCTCTGTGTTGAAGCAAGCACCGGCCTGCATCAGCGCTGTTATTTCATCGACTATGCTTTGAACAGCGCACAGGAGTTTGTCGGTGACTTGTCTCCCACGCCTGACTATCAAGCCGAACTGGAAACGAAGTATCACAACGAGGAATTGCTCTACCACTTGAAATACTGTATCGAATCCGGCTTGCTTTCCGTGGACGGCCCTGTCGGCCTGTACCAGACGTGGGTTTGCGACCTCACACCTAAAGGCCACGACTTCCTTGCAAACATCCGCAGTAAAAACGGCTGGAATAAAGTCAAGTCTCTTGTTTCCAAGGCCGGCTCCAACTGCGTTGACGTGGTTATTGAAGTCGCAAAAGCCGTTGCAGTGGAAGCAGCAAAAAACACTTTGCTGTCAGGCGGATAATTTTCCGCCATCCCTGCCTTTCCACCAGTGCCCGTGTGCCCTCAAAGGGCGGCGGGCGCTTTCCTTTTCTTTTGGCATCGGCAACAATGCACCACGCAATCGCACTGCTTAAAATGTGTTTCGCTTTGCTCACCTGCTTTCACGCGTGTGTATTCCCACATTTTTTGCATTTGTTTTGTGGGATATCCACATAATATCACACACAAATGTGTCTGTCAACACATTTTCGGAAAAATATGTGTTGACTTCCACAATTCGTTGTGTTATTGTGTGTTCAAAGGAGGTGTGCTATATGAATGAGCGACTTATCACAGTCCGAAAATACTTTCATCGGACGCAAAAGGACTTCGGCGATGCTCTCGGCGTCAGCCGCGATGTCATTGCCAGCCTTGAAAGCGGCCGCGTTCCTATAAAGGACGCATTTGTCAAACTCGTCTGCCGCGAGTTCGGCGTCAACGAAACATGGCTGCGCACCGGCGCAGGCTCCATGCTGGATGAATCCAAGCCCTCTATCCTCGCCCGCCTGGCCGAGGAAAAGCAGCTCACCCCGCGTGAGCAGGCCATCGTCTCCGCATTTATTGACCTGTCCCCGCAGGACCGCGCCGCCATCATGCGCTACATGGATTCTCTTGTCGAAAAGCTCTCCCAGACCCCGCCCGATCCTCAAAAAAAAGACCTCGATACCGCATCTTCCTCCGACGGGTAGACTGATCCGCCGGGCATGTCGTAGGGGGTGGCGTCCTCGACGCCCCGCCCAACAGCAAAAAGGCCAGAACCTCACCGGTTCTGGCCTTTTATGTTGCAATTTATTCTTTTGTGTGTTACTATGTTCTTAAATCAATACAGATGCGTGCCGCTGTTCCGTTTCCTCCGGCCCGCATCCGCTTTGCCATAGCAGGGGAGACCCTGCTATTTTTTATTTAGGATGTGTAAATCTATGAACGATCAAAAGCCCGATACCGGCAGCCGCTTTTCTTTCGTCCTCTCACTTGTCATCTTTGTTCTTCTTTCTGTATTTATTGTTAAATTTGTTGTCCGCGTTTTCACCCCAAGCAAAACACAGCCTCCCGCGTATTCTTCCTCTGCCTCCTCCGTCTCCTCTGCCACCCCCACGCCGGAACCAACCCCCACCGCCACGCCGGAGCCAACCCCGCACCCGGAGCAGGCCGACGCGGATCGCGTCGGCTACCCGCTGGATCAGTACCTCAATATGAAGCAGACGATGCTTGACTGCGGTTTTGATGAAACCACCATCCGTCTTGTCAAAGCCATCGGTACAAACGAGGCATACTGTAACTGGGGCAAATCCGTCGTCAAGATTCGTTTCGATGCCGATTACAAGGTCTGCCGCATCTATGCCGGTGATACGGATATTTACAACGACGGTTCCGTTGTCGGTGACGTAAACGACATTCTCGTGTCGTCCATGCAGTACGCCACCCTCTGCAACTCCGCCCAGTCCGATGTTTCCAACTATTTAAAGTCTCCCGCCACTGCCGTTTTCCCGGATGTTCTCGGTGACGACTGGACCGTCGTCCGCGATTCCGATTACTTCTATGTAAAGTCCTACGTTGATTCGCAGAACGGTTTCGGCGCAACGCTCCGCACCAATTTCATCTGCCGCTATACATGGGATGGCGTGGATTATACCTTCCCCACGCTTGTTGACGTTACTTTTGATGATTGAATTTTTCGGAAAATTTCTCTCAATATAACTTATAAGTAATATTTTCCCCAAAAAGTAAACACTTTAATCTTTGCAATTAACTTGCGTCTAGCTTGCGTTTTGTTTTAATCTAATTGCGTTTTTATCATTACTGCGCTGTTTTTTATTTTCTTTTTAACTTGCGTCTGTCTTTTCATTGTCTAAATAGTATCTTTCAATGTCAGGTGGTGTGCCCATGCTCTGCATAAAATGTAAACAGGAAATCCCGGATATATCTGTATACTGCATGTTCTGCGGTAAAAAGCAGGCGTCCGCCTCCGCAGCCCCCGTCAAAAAGCCTCATAACCCCAACGGCACCGGCACAGTTTTCAAGCGTGGCCGCACCTGGTCTGCCCGCGTCCGCGTCAAGCGCCATGGTGTCATCGTTTCCGAGCGCACCAAGGGCGGCTTTGCCACCCGTGCCGACGCCATCAACTACCTTCCCCAGCTCCGCGCAATGGAAAATGGCGGCGCAAAGTCCCACACCGTGGACGAGATTTTCCAGATGGTCCAGCAGTCCAAAAAGTGGCTTGAAATCACCCCCGACAAGCGCAGCCACTACATGACTGCCTACAAACGCATGGAGTGCATCTATGATCGGGACGTTGCCAGCCTGCGCTATTCTGAATTGCAGAATCTTGTTGACGGCATTGATGGCGCGTTCTACCCCAAGCGCGACGTCAAGACGATTCTGCAAAAGATCGTTGACATGGCCGTATTGGAGGAAGTCTGCCCAGCCAGCAAATCCCAGGTGATCCGCTGCATAGAGCTTCCCAGCAAGCCGCTTACCAGTAAGGACGCACGCACGCCGGAGGAAATGCACGCCATCTGGAATGACTGGAATAAAACTCACGACCTTATCACCGGTTATGCCCTCATTATGGCCTACACAGGTATGCGTACCGGGGAGCTGTTCGCACAGGATGTCACGCGGGTAAACCCCGCCGGGCAGGTCATTGTCGGCGGCATCAAGACCGAGGCCGGTAAAGACCGCGAAATTCCCCTTGCCGATTGTATCGTGCCCATCGTCAAAGCCGTCATGCCGCAGGCCCGCTATGGTATGGTAGCCTACGACGAAAACACCTACTATTCCAACTGGGCGCAGATGGTCCAGCGCACCGGCATCCGTCCCTTGGGCAGCTATTGCCAGCGCCACACCTGCTACACGAGATTGCACGAGCTTGTGCCCGCCGTTTCCGACGTCGTTATAAACTCTATCGTTGGTCACAGCAATTCCAAAATATCCAAGCTGGCAAATTCCTACGGCCACATTTCGCTTGCCGCCAAGCTGGAAGCTGTCAACCGATTAACACTATAACAAGGAACATATAGACTTGCGCTTTGACTTGTCCGAATATGCAATAATTTTGCTACCTAAATTTTATGCAATTTTCGGCCTTTTACAACGCCTTTTGGGGGGTTGTTTGTGTGGAATAATTCTCAAAAAAGTAGATGTATCGCGGTGTGTACGCGGTGTGTTCTTTCTTGAGCAAACAGTCGTACATTCGACATTTTTCTTTATTTCCTCGCCCCTGCTAAGGGCGTAGGGT